>Ga0207712_10001583_pt1 | contig 15317 bp, 12 predicted proteins | sample KBSS44metaG_FD_184402 | JGI IMG/M metagenome (GOLD analysis project Ga0207712, IMG submission 184402) | Switchgrass rhizosphere microbial communities from Kellogg Biological Station, Michigan, USA - KBS S4-4 metaG (SPAdes) (version 2) | ecosystem: Host-associated > Plants > Roots > Rhizosphere... | reverse complement strand
TATCGGCGGGTTCTTTTTGATGAGGCGTACGCTGCTTGATCGAGTCGGTGGTTACGAAGCGCTGAAGGATGAAGTAATGGAAGACGTGCGGCTGGCGGAAAGAATCAAGCGTTCAAACGCACGTTTGTTGATTGAGCGGGCTCCGGCATTGATCAGAACACGCATGTACACGACGTTTAGTGAGATGTGGGAGTGCAGCACCAAGAACTGGTTCTCAGGCGTAAACTTCTCATTTCCGCTTGCGTTGGCTTGTGTCGTGTCCATGTATTTGGGAGCTGTCGCGCCGCCACTCATTGGTCTGGTGTCGATGTTGGCCACAGTGCTCGGCATCGGCGCAGGACTTGGTCTGGTGATTGTTGCGGCGGCTACGTCATGGATACTTCAGGTGCTTATCATGGCGATTGCAAGCAGACGCTCCGAAGTCTCTGTGGTTTATGCGTTGACAGCTCCGCTGGGCCTGGCCCTGATATATGCCATGTTGTTTGACTCAGGTATCAGGATCACCACGGGTAGAGGCGTCACGTGGAAAGGACGCAGAATCTATGAACGACGTGGAGTTCGGCCGCCACGACTGCACACCGCCGCGTCGTCGAGGAATAAAGCGTGATCAGGGAAGATCGACGCCAGTTTCTCCTTCGTTCCGTTCCTTCGATCGTTCTGGCGACGCGGTGTGTATCCGCCGCCGCTAAGGTTGGACCACCGGAATCGTACGGCCCGACGCCATCAACCCGACAACTCCGGTGGCATGAAATGGAGTTCTACGGATTCATCCATTTCACTATCAACACCTTCACCGATAAAGAATGGGGTTATGGAGATGAGTCTCCCTCGCTTTTCAACCCTATCGATTTCGATGCAGAACAAATCGCCGGTACTGCGGCGGCTGCGGGAATGAAAGGCTTGATCCTTACCTGCAAACATCATGATGGGTTCTGTCTGTGGCCATCGAAGCATACCGAACATTCCGTTAAGAACAGCCCATGGCGAAATGGACGTGGCGATGTCGTGAAGGAGATCGCCGCTGCCTGTCGAAAGTATCGACTAAAGTTTGGCGTCTATCTTTCTCCGTGGGATCGAAACCATAAGGATTACGGTCGACCTGAGTACTTGATCTATTTCCGTAATCAATTGCGCGAGCTGCTGACCTCATACGGTCCGATCTTCGAGATCTTCCTCGATGGTGCGAATGGCGGCGATGGATATTATGGCGGCGCGCGTGAGACACGCAGGATCGATCGCGACACATACTACGATTGGCCCACGACGTGGAATCTTGTGCGTATTCTTCAACCTGATACCTGTCTTTTCAGCGATGCCGGACCAGATGTTCGGTGAGTTGGTAATGAACGCGGGATTGCAGGAGATCCTTGCTGGAGTACGCTCAATAGAGACGAATTCGCGCCTGGCCGAGCCGACGAAACTCGTTTGAATCGAGGTGACCGTCCTGGTTCACACTGGGTGCCGGCGGAATGCGATGTTTCGATCAGACCGGGTTGGTTCTATCACGCAAACGAAGACAGCAAGGTCAAAAGTGCAGCGACGCTGGTCGATCTTTATTACTTGTCTGTAGGTCGCGGAGCTTCTTTCTTACTCAATCTGGCGCCGGATCGTCGCGGACAGATTCCAGCTCCTGACGTGAATTCACTGCGCGAGTTCCGTCGTATCCTCGAGGCAACGTTCGCGAACGATTACGCGCAAGGAGCTCACGTTAGTGCAAGCAATACCCGCGGAGCAGGGTTTTCTCCGCGAAACGTGATTGACCGCAGGCGTGATACCTATTGGACCACCGGCGATCAGATAAACGCGCCGGAGTTGATTATCAATCTTCGTCGCGAGCAAACATTCAACGTTGTTCGCCTGCGCGAGTATCTTCCGCTCGGGCAGCGCGTGGAAGCGTTTGCAGTGGACATCTGGAAAGACAACGAGTGGCTGGCATTTGCGCGCGGCACCAGCATCGGCAATTGCAAACTGTTGCGCGGAAAACCCGTAACCACGACAAAGGTCCGGCTGCGAATTACCCAGTCGCCAGTCTGCCCCGCAATCTCTGAGTTCGCGCTATTCGCTGAGCCACAGTAAATCTCCGCCCAAACTTCTCCGGCTGATGGTCCAGCACGGCTTTGCCGCAAGAGTCGGGATAGTTTGTTGGAGAGAGTCAGTACCACCCGCTACCGCAGGTGGTACTGACTCTCTCCAACAGCGGATCCCGACTTCTGAGGCAAAGCCGTTCAGCACGACGATCTATCTTGCCGGCTCAAACAACTCGATCGGGTTTCCGTCGGGATCGTCCAACTGGATTTGCTTTCCACCGGGACCCACTTCCATTTCATTTCGAAAGTGCAGCCCGGCTTTCTTTAACGTTTCAATTCGCGCCGGCAAGTCGTCAACCTGCAGAATTATTCGATTCCATCCACCAGGTTCTTGTTGTTTTCCATCAGGCATCTTTCGGGAACCCGACGCACCTGGTCCACTAAGAATTAGTTTGAGGTTGCCCACTGAAACCTGCGCGAAGGCCGGCAAATTTTGCTGGTCTAACTTTAACCCAAGCTGCTCTGTGTAGAACTTGACTGAACGGCTAACGTCCTTGACCTGATATCGAACTCCCCACAGACCCTTAACGAAGGTTTGACTGGATCCCTCTGTTGCTGCTTGATTCATGTAACCTCCTATCGCGATGACGATAAGGCAGAGGAACAACGCCCACGTTTCACGTTGATTGACTCCTTCCAATATTCGACCACTTTTGCCGGGGGCTTCGGTCTTTCACTGTATAAATGTGAATGGTTTGCTGTCTTGGAAAAAATTTACTTAATCCGAAAAGGCACGTGATTTTCCTTCAAGCACGCGAACTTTGTCGTCTCGAATAAACACTGCATGGAGGCTGCTTAGGTAAAGCTTACTCGAAAGAGTCGCTTCGTCCTCTTCATTTATCTTGCATTTCTCCTGCGATTTCTTTTCAAGTTGGCGTGTGATGGTGACGAACCATGTAATTGCGCGTAAGATTTCTGGTAACCACTGAACAAAGTTTCTTTACCGGCAAGCGAAAGACGGAGAACTGTGATGGTCCATGAGATGATCGACGGCACGTATCGTCAAACTAATTTAACGAATGAGTCGGCCGAGTATCTGACTGCGCGCGAGGAGTTGCGCCACGCGGAGATTGAATTGATGCGACAGCGTGAACGCGTTGCCGAGCTACGCCGCGGGCTTCCAAAGGGTGCGACGGTTCAGGACTACGAGTTTCTCGAAGGCCCGGCTTCGCTTGATGCCGGCGACGAGCCGGTAACAAGAGTTCGTTTGAGCGAATTGTTCAGTGCGCCTGATCGCGCACTCGTGATCTATCACCTCATGTTTGGAAAGAAACAGACGAAGCCTTGTCCGATGTGCACTGCGTGGCTCGATGGCTACAACGGTGTCGCTCATCATCTGGCTCAAAATGTTGACTTCGCGATCGTCGCTGCCGCTGATCCCTCCACCCTCCGAGCGTACGCGCGCGAACGCGGTTGGAACAAATTGCGACTGCTGAGCGCCGGCGAAAGCACTTTTAAATACGATCTCGGCAGCGAAGATCGCGAAGGCGGTCAGGACTCGACCATTTCGGTTTTCACTCGAGATAGCGACGGCACTTTGCGCCACTTTTATAGTAGTCATCCAGGGTTGGCCCCTGACATCAAAGAGCGCGGCATCGACGAGTTGAGTCCAATTTGGAACGTTCTGGATCTGACGCCACAGGGCAGAGGGACGTTTTATGCTTCATTAGACTACGGCACGAAGGTTCAGATAGCGAAGCAATAAAGAAAAACTTGTAGTGAACTTCACCGTTCACGTAATATCCCAGACGAGAGTTAGGCGGGTATTCTTCCGGTTTTGTGTCCTTTTCAACCTTCCTTTAGGATTCACCTAACCTGAATCGTTGTTCAAAATTTTATGTTAACTAATCAATCTGTACTTGAAGCCTCAGCGTCACTGCGAGCAGTCATCGCCGCTACCACCAAAGGTCTGGTGGAGCGTGAAGCCCTCGTCGAAATGGTCGCGCTTTCTGCCGTCGCGGAAGAGCACGTGCTCGTCATCGGACCGCCAGGAACGGCGAAGAGCGAAGCCGTGAGACGAATCGCACGCGCGACTGGCGGCCGCTACTTCGAATATCTGCTCGGTCGCTTTACTGAACCCAGCGAGATCTTCGGCCCAGTCGATCTTCACAAACTAAAAGACGGCTCGGTCGAAACAGACACGCTGGGCATGTTGCCCGAAGCAGACATCGCCTTTCTCGACGAAATCTTTCAGGGCTCGACAGCGATTCTGAACACGTTGCTCGGTATTCTAAACGAGCGCGTGTTTCGCCGCGGGCACACCAACATGAGATGTCCGCTGCGTGTTTGTGTAGGTGCGTCAAACAGTTTGCCCGAAGACGCGGCGCTGGCGGCGTTTGCCGATCGATTTCTGGTGCGTTGTTTCGTCGACCCGATTCCGGATCCCATGCTGGAACAACTGCTCGAGAGTGGTTGGTCACTCAACCAGTCGCCCGGGCTGGTGACTGCGGGCCTGAACGACATCGAAGTATTAACCGTTGCCGCGCGCAAGGCTGACATGTCAGGCGTTAGACAACGGCTCGCTCAAGCTCTTCGCACTTTACGCGGAGCCGGAATCAGTCTCACCGATCGCCGTGCAGTAAGAGCTCAGAAGCTGATTGCCGCCGCCGCGCTTATGGCGGGCCGCGATAAACCAACAGAGGCGGATCTTTGGCCGCTGATCTTTGTTCTGCCCACACGCGAACAGCAGAGTCTTGGTCGCGACAGTTTGCGCGATCTGTTATCCGCCACCGAGAACCCAACACTGCCGGTTGCAGCAGAAGAAGCGTCACTCGGTCCACTGGCGCGCGCGACGAGAATGGCCCAGGCCGGTCGCGAAATCCTTGGCGCCCGGCCCGCAAACGCAGACGACGAACAAAACCGTGCGTGGCGACTGCAACTGGAAGGAATCGCCAGGGAAATCGACGCCGGGTTCACTCCTGACCACATGCCCGCCGAATTGATCGAGTTGCGCGTTCGAATTATTGAGGTGTTGGGACAATCAAGCTAGAAACTCAGAACCAGCTCATCGAAGTGACATGGCGGCCGCGATTTACTCCACTCGTACCAGTCGGAGTAGCTGCTCGTGGCGCGGCTGCGACTAGCCTGGCTCATCGTCTCCTGCGCGATCCCGATTCTCTTCCACACTACAAAGCTGTGGGTGCGCCAGGGCTACTCGTTATTCTTGGAGAAGAGAAGTGGTTGCCATGGGTCGATGGTGTGGTCTACCTCGGACACGATCCTCAATCACCGTCATTGTTGTTCCCGACGAATCTCGAGCCGTCCGTACCAGCGTCGTTGCTGCAACGATCTCTCGCATTTGTTCACGACCTTAGCGGTCCGTGTGCCTTGTTGCTTGATCCGCCATCGATTGTTCCTCTGTCAGAAGCACGCACGATTGCACGAACTTCACTAATCAAATGGCTGGAGGCTGATTTATGAACCTTCCGCCATCGCTCGCACCGTGGGCAGGATATCTCAACATCTTTCCGGAAGAAGTGAGTCTGGCGCTCGGTCCAATGATTCAGCGCGTCTCCATGCTTATCGGCTCGCCACAACCACGACTCAATGAGAAGGAAGGCGAACCCGATGGTTTTGACGGGCTCAACCGGCGCGGAACTTACGAGCGACTCTTGCTATCCGAGTGGATGCTCGCGGATGAACTCGAAGATGAGTTTATGCGACGCGCCGTGATGGGTGAACACCTCTTTCTGAACCGCGCGCATTCATCACCGGTTGGGACGCGATCGTCGCTGGCGCTCTTCGACGCCGGCCCGAGTCAGATCGGCTCGCCCCGCATCGCGCACATCGCAGCGCTGATTGCATTAGCCAACCGCGCTGATTCGGCACATTCGACCTTTTCGTGGGGAGTGTTACAGGAACTGGAAACGACCTACCGAGATGTAAATGCCGGCAACATCATGGCGCTGCTTGCAGGGCGAAGTGATTGCGAGGTGTGTGACACTCACGTGGAATTGTGGGAGGAGCAGCTTGCGACCTGGAGTGGGCTCGACGACGTTTGGTTAATTGGTGGGAACCGGCTGTCGCGCATCAAGACTCAGAAAAGATCGTCAAGGCTGTATGTTGAGGATGTACTTGAGCCTGATAAACGTGAGCTCAAACTGTCGTGCAATGGCGCTTCCGGACGTTCAGCGGAGATAACTCTCGAGCTTCCCCCAAACAACATCAGCACACGCCTCCTGCGCGACCCGTTTGCCGCGGCAGTTCCTGAGATCCAGAAGACAGCGGCTTCGACGTACACCGGTTCAGGTCTCCTCTTCGATATGACCGGAACGAAACTCTTCACGCGAACAGCGAAATGGGGCGTGACTGCGTTCAACATTCCTAACTCACCGAGAGCAGGCGCCGGGCGGCCACGAAGCTACCACACACGCAAATGGCAATCAGTGTGTGCGGTTGGAAGAGTGGCTCGGGCCATCGCTTTAATCTCGACGGAGGATCGTTTCGTACATCTCGAGTATTGCCGCCAAGCCCCAATCAAGCTCCCGCCAGGTGATTACACCGCCTACGACGGCAATGTGTTCTTCGCACCGTCTGCAGATGATGCTCCACTCACGCCGTGCTTCTCCTTGCCGTGGGGAGGAGAGATGGCGGCGGTGGATGGTGCGGGCTCTTTGTTTCGGTTTTCGCGGCTAAACGGCGAGCCGAAGTCACTTGCATCCAGGCCATTGTCTGGGACGGTGCATTTGGTTGCGACGGATGTTCTTGCCGTTAACGTTTTTGATTCTCGTTTTGTCTACGTCGGTCGTGAATGGCCTGACGATGAGTTTCGCATCGTTTCAATTGGCGGAGGGCATGTCGACAGGGCAACAACATTCGAAGGAAAAGCGCTTCGTGCTTTCTTTGGACCACAGTCAGCACTTGGTCACCCGCAGTATGGATTACTCGCGCTGGAACAAACCGAATTTCAATGGCTTGTAATTGGTGGAGGCGAGCGAAAGGACCTCGTTAAGCCGTATGGTGCGAAAGTATTCGGAGTTTTGGTTGATGAGCGTAGCGGCGGAGGGTACGGTTTGCTCGCACTCGAAGATGATCTTCAGACCGTTACTCTGAATGGACGTAATTGGCGAAAGGAAATTCTGCGCGCTCACGAACCTATTAAGCACATTGCCCTAAGCCAGCGAGCGCCCTACATCGCCTACTCGACCGTCGATGGTGAGATCGTTATCTATTCAGTGCACCATCGTGCGGATCTTTGTCGCTATCTGCCGGAGGGCGAGAAATGACAAACCTGCGCCCACGCAAAGTTGCGCATAAAGGCCGAGTCGAGGCGGCAGGCTTTCTATTCAACACCGATCTGATCGGAGTTGCAGAAACCCGACGGAGAATTCTCGACCTCTGGGAATCAGGCGTGCAGGTTTTTGCGGACGGACAGAATTATTTCGTTCGTTTGTCGTCAACCATCAGAGTCGACTCTGCTCATTCTGTCGCGACGCCCCTCGTCAAAATCGAAGATGTGCTGTCGGCGCTACCATTGTCGCAGGATGAGTTTGAGCTCTTGCAGGCTCCGTCGCATTCAGTCGTTTTTGCAAAAGGCGGCGTTGCGTGCGTAACACAGCTAGGTTCGTCCAGTGCGGAATCCCCTGAGAAATGGCTCGATGTTGCAGCTTTCGAAGTTTTGGAAGTTACTACGCTGGGTGCAGCTTTTGCGGAGCCCACTGTGGTGGCCGAACCGTCGCCATTTGACGCTCGGGCCAAACTCGACGGTGTCCCTGCGGAAGCTCCAGAACGTCAAGAGGCAATTGCAGCAATAAAGTCAGCAGCGGCTGGAGAGAATCAACAGTCCGGCGATTGGAGTGGTGCGGCGGAGCTCCGCGGCTGGCTCGGAGGATTTATCGGTTTTGTTACCTCAGAGATTACACGACGACTGCGATCGCAAAACTCGAGGTCCACAACTCTGCAACGCACCAGCAGCGATCAGGGACCGCTGAGCGGGTGGCTAACTCGCCTTGGCATGCGGCTATTGCACGCTTCACGCCTGTCAAGAATACTGGGTCGCCGGCAAGCTGCGTATCTCAGCAAGATGATGGAGATGTTTGAGCGTGGCGATCTCAATGAAGCACTCAAACATGCAATCCCGTTCGATGATCTCTCTTCGCTGAATCAACGGCCTGCGCTCGGTGTGCCGTCGCCGCGAAACAATCTTTCGATTCTTCCGTGGCAGGGGCGGAGCTCAACCAGTATTGGCCTGGGAACTGAGGTTCTGGGCTACCTCTACCAGCTTTACCGCGAGTCGTTCAAACGGCTGGAGGCCCAAAACCGGATCGAAGAAGCCGCGTTTGTTCTCGCTGAGCTGCTACGTGCGAATGAAGAGGCGGTCGCGTTTCTTGAAAGGCACGGAAAACTAAAGCTTGCTGCGGAGCTGGCGGAAGGGCGTGAGTTGCCGCCTGGCCTGGTGGTGCGTCAATGGTTTCTTGCCGGCGACATTCAGCGAGCCGTTGGGATCGCGCGACGGACGCAGGCGTTTGCCGATGCGGTCTTGCGGCTTGAAAGGACAAACAAGGAACAGGCTGAGAACCTACGGGTAGTGTGGGCTCTGTCGCTGTCGGAGGCAGGAAATTATGCGGGTGCAGTTGATGTCATTTGGCCCGTTGAGGCTCATCGGCGAACAGCTCTTAAGTGGATGGAAAAGGCAATTGAAGTTGGCGGCCCAGTGGCCGGCCGGATGCTTGCTCGCAAGTTGACGATTGATCCTGACGATTTCGACAACACACGTCGCCGGGCGCTGACTTTTCTGGAGGATGAAAGTTACGAGCTATTGGAAACACGCGCGTCGTTCGCTGAAGCACTCGCTAACGGAGAAAATACGAGGGAAGCACGAACATTAGCTCGGGTCGCAGCACGTGCTGTTTTGCGCGACGCAGGACAACACGCGAGTGCATTCACCGCTAACCAGTTCACTCGCCTCGTCAAGTTTAGTGGCGATGGTCCATTGCGAACGGACGTGCCGCAATTTCCGGTCGAGCACGATCAGCCGGTTACCCCATTCTCGATCAGGTGTGTTGCTGCAGATTGCGGCTCGATGCCGGTACATGATGCTTTGCTTCTGCCGAACGGCCGGATGCTTGTCGCACTTGGCGAGATCGGCGCTAGATTGTTAACGCGAGATGGCCGCACCGTCACACACTTCGATCAACCTGCTGAACGGCTCGTGATTTCGGATAATGGTGCGCGTGCGATCGCACTCGCCCGCCGCGGAGAAGTGTGGCGTCTGTCACGTCTTGATCTGGTCGAGTGGCGATCTGAAGACTGGTGCGATGCGGAGATCGATGCTTTTGCTCGGAACTACGATGGCAGTCTCTGGTTTCTAGGAGCCAAAGGCGACTTTTATGCTATCGACGCCCAGTCAAAAAGTTTTGAAGCGCTTTGGCGAGTGCCCGACGCTGGCAGTAGAGTTCTCAGCGTCGCTCGTTCTGAATCGTCGTGCAGTTTTCTTACTGCTTCCAGTGACGGATCAGATATAGAGCAATGGGTCTACCAGCTTCCATTATTGACTTTGCGGCGTCGTTCATCGCCGCCTAAGCTGCCGGATAACATTGTTCGTCTTAATTACTGCAATGCGTTCTCCCCAGAAGGTGTTTATGTGGACCAGTCGCTCTACGACGTGGTTGACCCCGAAACGATGCTGATGACGCCGCTCTCGTCTCTTGAATTGCGTGTGTTTGAAGGTGAGTTGGAAAAACTTGCTTTCACTATCGGTAACGAGCTCAGCGGACCTCTGCTACCTGAAGTACTCGGCAAGTGGGTCGTTTCCCCGGTGCTGGCGGACGACGTTATCAGAGTAGGTGTCGGCAACCTTCAGTCACAGGACGTTACAGCTCAACTGTTTCTAACCGGTGCAAATCAAGTCTCAACCAGACTGGCGGAAAACACACTCACCGTCGCCGACCATCTCGGGCGCGTGATCGTAATCGATCTGCGTCGCAACTGTTCGATACGCAACTTTCGCATTTAGAAGAAGTCGCGACAAAAGGCACAAAAACACAGATCGTCTTACATTTTGTGTTTTTGTGCCTTTTTGTGGCTAACTTTTGAGATATCGCCAAATTGTTCCGAGCGGTCTGCTAACGTGAATCTTATCGTCGAGGAACTGTAACGAGTACACGACAAAGATTATGAAGACAATTACCTTAAAAATCCGGTATTTCCAGTCATCAAGAAAGTCTAAGCTCTTACGGTTTAATTTCCTGCGTCTTGATCGAGGCTCAGCACGCACGCATACACCTGCTTTCATTCAGAGTGGTGGGTCTGAAAAAAGCTGCGTTAATACTATTGAGTGGTGCCTTTACGGGATGAGGGGGCCACTGCTATGCCGGCTTGCGTTTTGGAGTTCGGCGAGACTCCTTCGAATACAACATGTCGACAATATCTAAAACCAAACTTCTTTTTTCCGACGACAACTCTTTGAACCTTGAAAGCAGTTGAACTGCCCCGAATTTATCGCCTGAATCGACAAGTCCCACCGCAAGTAAGAATACTTCTTCCGGTGGAACGCCAAGGCCATACGCTAGCGCCTTGAGCGCAACGCCGGTCGGGTTCAGCGCTGGGTCGTTCTCGATACGATTGACGTAACTTCCCGCGATGGGTTTTCCAAAACGGGCACTCTGCTTTTCCACGTCCTTACATGAGAGACCCTTCTCCTGCCGAGTTCGTTGGACAAAGTCCCCGAAGGGTTTTGGGCTCCTGGTTGCCATCCTGATGGGTTCTGACTCACTTCAACGCAAGGACGCGCCAAAAGAGAAAACTGCACAATTGACAAAACACACCTCCACACAACGGCGGGGTGGGTCCACGCGCCGGACAAAAGCGAAAATCAACTTCCGGTAGCGACTCGTTTACCATGCGTGGTATCTCCGATGGAAGCGAAACCGCTACGGATAATTATTATCTAATCTTGCAGTCGCACTACACTCTGTTGCGAACTAATTCCGGACAGGCAAGCACAAAGGATAGTCCGCCTTATCGAACCGATCTCATCAGTGCCGCGATAGGAGCACGCCGCCTGACCAATTAGGCGGTGGCTGAAAGGGAAGAGCTTGAATTAAAAACCTACACAAACGACGAAAACCGATCTATTATTCCCGGCAAATCCGAATCTCTCCCTGAATAGTCCGAAGCACTCTCCCCGATTGCCGCCCCACTAAGCGGCAGAGGAGTCTCCAACCCGAAGGAGGTGCTTATGAAGTCGATCCCGCCCAGCTCAAAGCTTTTGCTCGCGTTAATAACTTTGATTCTCGCGGTTACGGGATTTCTAATCTCGCCGGCCTTGCCTCAAACGCGCGAACGAACGGTTACGCCGAATCGCGCTGAAGCGAATATAAGAGTCGCCGACATCATCAAGACCGACGTCGACCTCGTCACAATCGACGCGCTCGTGCTTCAGAAAAACACTGCGCGAGTCGTCGGTGGTCTCAAACAGGAAGACTTTCTCCTCTCCGAAGATGGAAGCAGGCAAATGATCACGCATTTCAGTCAGGACACGCTTCCGTTGTCGGTGCTGTTGCTGATCGATCGTGGTGGTTGCTTGGATCCGTTCGGCGAGGAAGTCAGAAGGGCCGCGAAGGATGCATTGTCGCAACTGAAACCGACTGATGAAGTCGCGGTGATGACGTATCACGACACGGCGGAGCTGCGACAGGGATTCACGCACGATCGCATTCTCCTCGAGCGGGCGATAAATTACGTACCGCCACACGACGAGCGCGCTAATCATTGCCTGAACATCGCTTTCGATGACGCGGCCAATTACATGATGAAGGCTGGTAATCCGAGCGGTCGACGGGTGATCGTGGTAGTCACCGGTGTGACGCGAAACTGGGATTGCAGAGGTGGTCCATCAAACAAGTCGGTCACACATACGGTCTTTGAGTCGGGTAGCGTTGTCACCGCCATCATTCCGAAGACGCCGGAACAAGTGGCGGAGAACGGTGTGATGCGTTGGGCCACTCGCTTTGGCCGGCTCGCCCATGCTCCATACATCGACATTCAAAACCTGGCTGACGAAACGGGCGGCGAGATCCTGCGTGACAAGCCCGAAGAGCTCGACCACACGTTCAATACACTCATCACACACCTGCGCACGCGCTACAGTTTCTCCTTCGTCTCGACCAACAAGAAGCGCGACGGGACAGTTCGCAAACTTAAGATCGACCTGGCGGACGGCATCGAAAAATCTCAGGGCCGCCTCGTGGTGAAAGCGCGCAGGAGTTACGTGGCGCCGAAAGAGTAGTACAAAGCCCCAAAAAAACCGGCTCCGAAACGCACAAGAGGCCCACATCTTGTGCGTTTTGTGTTATTTTGTGGCAACATATCGGACTGTTTTTTAGGCACAAACGTTGTAACCTAAACCATCAGAGGACAACAGATGAGTACGAATCCGCACGATGTTAATTCAGGAGCCACTCCGCCCCCATTTCGCATCGCCCCGCAACTACACCAGATACTTTACAAGAGACCCGGCCGGGAACACTTAGAACCGAAACCAGACGAGGTTCTGCCCGAACCGCCGTACCCGCAGCGACCCAACGCCAAAGAGATGACTCATAAAGAGTATCTCAAGCTGAATGGCGTTCGTATGTGGAAGACGTGGGGCGCGCCTTATTTCAAATCGCGGTTCCCGAATCATAGAAACGAATTGCGACCCATCATTCCTTACCTGTTCACCGACTGGAAGTGCAATCTCGATTGTCACTATTGCTGGTCGTATGACAACAAGGTGAAAGGAATGACCGAGGACGTTGCGAAACGTTCGATCGACTGGTTGCACTCGATTGGCTCGCGCGTGTTGGCGTTGATGGGTGGAGAGCCTCTGTTGCGGCCGAACTTCATTCATAAGATCGTCTACTACAGTGCGCAGAAAGACATCTTCGTCTACCTGCCGACGAATGGACGCTTGATGAAACCGGATGTGATCGATCGGCTCGGTGATGCCGGACTCGCGACGGTCAACCTGGCGGTCGATTCAGTGAAGGAACGAAAGTCTCTGCCGAAAGCGCTCGATCCGATTCGACCTTACTTCGATTATCTCGTCAAGAAGCAAAAGGTCTACGGCTACACGGTGATGTTCAATATCAACATCTGCCATAACAACATGGACGATGTTGTTGAGCTGACCGAGATTGCGCGCGCGAACGGGATCGCCACCGATTATCACATCAACGAGACTCCGATGACGGAGCAGGATCACTTCAAGCACCTCTCGGAGAACGAGACTTACCTGACGCCGGAAGACTGGCCCAAGGTAGATGCTCTGCTCGACTACCTGAACGACAAGCGCCGGAACGAAGGCTATAAGATGGTGAACCCGATCCAGCACATGGAAGACATGAAGCTGCTGATGCGTGGAAAGGTTCCTGAGTGGCAGTGTCGTGCTGGTCAGAATTCGCTGATCATTCGTACTGACGGCTCACTCGCTCCGTGTTTCCCGATGTACTCGGCCACGCACGATTGGGGCGTCGTCGGCGATCACAAGTTTGACGTGAAGCAACTCGACGAGATGAAGCAAGAGTGCTCGCAGCATTGCTTGTCGACCTGTAACTATATCCTCGGCTACTGCTACGACACCGCCCGCGTACTGGGCTGGATCATGAAGACAGCTAAGGGTGGATTCAGAGGCGTCGAGAGCTTCTAACGTTTTCGCCACAAAAAGCCACAAAAAGCACAAAATGGTTGAATGAGTTAAGGACCTAAATTCTCGTGTGGGAGAATCAGGCTCCTTAACTCATTCAACCATTTTGTGCTTTTTGTGCCTTTTTGTGGCAGAGATTTTCTTAATGAGTGATTCGATCCAGCTTCTTCACGAGGTCGTTCTTCTCCGGTGCGGATGTTTTTGCGACTGCGAGGCGTAGAGAGGTCAACAGCTTTTTCAAGTCCGTGCGCTGCTCGACCGCGTACTTGTCGCCGCCTTTCTCATTAGCGAAAGTGATTACTTGATCGGTCAGATCCTCAGCAATGTTCTTGAGGGCTTCGGCTGTGTGTGCTCCGGACGGGTACAGGCCCAGGTATCTGATCGCACCCTCAGAAAGGAAGAAGGAGCAGACCTCGTCGCCTTCACAGTCTGATGGTGGCCACATCTGCGCGGCTTCCCACGCGATACGATCTGCGATCGGCAAGGTGTGATATTTCTTTTCCAGGTTCCAGAGCACGTCCGCGCGCAGTTGGTAACCACCAGCAAACTCGTTGTACACGACTTCGGCCGCATGCGCCTTCACCCATTCGCGAATCGGCGGCTTGTCGTTTTCGTATGGAACACTCAAGGCCCAGTTAGCGAGGGCGAGAACCTTCAAAAGTTCGAACTCAGCCCGCGTGCTCACGTCTTTGGTTTCATTAACTGAGCTCGTGGCGAGATGGTAGATTTCCTGGCGGTCGGAAAAATCTGTGTTCTCGGCTTTGAGACGCGCTTCGATGATCTGGCGCACGAGCTCTTGACGCTTACTCGCGCTGTAGTCGAGCAACAGACCACCGAAGAGCCAGCCACTTTGGCCGTTTGGCAGGTTGACGCGATACCAGTAGTCAGTCTTGCCGCCGATCGTGTCTTGATTCGTGGATCGCGCGATCGTGTTCACGACTGTGCCGAGTTTCAGCCGCACGACTTCTTCAGCCGCGACTTGCGCAGACTTGCGTGCGCGCATGGCGGAAACAGCCGTGATCTTAGCCTGCGTAGCATCAAGCTTGACCTCTTCTGTTTGGGCCACCAGCAACGAAGCGTTGCCGATTGCGAGCACGACAGCAAAGATTAGGCATTGGAGTTTCATCACGTGGTTCATATATATCATTTTCTGGTAATCTTTCGTGACGATATTTCCGGTTTCAAAATACGGGCTACGATTATGTGCCGTTTAGTTTAAGCGGTGGGAGCAAACATTGACCGATCTCAATTCTCAATTCGAATACTGGAACACAACAGGCACACAGAAACCGTTCGCTCACCCGCTCAATCTCAGGCGTATACGACAGTGGGTATCTGACGAAAGCACCATTCTCGATTATGGTTGCGGGTATGGACGAATTTTAGGAGAGTTATACAACGAAGGATACGAGAGCCTGATCGGTTTGGATTTCTCACCGGCGATGATCGCCGCCGCACGCGCGCAGTATCCGGAGATCGCATTTGAAGTTGTGCAATCCTCGACCATTCCGCTGCCCGATGCTTCGGTCGATGGTGTGCTTTTGTTCAGCGTCTTAACATGTATTCCCACTGACGAAGGACAACGAGCGCTCTTGAAAGAAGTG
>Ga0207712_10001574_pt1 | contig 15363 bp, 10 predicted proteins | sample KBSS44metaG_FD_184402 | JGI IMG/M metagenome (GOLD analysis project Ga0207712, IMG submission 184402) | Switchgrass rhizosphere microbial communities from Kellogg Biological Station, Michigan, USA - KBS S4-4 metaG (SPAdes) (version 2) | ecosystem: Host-associated > Plants > Roots > Rhizosphere... | reverse complement strand
GGGCTCAAAGGCGCCGTGGCGGCGTTGGTCGTTTGGCAGATAGCGCCGCTATCTGCCTGCGCTCCCGCCTTGCCACGGCGCCTTTGAGCCTCTGTCACGTCCATGCGATTAATAGGTCCTGACCCTAATTGCCTCCGTTTGTCCCGAGCGAAGTCGAGGGACGTTGCGGAAGGTATCTCGACTTCGCTCGATACGAACGGAGGCCAAGGTTCATGAGCGTCGATCCCCTTTCCATCTACAACGCCAAGCGTGACTTCAAGAAGACGCGCGAGCCGAAGGGCGTGCCCGGCAAGGACGACGGCAATCTCTTCATTGTCCAGAAGCATGACGCGACCCGGCTGCACTATGATTTCCGGCTCGAACTGGATGGCGTCCTGAAGAGCTGGGCGGTGACGAAAGGGCCTAGCCTCGATCCCGAAGACAAGCGCCTCGCGGTGCGCACCGAAGATCATCCGATGGCCTATGGCGGCTTTGAAGGGACCATTCCCGAGGGCGAATATGGCGGCGGCACCGTCATGCTTTGGGACAAGGGAAGCTGGGAATCGATCCCGGGCAAGGATCCCCGCAAGACGCTGGAAGAAGGGCATCTCCACTTCATTCTTCACGGCGAACGGATGAAGGGCGAATGGCTGCTGGTCCGAATGAAACCCCGTCCAAAGGAAAAGCGCGAAAACTGGTTGCTGCGCAAGGTCGAGGACGAGGAAGCAGGCGCCAGCGGTGATCTCGTCGATCATGCGGTCACCAGCGTGGTCAGCGGCCGCAGCATGGCCGAGATCGCCAAAGGGGATGCCGTCTGGCATTCGGACAAGGCGGCCGCAAGGAAGGATCCGCAGCAGGAATCAAAACCTTCCGCCAAGGGGGGATTGTCATCCCCGCGAAAGCGAGGATCCAGTACAGCAACGGAACAGTTGTCAGCTCCAGACCTGGATTCCCGCATTCGCGGGAATGACAAGAATAGAGCCCGGAAAAAAACCAGCGGAAAATGCCCCGCCTTCCGCCCCCCGCAACTCGCGACTCTTGTCGATAGCGTGCCGAGCGGTCCCGGCTGGATTCACGAAGTCAAATATGATGGCTATCGCTGCCTGATCGCGACGGGCGGCGGCAAGACGAGGGCTTACACCCGGACCGGGCTCGATTGGTCTGACAAATTCTCCACCATTACCGCCGCATTCGATGATCTCGATGTCCCGTCAGCGCTGATCGACGGCGAAGTCGTGGCGCTGGACGCCAATGGACGCCCCAGCTTCGGGGCGCTTCAGGATGCTTTGTCCGAAGAAGGCAATGCGCCGCTGGCCTACTTCGCCTTCGATCTGCTTGAGGAAGACGGTGACGAACTGGCCGATCTGGGAAACGTTGATCGCAAGGCCCGGCTGGAGGCACTGTTGCGCGGCGTCGGCGCACCGATCCACTATGCCGAGCATGTCGCGCAGGGCGAAAAGCTGTTCGATGCGCTGTGCGGTCAGGGCTATGAAGGCATCATCTCCAAGCGCGCCGATGCGCCTTACCGCGGGCGCCGCTCGAAAAGCTGGCTCAAGGTCAAGTGCACCTGTCGTCAGGAGTTCGTGATCATCGGCTGGACGCAGAGCGACAAGGCACGCGGATTCCGTTCGCTGTTGCTAGGCGTGCACATCAACGGTGAACTCCATTATGCCGGTAAGGCGGGCACCGGCTTCACCATGGCGCGGATCGATGAGCTTCTGGACAAGATGAAGCCGCTGGAGCGAAAGACCGCGCCGGCCGACGTGCCGAAGGCCGCGGCGCGCGGGGCGCACTGGGTGACGCCAGAACTGGTCGCCGAAATCGCCTACTCCGAGACGACCGCGCCGCTCGGGCAAGGCGGGGTGCTGCGACATCCCAGCTTCATCGGGCTGCGGGAAGACAAGCCGGCGCGCGATGTAAAGCCTGAGAAAGTGCAGCCCGTGAAGGATCCCGAGCCGTTCGGCATCAAGATCAGCAACCCCGATCGCGTGATCTATCCGGAAGCGGGCATCACCAAAGGAGAGCTCGCGGCTTATTATGAGGCGATGGCCGATCCGATCCTGTATTTTGCGGGCGATCGGCCGATAAGTCTTGTCCGCTGCCCGCAAGGCCGCGCCAAACAGTGTTTCTTTCAAAAGCACGACAGCGGCAGCTTCGGGAGCGAGGTCAAGCATGTTCCCATACGGGAGAAGGACGGTGACACCGCCGATTATCTCTATGTGGAAGACGGTGCCGGGCTGATCGCCTGCGTCCAGATGGGAGCGATCGAATTTCATGGCTGGGGATCGCGGGTGGCGGACGTCGAGAAACCCGACCGGATGGTGTTCGATCTTGATCCCGACGAGGGCGTGGATTTCGAAGGAGTGAAGAAGGCGGCGAATGTGGTGAAGGAGGAACTCGCCACCCTCGGGCTTGAAAGCCAGCCCATGCTGTCCGGCGGCAAGGGCATTCATGTCGTCGTTCCGCTCGATGCGCGTGCGAACTGGGATGACGTGAAGGACTTCGCCAGTCGCTTCGCGCGGGCCTTGTCGGAAGCCAAACCCGAGATGTTTACCGCCAACATGAAGAAGGTGGAGCGCAAGGGTCGCATTTTTCTCGACTGGTTGCGCAACCAGCGCGGCGCCACGGCCGTCATGCCTTGGACGGTTCGCGCTCGCGAGCGCGCGCCGGTGGCGGTGCCGGTCAGCTGGGCCGAACTCGAGGAAATTTCGAGTCCCGCGGCGTTCACCATCACGGATCAGCCGGCGCTGGTGAAGCGGGCGGCAACGAAAGCGATGCGAAACTGGGGAACGGCGAAACAGAAGTTGCCCGGTATCTGAGTTGCCCCTCTTCCCGCTCGCCTCGGGGCGGCCTATAGCGCGGACATGTCCGACGATCTGTTCGCATCCGCGCCGTCCACCAGCTCCGGAAACTATGATGCTTCGTCGATCGAGGTGCTCGAAGGGCTTGAGCCGGTCCGCCGTCGTCCCGGCATGTATATCGGCGGCACGGACGAGCGCGCGTTTCATCATCTCGCCGCCGAGGTGATCGACAATGCGATGGACGAGGCGGTCGCCGGTCATGCCAGCCGGATCGAAGTGTCGTTACAGGCGGGCAACCGGCTGACCGTGGTCGATAACGGCCGCGGCATCCCGGTCGACCCGCATCCGAAATTTCCGGGCAAGTCGGCGCTCGAAGTGATTATGACCACCCTGCATTCGGGCGGCAAGTTCAGCGACAAGGCCTATGCGACGTCGGGCGGTCTGCACGGCGTCGGCGTGTCAGTGGTCAACGCGCTCTCGACTGACACGGTGATTGAGGTTGCGCGCAATAAGGAGCTGTTCCGTCAGAGCTTTTCGCGAGGCCTTGCTGTCACGCCCCTGGAAAAGCTCGGCGCGGCACCCAACCGACGCGGCACCAGCGTAAGCTTCGTTCCAGATACCGAAATCTTCGGCGAACATACGATCTTCAAGCCGACCCGCCTTTACCGGCTGGTCCGGTCCAAGGCCTATCTGTTCGCCGGCGTCGAGATCCGCTGGCGCTGCGATCCCTCGCTGATCGGCGACGACACGCCTCCCGAGGCGGTGTTCCAATTCCCCGGCGGCCTTTCGGATCACCTCCGCGAGCAACTGGAGAGCCGCGAATGCGCAACCTCGGAATTCTTCTCGGGCAAGCAAGACTTCCCTTCGACGCAGGGCTCGGTCGAATGGGCGGTGGCCTGGCCGCTGTGGTCCGAAGGCAGCTACAGCTACTACTGCAACACCATCCCGACGCCGGATGGCGGCACGCACGAGGCGGGGCTGCGCGCCGCGCTCGTCAAGGGCATTCGCGCCTTTGGTGATCTGGTCGGCCAGAAGAAGGCGAAGGATATTTCGGCTGAGGACGTAATCACCGGCGCCGAGCTGATGTTGTCCGTCTTCATCCGTGAACCGCAGTTCCAGAGCCAGACCAAGGACAGGCTCACCTCGCCCGACGCTGCCCGGCTCGTCGAGAACGCCGTGCGCGACCATTTCGATCACTTCCTTGCGGATAATATGGAGCGCGGCCGCGCGCTGCTCGGCTTCATCCTCGACCGGATGGACGAACGGCTGCGGCGCAAGGCGGAGCGCGAGGTCAAGCGCAAGACCGCGACCTCCGGCCGCAAGCTGCGCCTGCCGGGCAAGCTGACCGATTGCGCCAATGACGATCCTGCGGGCACCGAGATTTTCATCGTCGAGGGCGATAGCGCCGGCGGCTCGGCCAAGCAGGCGCGGGACCGGAAGACCCAGGCGATCCTTCCGATCCGTGGCAAGATCCTCAATGTCGCTTCGGCGTCGGCCGCCAAGATCCTCGGCAATCAGGAAATCGCCGACCTGATCCAGGCGCTCGGCTGCGGCACGCGGGACCGGTGCAATCCGGACAATCTGCGCTACGAACGCATCATCCTGATGAGCGACGCCGATGTCGATGGCGCGCATATCGCGACATTGCTCATGACGTTTTTCTTTCAGGAAATGCCTGATCTGGTCCGGCGCGGGCATCTCTACCTGGCCCAGCCGCCGCTCTACCGCCTCACGTCGGGCTCGACGAGCGTCTACGCGCGTGACGATGCGGATCGGGCAGAAATCGAAGCGAACCAATTCAAGGGCAAGAAGGTTGAGGTCGCACGCTTCAAGGGCCTTGGCGAAATGAACCCGATGCAACTGCGCGAAACGACGATGGACACCAGGACACGCACGCTGATCCGTGTCACGCTACCCCAGGAATATGAGGAGCGCGTGGGTGTTCGCGATCTCGTCGAGCGTCTGATGGGCAAGAACCCCGAACACCGCTTCCAGTTCATCCAGGCCAATGCCGCCACCGTGGATGAAGAGGTGATCGATGCTTGAGACCAACGTGCGGTGATGAGAACCCATTGAGCCCTCCCCTTCAGGGCAGGGGAGAAGGGTCGCGCTCACCATAACTTCGGCAAAAGTGGCGGCGCATGCGCTATGGGGTTTGCCGAGGCTCCCGGCGGGCGCGAAAGGTCACAGGTTGAGGCTGGAGCGTGAAAATTTCACCGTGACCCTTCGCGGAACATCGATCCGCCGGCGAGTCTTTGGTGACACGCAAGGACGTGTACATGCCCATTCATACAGGAAGTGGCCTGATCGTTTAGCGGCTCGCCGGGCGGTTGACGAGTGTGGGTCGTTTGTATTTCCGACAAGGCTCTCGCTGGCTCGCTCAGGGCTCGCAGGCTTTGAGCGCCCGTGCCGCTTCGTCGAATGCGCGCCAGGTCCGTGCCGCCAGGCTGCCGCCGATGCTGCAGCGGCGGACACCCAGTCGCGCAAACGCAGCGATGCTCTCGTCATAATCGTGGATGACGACGTTCAACGGCCTGGGCGCCACCGCCGCGACGAGTTCGGCAATCGCGCCGGGATCGAGAATGAACGGGACGAACAGGCAGTCCGCACCTGCCTCGGCATAGGCGACGGCCCGCGCGATGCTTTCGGACACGGGCATGTCCGTCACGCGGAAATTCTCGTTGCGGCCGATCAGCATGACGCCGGGATCGATCGCATCGATCGCGGCGCGGGCGGCGGCGATCCGCTCCACCGCCTGATCCGGCGGGTACATATGCGATCCCGACCAGTCCTCGATCGAGACGCCGGCCACGCCGGTCTCCACCGCCAATGCGACATTGGCGGCGACGGTGTCCGGATCGTCCGCGAACCCGTTCTCGAAATCGGCATTGACAGGCAGGTCGGTCGCCGCGACCAGCAGGCGGAGATGGTCGAGCACGGCATCGCGCCCCAGTTCGCCATCGTCGCGGCCCGCCGCCCATGCCGCGCCCGCGCTGGTCGACGCGATCGCCTTGAAGCCAAGCGCCGTCAGCCGCTTCGCGCTCCCCCCGTCCCAGGCGTTCGGAATGATGAAGAAACCGCTCTCGTGCAGCACGCGAAAGGCGGCGCGTTTTTCGGCGACGGTCGGCATCGGGCTCTCCTGCGGCTTGTCCGTGGTGACGATAGAAAGTGTGGCCCGTGCCCACAAGCGACGTTGGTGCGGCGTACCCGCGAGGGAGCAGGCATATCAGTAAGCCTTGTGTCAGCGGGTGCCCGCGACCTTCGTCATATGGCGCGCGTGTGACAGCAAGTCGCTACGCTGCCCGGCCACCTCGGCGCGTTTCGCGCTACGGCATCGATAGGCTTCTATCTTGACGAAAACGTCGCTGGACATGGTGTCCGGGCAGGCCCGTTCGATCGCCCGGCGAAGCCGGCGGTCAAGCGCCTGCCGCCCGGAAGCGCTGGCAAGATCGAGATCGGCATGATGCACCACCACGTCGGGAAAGAATTCCTGTGCGGCGGCCGCGCCCGGCATCGCCCCAAGGAGGAGCAGGGCGCCGAGAAGATGTCTGGACATGAGCTTTTCCTTTCCTTGAATGGGCTACTCATCTGGGCCAGTCTGACCGGCATGACCAACAAAGCGTTGGACCTGAAATAGAAGTATGCCTTATATCAAGCCATGCACCGTATTCCGCCACTCGCCTCCGTCCGCGTGTTCGAGGCTGCCGCCCGCCACGAAAATTACAGCCGCGCTGCCGAGGAACTGGCGATGACTCAGGCGGCGGTGAGCTACCAGATCAAACTGCTGGAGGAGCGGCTGGGCGGCGCGCTGTTCGTCCGCCGGCAGCGCGGCATGGCGCTGACTGAGCTGGGCCGCCGCATCGCACCATCCGTCACGGATGCCTTCGCTCTGCTCGATAACGCGTTCACCGCCGCGCGGACGGAGAATGACGCCGTGCTGAGCATCACCGCGCCCCACACCTTCGCGACCAACTGGCTCGCTGGCCGGCTTGGCGATTTTCAGATCGCCCATCCCGATCTCGCCGTGCGGCTGAACGTCACCGATCAGATGGTCGATCTTGCCGCGAGCGAGTTCGACGTCGGCATTCGCGGCATCGGTGCGCCCCAGCCCGGCCTCGTCTGTCACTTCCTGATGCGCATGCCGGTGACGCCGGTGTGCAGCCCGTCTTTCCTGGAACGCTACCCGCTTCGCACGCCGCAGGACCTGCTGAACGTACCGCGCCTGTCGCCGGAGGATGACTGGTGGAAACTGTGGTTCGGGTCACTGAGCGATCCGGCGTCGGATCGCTTCAACAGCGGCATCCGCTTCGAATCCCAGGTGCTCGACGGCCACGCCGCGATCGCGGGCCACGGCATCGCGATCGTCAGCCCGCCCATGTTCCAGGCGGCGCTTGAAAGCGGGCAACTCGTCCAGCCCTTTGCGCACGTCGCCGTCTATCGCAACGGCTTCTGGCTGGTCTATCCCGAGCAGAAGCGCAATCTGCCCAAGGTCCGGGCCCTGCGCGACTGGCTCCTCGACGCCATCCGCCGCGCCGCGGGCGATGACCCGTTCGGGATATTGGTGCCGTTGCCGTAGGCGACACGACGATCAGATGCTCGATCTATTGGCTCGCGAAGGGGCCATGGTCTTTCTGTCCTTGGCCGTCAGATTCCTGCCGGGACGGCTGGCGGTGAAGCGGGTCGAATAGGTTATGAGCCCAGCAACCTCTTTTTAAACAGCGCCTTGACCAGTCTGTCTTCGAGAATTCGCCCGACGACATAGAGCGTGGCGAAAATCGCCGCAAAGACATAGGCGGCCGTGGGCGAGTTTTCCCCGTCTTTGTCTTTGTCTTTGTCCTTGTCCTTGTCCTTGCCGTCCTTCTTGGGCTTTTCGGGTTCGGGTGCGCCCAGCGCCTTGTCGATCGGGTTCAGCGGCACGACCACATCCTTCTTGTCGGGCTTTTTGGCTTTTTTCGCGGCTTCGGCTGACGGTTTTTCGAGCTTGCCCACGACGATGGTCAATTGCGCGAAGCCCAGAAACAGCAGCGGCGCCAGAAAGCAGAACAGCAACGCCCGGCTGGTCAGCTGATAGCGCAGAACGGCCCCGGCCATGCCCCGTTCGATCCGCAGGATGCCGCCATCGAAGACAGACATCTTGTCCTGCGCCGCCTGGTCCTTCTTCCGGAAAGTCAGCGTGTCGCTCGTGCGATCGTGGCTGGTGCCGGCTTGGCCGAACAGAGGGTCGAGCCGGTTGAAGGCGTCGTCGCTCGATTGCCCGGGGGCAAGCGCCAGGCTGCCCCTGACATGCCAGATCCAGTCGATGAAACGCAGGTTCACATGGGTTCCTTCTGGGGAGAGCTGTTCGATGACGACGGGCAGAGGAGGGAGATTATGCGGAGGGAGCCCCGATCATTCGGCCGCTACCGCCACCGGCGCACGGCCAAATCGTTGCTTCAGCGCCTTCCATCCCTCGGTGAAGGGATGGGTCATCTGCTCGCGGACCGACATGCGGCGGCCGCCTTCCATGCCCAGCAGCTCGGCCTCGCCGTCGATGCAGGTGCCGAAGATGCGGTCGATGATGATCCAGCTGTTGGAATAGTTGCTCCGGGTCGATTCATAGTCCTGCGAATGATGCAGGCTGTGATGCTCGGTGGTGTTGAACAGGAAGCGCCACCAGCGCGGAGAATTGAAGCGGACGTTGATATGCTGATAGGTCCCCACCGCCATGCCGATCGCGCCGGCGAGCAGCGCAGCGCGGGGCAGGAAGTCGAAGAAGCCGCCGATGCCAAGGCCGATCAGGAAAAGCTCGACAGGGTTGCCCACCGCGCCCTTGTTGATGTTCAACTGGGTGATATAGTGATGCACCGAATGGGGCAACCATAGCGGGTACCAGTTATGCATCCCGCGATGCATCCAATATTGCCCGAAATCGAACATGAAAGAGATCAGGAACGCCTGCAGCAGCAGCGGCAAGCCGATGAACCACGCGAACTTGTCCCAGTCAAACGAGTGCTGGATGGCTTCGACCATGACGTCGCTGCCGATATAGTTGTTGACCATGCGAAGGATGGTAAAGCCGAGCCCGACATAGAACAGGTCGGTGACCAGCTCCTTCCAGGTCAGGCGCCAGCTCTCGTAGCGTGGGTTAACCCATTCGAGCCCCAGCAGCAGAATGTTGAAGCCGATGCCGATGCCGATGGCGGTTGATGCCTTGGCGATGGAATTGGGCGCATAGTACCAGAACGCGATCAAAGCGAACAGCACCGTGGGCTGGAACCAGGTGAAGATGAACTGCTTCACCGGGCCGCCTTCCACCTTGGGAATGTTCTCCCAGCCCACGATTACCGGTGCCTGTGTGCCGATCACCCTTTTGCCTACGCGAATTCCGTCCATCTTTGTCCCCGCGTTACCGAGTATCGAATCTTAAATTATACAAAACCCCGCGGCGGCGTCATACGTCATTGGACGTACAATCTTCCCGCTGAACCTGGGGAGATTCACCTGACCGAGGCCGGCGTGCATTGCATCGGGGGCCGGATCGACTCTTCGATCACCATCTGACGACTGGCGATCCAGAAAGACATGATTGGTCACCACTGATGAAAGAAATCCGCGTCCTCGGCAAAATGATCGACGAACTGGCGAAGGGGAGGGTTTGTGGGGATTGAACGGTCGTTATGCGGATAATGCGCCCCAATTCCTAAAACATCGGCTTTGGAAATGGCGTAAACGGCGCCTTCGTGCACTTGCCCGCGCCGGATTGCCGGTTGTCGTAGCCGGGGCCGACGGCGTGGACGGTCATGTCGTAGCTCCCGTCGATGCGATTGATCTTTTCGTAGCCGGTCTCGTAAGATCCCTTGTCGAACAACGCGATCATTTCGGCGGTGACCGACTGGATGGCGGTGATGCTTGTGCAATTTCCTGAGCAATAGCGGCGGCTGCTGAGGTCAAGCCGGTAACGTTCGGTGGTGCTCCAACGTCTGGTTGGCGGGTATGGATCGTTGGGCGTTTTATCTGTTGACGACCAGTTGATCGTGCAGAGCAGATCAAACTGATCGGTCGTGCCCGGCGCAGGGATGGACGCGGCGGTCTTCGGTCCGGCGGTGTAGACGCTATATTTGCCGGGCGGCAGGCCCATGGTTTCGGCGGTACAGGCGGAATCGAACACGAGCCGCTCCCCCGGCGGTATGAGGGTGACAGAGGCGATCCGCGTACCCGTGCGATCAAGGCGCACCGCGTACATCTTCGGTCCATTTGGCGTGCGCAGGCCGAGGTAGAAATATTTCTTGAGCGGGATCCAGTTGCCGGTGACGAATTCCCCGTATTTCGGCGTAACCTGCGCAACGACCTGCTTGAGACGTGCGGCCGAGCAGGGTTTCCCCGTCAGCTTTGGCGGCAGCGCCCACGCAGGAGAGCCGGCGATGAGCGCCGCGACCCCGATGCGCAGGCTGCCCTGCAAAAAAGCGATCATTCGACGCATAGGCCCCGCCCCCGTTTCCCGCACAGGCATCCACTATGGGCTATTCCCGAATGATTTCCAGCCCTGTCCTACACGGTGGAAAATATGCAATGGTCGTCCAATGCATCAGCGCACGTCGGACCAATTCGCACGCGTCAGCCGGTGGGCTCTCTTGGCCTCAACCACCCGGCGCCGTGCAGCCCTCGCGCTCGCCGCGTTCAGGGGTCAACTTAGTGTGAACTTGCGCGCTCCGCCGCCCCTCCATTGGTCCGCGCGAACACCGCGTTTCGTGTTAACTTTGTCAACTTCGCCCCGTCCGCGCGTCCTGCGCCGCCGCCTTTCTCACGCGCTCGACTGAACGGAGAGCGGCGCCTTTAACTCCGCCGCGACCCCGCTTTTGCCATGCCGCTTCCACACTGATAAAGCCGCTCGCAGTTGCAGCAGGAATCACGCATGACGACCACGATCATCAAGGAAGCCGATCTCATCGAGAGCGTCGCCGACGCGCTTCAGTTCATCAGCTATTATCACCCGATGGATTATATCCGCGCGCTCGGCGTTGCCTATGAGGCGGAGCAGGGCCCGGCCGCCAAGGATGCGATCGCGCAGATCCTGACCAACAGCCGCATGTGCGCGGAGGGGCATCGCCCGATCTGCCAGGATACCGGCATCGTCACCGTCTTCATCAAATGGGGCCAGCAATGCCTGCTGGACAGCGAGATGAGCCTGCAGGAGGTCGTCGACGAGGGCGTGCGCCGCGCCTATCTCCACCCCGAAAACCGCCTGCGCGCCTCGATCCTACGCGATCCCGCGTTCAGCCGCGTCAATACCAAGGACAACACGCCCTGCGTTTTGAACGTGGAGATGGTGCCCGGCCATCATGTCGACGTGCAGGTCGCGGCCAAGGGTGGCGGGTCGGAGAACAAGTCCAAGTTCGCGATGCTCAATCCGTCCGAATCTATCGTCGATTGGGTGCTGGAGATGGTCCCGAAGATGGGTGCCGGCTGGTGCCCGCCCGGCATGCTCGGCATCGGCATTGGCGGCACGGCGGAAAAGGCGATGACGCTCGCCAAGGAATCGCTGATGGGCGATATCGACATGGCGCAATTGAAGGAGCGCGGGGCGCAGAACGATATCGAGCGGCTGCGGATCGAAATTTTCGACAAGGTCAACGCGCTCGGCATCGGCGCGCAGGGGCTGGGCGGCCTCGCCACCATTCTCGACGTCAAGATCATGGACTATCCGACCCATGCGGCCTCAAAGCCGATCGCGATGATCCCCAATTGCGCCGCGACGCGCCACGCCCATTTCCACCTCGACGGATCGGGCCCGGCCTATCTGGAGCCGCCAAGCCTCGACGAATGGCCGAAGGTGGAGTGGGCGCCAAGCAAGGAATCGATCCGCGTCGATCTCGACAGGTTGACGCCCGAGGTGGTCGCCTCGTGGAAGCCGGGCGACCGCCTGCTGCTCAACGGCAAGATGCTCACCGGCCGCGACGCCGCGCACAAGCGCATCCAGGACATGCTGGCCAAGGGCGAAGAACTGCCCGTCGACTTCAAGGGGCGGGTGATCTATTATGTCGGGCCGGTCGATCCGGTGCGTGACGAGGTGGTTGGCCCCGCGGGCCCTACCACCGCCACCCGCATGGACAAGTTCACCGAAATGATGCTGGCGGAGACGGGCCTGATCGCGATGGTCGGCAAGGCCGAGCGCGGCCCGGTCGCGATCGAAGCGATCAAGAAGCACAAGGCGGCCTATCTGATGGCGGTCGGTGGGGCGGCCTATCTGGTGGCGCGCGCGATCAAGGGCGCGAAGGTCGTGGGCTTCGCGGATCTCGGCATGGAGGCGATCTACGAGTTCGACGTGAAGGACATGCCGGTCACGGTCGCGGTCGATGCGACGGGCGAGAGCGTCCACCACACCGCGCCCTTGGTGTGGCGGGAGAAGATCAAGCGGGAAAAGCTGCTGGAGGGGGTCTAGGTTTCGCCCTTAAGGAAGAGCCCCGTTTGCAACTAACGCGCGATTCCGCCCGCCGCGAGTACCGCCAGCGTGACTAGTTCGGAAGCGGTTGTGGCCATGGTCGCGACTTGCACCGGATGCTCCAGCCCCACCAGCATCGGCCCGATTACGGAATCGCCGCCAAGCTCGCGCAGAAGCTTGGCCGAAAGATTGGCCGATTGCAGGCCGGGCATCACCAGCACGTTCGCCGGGCCGGAAAGGCGGCTGAAGGGATAGGCGGCCGCGACCTTCGGGTTGAGCGCCACGTCCGGGGCCATTTCGCCTTCATATTCGAAGCTGGGTTGCCGCTGATCCAGGATCGCGACCGCCTCACGAATATTGTCGAGCCAGCTGCCGGCGGGGTTGCCGAACGTCGAATAGCTCAGAAACGCGACGCGCGGCTCGTGGCCCATCCGGCGGGCGACCGCCGCGGTCTGCTCGGCTATGTCCGCGAGGTCGATGGAAGATGGCCGTTCGTTGACGGTCGTGTCCGCCATGAACACGGTATGGCTTTGCCCGACGAGCACATGGATGCCGAACGGCTTGCGGCCTTCGATCGGATCGATCACCCGCCTGATTTGGCGCATCGTCTGGCTGTACGGGCGCGTGGTGCCGGTGATCATCACATCGGCCTCGCCCAGCACGAGCAGGAGCGCGCCGAAGATGTTGCGATCCTGGTTGACCATCACCTCGACCTCGCGGCGGAGATAGCCGCGTCGCTGCAGCCGTTCGTAGAGATAGTCGACCATCTTGGGAACGAGCGGAGAAATGCGGCTGTTGTGAAGCTCGAACTCTTCCGGATTGCTGACGCCGAGCGCGCGCAATTTGTCCGGCACCTCGTCGCGTCCGACCAGCACCGGCGTGCCGTAGCCGCCATCCCGGAAGGCGATGGCGGCGCGCAACACGGTCTCTTCTTCCGCTTCGGCGAAGACGACCCGTTTCGGATGCGCACGGGCGCCTTCATAGGCAAGGGTGAGCACGGAGGTGGTCGGATTGAGCCGGGCCTTCAGGGTGTTGCGATACTCAGCCATGTCGAGGATCGGTTTGCGAGCAACGCCCGTATCCATCGCGGCTTGCGCCACCGCAGCCGGAACGATCTCCATCAGGCGGGGATCGAACGGCGCCGGTATGATGTAATCGGGCCCGAAATGGGGAGCCTTGCCGCCGTAGGCAGCCGCGACTTCTTCGGGCACCTGCTGTCGCGCCAGATCGGCCAGGGCCTTGGCGGCGGCGATCTTCATCTCTTCGTTGATCGTCGTCGCGCGAACGTCGAGCGCACCGCGGAAGATGAAGGGGAAGCCAAGCACATTGTTGACCTGGTTTGGATAGTCCGAGCGCCCGGTCGCAACGATCGCGTCGGAGCGCGCGGCATGGGCTTCCGGTGGTGTGATCTCCGGATCGGGATTGGCCATGGCAAAGATGATCGGCTTGGGCGCCATCTCCTTCACCATCTCGGCGGTGACGGCGCCCTTCACCGACAGCCCCATGAAGGCATCCGCGCCCTTCATGGCTTCAGCCAGCGTGCGTGTGTCCGTTACGGCAGCGTGTGCGGATTTCCACTGGTTCATGCCTTCGGTGCGCCCCTGGTAGATAACGCCCTTGGAATCGCACATGATCACCTGGTCGGATGGCACGCCCATTGCCTTGATCAGCTCGGTGCAGGCGATCGAGGCGGCGCCCGCTCCGTTCACGACCACTTTGAGATCGGACAATTTGCGTCCGGTCAGATGCGCAGCGTTGATCATGCCGGCCGCCGCGATGATCGCCGTGCCGTGCTGATCGTCATGGAAGACCGGAATGTTCATGCGTTCACGAAGCGTCTGTTCGATCACGAAGCATTCCGGCGCCTTGATATCCTCGAGGTTTATGCCGCCGAAGCTCGGCTCCATCAGCTCCACCGCCGAAATGAAGCGGTCGACATCTTCCGTATCCAGTTCAATATCGATCGAGTCGACATCGGCAAAGCGCTTGAAGAGGACAGCTTTGCCTTCCATCACCGGCTTCGCAGCCAGCGCCCCCAGATTGCCGAGGCCGAGGATCGCCGTACCATTCGAGATCACCGCAACCAGGTTGCCCTTGGCGGTGTAATCGTATGCCGTATTCGGATCCTTGGCGATGGCGAGGACAGGCACCGCGACGCCCGGAGAATAGGCCAGCGACAGATCCCGCTGAGTCGCCATCGGCTTGGATGCGATGATCTCGATCTTGCCGGGCCGCCCCTGGGAATGAAAAAGCAGCGCCTCCCGCTCCGAAAACTGGACGTTGCTCTCGCTCATCATGGTTCCTTCGGTATGGTTAGTGGCGGCGCTTTGCGCTGCCCTATTGGGGCATGGCTGCACACGCCGCAAGTCGCTATCAGCACCTCATGGCAGGGGAATCATCAAGCAATCCGTCATCTGTAACGCCGATGATGGAACAATATTTCGCGCTGAAGACACAAGCGCCGGATTGCCTGCTGTTCTATCGCATGGGCGACTTCTTCGAACTCTTCTTCGATGACGCGCGTCTTGCGTCCGCTTGCCTCGATATCGCGCTGACAGCGCGGGGTGAGCATCAGGGAAAGCCGATACCGATGTGCGGCGTGCCCGCGCATTCCGCCGAAGCCTATCTTGCACGGCTGATAAAGGCGGGTCATCGGGTGGCCATCGCGGAGCAGACGGAAACGCCCGCGGAAGCGAAGAAGCGCGGATCGAAGTCGCTTGTCGCCCGCAATATCATCCGGGTCGTCACGGCCGGCACCTTGACGGAGGAGGCGCTGCTCGATGCGCGCGCGTCGAACTGGCTGGTCTCGATCGCCGAGGTTGGCGGAGCGATCGGCCTCGCCGCAGCGGACATATCGACTGGCCGTTTCGAAATCGTGTCAGTGCCTGTGGCGGCGCTTGATGCCGAGCTGGCGCGACTTTCGGCAGCTGAGCTGATTGCGGCGGAAGGCTGGGAAGGCGCGCCGGAGCACGCCTGGCGTTGCCCGCGGCAGGGTTTCGACAGCGTTGCGGCGGAAGCGAGATTGAAGGCCCTGTTCGGCGTTGCGACACTCGATGGCTATGGCAGTTTTGACCGCGCGGAACTGGCGGCGGCAGGTGGGCTGATCGCGTATCTGGATCGGGCGGGGCAGGGAAGCCTGCCGTTCCTGCAGCCCCCCAGTCGTCG
>Ga0207712_10001573_pt1 | contig 15371 bp, 15 predicted proteins | sample KBSS44metaG_FD_184402 | JGI IMG/M metagenome (GOLD analysis project Ga0207712, IMG submission 184402) | Switchgrass rhizosphere microbial communities from Kellogg Biological Station, Michigan, USA - KBS S4-4 metaG (SPAdes) (version 2) | ecosystem: Host-associated > Plants > Roots > Rhizosphere... | reverse complement strand
GCTGCAAATTTCAATTCTTCAAACAATATTGTTATTGGGAGTGGCTGCAGGTTTTGGTTTTTGGTTAATGGAGAAAAGTAGATCGGGACTTAAATATGGTTTATTGGCATTGTTTGCTTTTGTTGCATTACGAACTGTTTCATTTATTAGTGCAAACAACCGACAACAACTGATCGTTTATAACGTACCTCAAAAACGAGCCATTGATCTTATTGATGGAAGAAAATATTTGTTCGTTGGTGATTCTGATTTACTTGAAGACGACTTTATAAGAAACTTTCATATAAAACCATCAAGGGTTTTACATCGCATTGAGCCTGTAGCTGATTTTGAAAATTATCAACAGCAGGAAAACTTGATTATTTATAACCACAAAAAAATATTAACAATCGATCAGACAAAATATTTTTCGCCACTCGAAAATAAGATCCCGGTTGACCTTTTATTAATTTCAGGAAATCCAAAACTTTATTTTAATAAACTCGTGCAAACATTTTCAGTAAAACAGGTTGTGTTTGATGGCTCTTGTCCCGCATGGAAAATAAATTACTGGAAAAGGGATTGCGATTCATTGCATATTCCTTATCATGATGTGAGTGAAAAAGGTGCTTTTGTAATGAACCTCCGGTAGCTTACATTTGCGACTTCTCTGACGATTGCCCGCCCTTAATTTTTTAAAAAACTATGAACAAAAAAATTCAGTCTGCCCTCATCTCTGTTTTTTACAAAGATGGTCTTGAGCCTATTGTAAAACTGTTGTCCGAACTTGGTGTAACTATTTATTCTACCGGCGGTACACAAAGTTTTATTGAAAAACTGGGGATAAAAGTTATGCCTGTTGAAGATCTTACTACTTATCCATCAATTCTTGGTGGCAGAGTAAAAACTTTACACCCTTCTGTGTTCGGAGGAATACTTGGAAAAAGAGACGATGAAACACATGTGGCGGAAATGAAACAATACAATATTCCTGAAATTGATTTGGTGATCGTTGATCTCTATCCTTTTGAAGAAACCGTTGCTTCAACCACAGATGAAAAAGCAATTATTGAAAAGATAGACATCGGTGGTCCTTCAATGATCCGCGGCGCAGGAAAAAATCATAAGGATGTTGTTGTAATTGCAAACAAAGCAGACTATTCGTTACTTGAAAAAATAGTAAGAGAACAAAACGGAGAAACTTCATTAGAGCAACGTAGAATGTTTGCAATTAGAGCCTTTGATGTTTGTACGGCTTATGATACAGCTATTTCGAATTACTTTCATGGACTTTCTGTATCTACTCCATATAACAAAGAAGAAAAAGCTATGCGCTATGGTGAGAATCCCCATCAGAAAGCTGCATTCTTTGGAAATCTTAATGAACTATTTGATCAGTTAAACGGAAAAGAATTAAGTTATAATAATTTGGTTGATGTAGATGCAGCGGTACAATTAATCGGAGAGTTTCAAAGCTCCCCCTCAGCGGATGGGAGTTACACATTTGCTATCATCAAACATACCAATGTATGTGGCATGGCTCAACGCCCAACAGTAAAGGAAAGCTGGGATGCTGCTCTTGCCGGTGACCCCGAATCTGCTTTTGGCGGTGTATTGGTTTGTAATGGTGCAATTGATAAAGCAACTGCCGACGCCATCAATGAAATATTTTTTGAAGTATTAATTGCGCCTTCATTCAATGAAGATGCATTGACTGTATTGAAATCAAAGAAGAACAGGATACTGTTGCAAAGTAAATCAAAAAGTAAAAGTCAAAAGTCAGAGATGTACCGGTCATTGTTGAATGGCGTTTTAATACAGGAAACTGATAAAGGTAATTATGCTGAATGGAAAGAGGTCGGCGGCAGAGAAACAACAGCTATAGAGAAAGATGATCTGAAATTTGCAAATCTCATCTGCAAACACTTAAAAAGTAATGCCATTGCATTGGTAAAAAATAAACAGCTTATAGGAAAAGGTTGCGGGCAAACAAGCCGAATTGACTCTCTTCGTCAATCAATTGAAAAAGCAAAGCAGTTTAATTTTGATCTGCATGACGCCGTGCTGGCAAGTGATGCATTCTTCCCTTTTAATGATTGTGTAAAAATGAGTCATGCGGAAGGAATAGAAGCATTTATTCAGCCTGGAGGCTCTATTCGTGATAAAGATTCAATTGATTACTGTGTTGAAAATAAACTGGCGATGGTGATGACGGGGATGAGACATTTTAAACATTAAACCCCCAACCCCCCTAAAGGGGGCTTAAGGGAAGTTCTTTATAAAAGAAAATTTCAAAATACTTAAACCACAAAGTCTCCCTTTAGCGAGATTTAGAGGGTATGCCTTTATTCGACTTCAATAAAACTTTATCACAATCCACTGATGCTTTAAAAAGTTTATCGGCGCTGAATCCTTTGACTATTCATAAAAAAGGAACCAGAGCTAAGGCCATCTTTGCACTTGCATTAGTATGCATACTTTGGGGCACCACCTGGCTGGCAAGCAAACAAGGTGTAAAATATATTCCTGACGCATTGCAAATGGCCGCTGTTCGGCAATTACTCGGCGGCATTTGTTACGTTAGTTTCTTTATCTATAAAAGAATACCGTTTCCAAAAGGAAAAGAATGGATCCCAATAATTGTATTGAGCTTTCTGAATTTTATGATCAGTAATGGGCTTAGCACACTTGCCTTGCAATACAAAATATCAGCAGGTCTTGGCGCTATCATTGGTGCCATCTTTCCATTATGGTTGGTGGTCATCGGGCTTTTTGTATCAAAAGGAAAAATTCCTGTGATGGCAATTGTTGGTTTGTTGCTCGGTTTTGGCGGAGTATGTGTTATTTTTTACGATCATTTAAATGAATTCCTTGATCCGCAATTCCGTTGGGGCATATTACTTTCTGTCATCGCTACATGGACATGGGCCATTGCAACGATTTATACAAAAAGACAAGCTGTTCGTTTCAATCCTTACTTCGCTCTTGGTCTTCAAATGATCATTAGTGGAATTGTCCTGTATAGTTTTTCATCTGTTACCGGAAGAGCAGTTGCACTTACTGCTATTCCCTGGCAATCGTGGGCGGCCATTGCATATCTTGTCATATTTGGTTCACTGATCGCATTTGTTTGTTATTTGTATGCATTGCAAAATTTGCCCACTGAGCAAGCTTCGATTTATGCATACATCAATCCGATCGTTGCAGTGGTGCTTGGCTCCATAATATTTGATGAAAAACTTACCGGTTATCTTATCATTGGCGGTCTTATTACTTTGCTTGGAGTCTATCTTGTAAATAAGGCATATAATATTACCAATACAGAACAACCCGAAACAGAAGGAGTTTAAACCCCTGTCCCCTAAAGGGGAACTTAGTCAGCTACAAACTTTAACTGATGCTCGATTTTTGAATTTTTATTTCCCCAATTACATTGCTACTATTAGACTTCTGTTGCATAGTTTACCCAGAGCGAAGCGAAGGGCACTCTTGTGCTGCAACAATTCTATTCAGCTTTGTTCGTGAATTGTTATTGGTGAATCCTCAAAGATTTTTGAAACAGCCTATTCAACATTGGCCATTCACCACTCACGACTCCTCACTCACCTGGCGAACAAACTCTTCATACACATCTCTCCATCCGCTGAACATTGGATAGGTACCTAAAAAATTATTATGCCAGATCGTTATCAGGTTGCCATTAACAGCTCTAACAGCATTATAATAATGCATCATTTCTTCATAAGCTCTCTGCGGCAAATGCTTCTGTTCAAAAAATGAATTAGCTTCCATAAAACAAAACGGATGAAGCAAAAGATTTGTTTGTTGCTCTTTTTCCAAGTCATACCAATAAAATGAAGATGCAACTGATGCACGAAATCCGTTGATGCTGCCATAACCCATCGAATAATCATCAGTAATGCCGGCAGCAATTAACCGGCGAAAAGTATGTGGCAAGGTAAACCTGATATAATGCTGGCGTGAATCAGTTATCTTTTTACTGGTTGTTGATTCAAGTATTTTGATTTCTTTTTCCAATAAACTCTCATCATCACCGCTTGCCCATGAAGGATGAATCCCAATTGAATATTTACCAGCATGTTGCCTTATTAATTGCTCCATAGCCGGATGTGAAGGAGGAATGTTTTTATCGTATTCGCCTTTCTCAATTGCAACATGAAAAAAATATAACGGTTTCAACTTATTTTTTTCATGCAGCTTATCCATCCATTCGTATGCATCATAAGGATCATTTGTTTTTTCACGCAGTACATTCCATCTTTCATTCATCAACGACCATTGACCCTTGACGATAGATTTGGCAATACCGCCAATTGCTTTTAGTACTCCTTTATTCTTAAATGCAAATGCCTCATCAATATCGTAGGTGGGTTGGAAGTTGAAAATTGAAAGTTGAAAGTTGAGAGAGGGGAATTTTTCCATCAATACTTTCTTAAAATCCTTCAACCACATATTTATCAAGGGAAGATTTAGAAATCCCTCTTTGAGTGCCAACGAATTTTCATGAGCATACCTTCCATACATATCTTTTTGATGAGGAAGATATTCTTCGTAACGGCTAAGCAAGTAAAAGGTAGCTGCGAAAATGTCAAACGGATAATCACCGTCAGTTTTAAAAAAAGCTTTAAAGCCATTGAGCTCAAAACAGGAAGTATTTTGTTCTTTAATTGAAGCTTCAAATAATAAAGGACAATTATTAATTCTTAACTCTTCATTACTAATTTTAGTATCGCTGTAGTTTATTTTTGGACCTGTGTAACCATTAAAGTAAAAGCTCTCTGTTGTAAGCAGGAGTGGTTCACCAACAATCTCTTTCCCAATAAAATCAGCAATGTACTGAAGACGGGGAGTAATTTTATTTGTATAAACAATCACCCAATGAAGATAATTATCTGTTTCCGTATTTCTCCATCCACATCTGGTTGAATGATTTCTTAGGAAACTCCATTGGGCTGCGATGTTCCTTCCACCCTTTCAATAAAGTATTTACAACCCAATTCTTTATTTTTCTGTTTCCCATATTCATCATGCTGCGTTTAAGCATTGCCTGTTTCCATAACTTCCATCCTGTACGTTCAGCAAAACTCGTATCGCCTTCATCAACAGCTTCATGCCTGTTTTCCAGTAACAATTCATGCAAATTGATTTTCACCGCACACACTTCGGTGCAATTTCCGCAAAGAGACGACGCATAGCTCAGGTGTTTCCATTCTTTCATTTGTTTTAAATGCGGTGTAATCACTGAACCAATTGGCCCGCTATATGTAGTTTCATAACTATGACCACCAATATTTTTATAAACAGGACATGCATTCAAACAAGCACCGCAACGAATGCAATACAAACTTTCCCTGGTTTTTTCATTGGCGAGAATATTTGTTCTTCCATTGTCAAGCAGTATCACATACATTTCGTCAGGGCCATCGCTTTCCTTTTCTTGTCTGGGCCCGGTTACTATTGTACTATAAACAGTGATCCTTTGACCCGTGCCATAAGTTGCAAGCAAAGGCCAAAACAAAGCCAGATCGATCATTGACGGGATAACTTTTTCTATACCCGCCACCACGATATGCGTTTTAGGAATAGAGCAACTCAATCTTGCATTGCCTTCATTTTCTGTTATTGCAATGCCACCAATATCGGCAATAATGAAATTGGCGCCAGTGATCCCTACTTCCGCTTCAACATATTTTTTTCGTAATACATCCCTGGCAACTAATGTGAGCTGTTCCGGTGTAAGTTTAGGATCGGTTCCTAATTTATCTGCAAAAAGTTTTGCCACGTCTTCTTTACTCTTATGCATGGCAGGAGTAACGATATGATAAGGTGGTTCGCCATCCAACTGCTGAATATACTCTCCCAGGTCAGTTTCAATACTTTCAATTCCTTGTTCCTGCAAAAATTTATTAAGATGAATTTCTTCGGTAACCATGCTTTTACTCTTCACTAATGTCTTGCATTTTTTCTCTGCGCAAATTTTTCCGATCGCATCCAATGCCTGTTGCGCATCTTCGGCCCAAATTACCTTTGCCCCACGTCTTGTGATCTTTGCTTCAAAACCCTCCAGCATTTTATCAAGATTCTCAATTGCTTTCCACTTTATATTTTTTGCCTTCTCTCTTGCCAGGTTTACATTGCTGAATTGTTCTTTGCCTTTTGGCACAACAGCATTATATCTGCCGATATTAAAATTGATCTTACGACGGTGATCTCTGTCGGCCGTCTTTACAGTACTTTTTTCTATAAATGATTGTGAGTGTTCAGACATGTTTACAAATATAACTTTTAGTTTATCGTTTTTAAGTTTCTCAATTTTTTAACCATAAACTATAAACCATAGACTGCAACATTATTACCTTCCTTTTTCGAAATTCCTTTTTATCCATACCACCGCCTTCTTCACATAATACTCTTCATCATTCTCCAGCATCTTTACCCTTTTCATTATTTCCGGATGTAGTGACTTATCTTTTGTATATACTTCGATGATCACTAACGACAATCTTCTTTCCCACGGGTTTTTGGACTTCACCAGCTTTGCTGACAGATCAAAAATTTCTTTTTGGATTTTTTTGGCAACAGGTTTCAGGCTTTGCATTCCTATTGTATCACATACCGCCCAATCGGAAATATCTTTTGAAAAACCAGTAACCAGTTTTAAGGAAAGCAGCGGGTCTTTTTTACAAATTACATTAAGCAATTTTCCAGCAAGTAATTTTTCCTCGAAGGCACCTGAATTCCATAATTCTTTTACCAGTTCAAATCCCCCTTCCTTGTATTTTTTGGCGAGTAGACTGAGCACTGGTGTCCTGATGCCATACACCTTTTCAGCATTGGGAACAAATTTCATAGCGGCCGCTTTTGCTTCAGGAGTTGAATGTGCCTTTAATTCTTTCTGAGCCTGTTTTAATAAAGCTGACATTAGCCTATACTGTTTTTGATCTTATATTTTTCACAAAGCGCATCGGCTCTTTTCTTTAAATCATCCTGGTATTGCCAGGATGGATAATAAACCGAGCCATACATTTTTTCATACTTCTCTATTAAATGAGGATAATAGTTCTTGAGAAATTTAAAATACAATTGCTTACTGTCTCTTTCCTCATTTCCAAAAAGTGTTAGGCCTGCTGCCAAAATATAGTTTGCTCCATATTGTTTTGCTGCAGCAATCATTTTTTCAAGTTCAGAATCTGTATCACTAATAAAAGGTAACAAGGGCATTGCATTTACTCCGCATAAAAAACCGTTATCGTTGCAAAGCCTCAATGTCTCTAATCTTTTTTGAGGAGCTGGGGCACCCGGTTCAATTTCCTTTGCCAGTTTTTCATCAAGAGTAGAAAAAGAAAATGAAATGATAACTCCGCGACCCGGATCTTGTTTCAGGTCTTCAGGCAGAATTGCATTTGCATCTATTTGTTTTAACAGATCAAGATCTTTTTTTATCAATTCAGACTTTGTAGAAATAAAAACCGGGAACCGATGTTTAAGAATTACCTGCAATAATTCTTTTGTTAGACCAATCTCGTCTTCCACCTGCATGTAGGCGTCAGTAGCTGAACCGACCGCAATAAATCCAAACTGATTTTTCTTTGCACGATTTGCAAGCTGTTTATCAAGAATTGCAGCTGCATCTTTTTTAATTACAATTTTTTCAGCCAGATTCTCTCCGTATTTACTGCCATGAACATAACAATAAGTGCAATTGAATCCGCAGCCCTCGTATGGATTGATAGAATAATCATCAAGGAACCAGCTATCCCTTTTCTTATGTTTATTAAGAATCGACTTGACCTCCTTATAAGCTATCATTTCGTGATTGCATGATAATATTCATTGGCTGCTTTTTCCAGGGCTTTATAAAATTCCTGTCCGTATTTTCTTATCAATGGCTCTTTCAAAAATTCGTATGTACGAACCTTTAATTTTTCTCCCAAAGCACAACCGGGACTACAGAGTTTTTCTCTTGGCTCATAATTTATTCTTTCATAATTGCCGTACTTTCCTTTTTTTACAGTGATTGGGTACAGGTGGCAGCTGATAGGTTTTTTCCAGGGAATCACTCCATCATAGTATGCTTGTTCAAATGCACATTTTATCATTCCACTTTTTTCTCTAATTGCATATACGCATATTTCATTATCGCTTTCGAGTGTTGGCGTTACCCAACCAAATTCCCGATCGTAAACATATTTTCCTTTTTGTTCTATTTCTTTTATAGAGGCCTCAGTAAGATAAGGCTTGATCTTCTCATACATTGCATTAACGATCTCCAATTCCTCATCATCAAGCGGTGCCCCGGCATCACCGTCTTCGCAACAACCGCCTTTACATTTAGCAAGGTCACATACGAATTGCGTTTCCACTACATCGTCACTTATCTGCTTATTATCAATTATTACCACGAAACTGATTTTTGCAAAAATAGTCTTTGGAAATGAATGAAGGGGCGCCTATTTCCACTTCAAAGTGTTGATAAGATATTGTAGATCTTTTTTCAAAAAATCATTTACAATCGAAAGAGAATCTTCATTTGGCGTAGCATCAAAATATAATGCGCCACGCAAAAAATGTTTTACTGAATCTGTAAGAAAAAACTGGTTGGCTGTTGCTGTATTTCCTTCGAGTGTAAAATAAATCCCGTCAATATTATTGGGAGTACGGAACGGTTGAGGTTCTATAGACGACGCTTTTTGAACATGTTGCTTATAGCTCATCGTAAAAGCATCATTGATCAACGAATCAAATTTATTTTTCCCAATTTCCTTATAACTCACAAAAACTCTTCCATGAAATTGAGGGAAGTCAATATTGATCCACCAGTCGTTTTCCGGTTTGTTATCAAAAAAACTAGTATCCTTTATTACATTGGCGTAAACGGGATATTCGAACGAATAAGGATATCCGGGCTGATCAAAGAGCCGGTATTTTTTTTCAGGAAAATCAATTTTAAAATATCCCCTTTTTTTATCAACTGTATAGTTGGTGTTGCACGCTGTAAGAAATAAAACAGAAATGAAAATTGTCAAAGAAATATAACTGCTGAATGTCATTCTTTCAATTTATGATTAATAGTAACTTTTATTTCCATGATCCTGTTCTTATAAGCTTCCATTACTGTAAATTCAAAATCGCCGGTGGTAACAATTGTGTTTGTAGAAGGAAACTCTCCTGACAGCTCCAGCACAAGTCCCGCCATTGATTCACTATCGCCTTTTATCTCGTCAAATGTATCCTGCGGGATCTTCATTGCTTTGCACGCATCATTTACGGTTGTTTTACCTTCAAATATGAACGTATTCTCATCTACTTTCCTGATGTTGCCTTCTTCTTCATCAAACTCATCTTTTATTTCTCCTATGATCTCTTCGAGAATATCTTCCATTGTTATAATACCGCTTGTGCCGCCAAATTCATCAACCACCACTGCAAAATGTATTCGCTTACTTTGAAATTCTTTAAGTAAATCTTCTATCAATTTAGTTTCGGGAACAAAAAAGGGCTGACGCAATAAAACATGCCAGTCAAAATTTTCCGGCTGTTGCAAATGCGCCTGCAGATCTTTTGTATTGAGAACACCAACCACTTCATCAAGACTTGTTTTATAAACCGGCAATCGTGAATAATGAAGCTCTTCGACTTTTTTAAACAGATCATGCAAAGGAATGCCGTATTCAATGCCACTTACATCGAGCCGCGTACGCATGACTTGTTTAACAGAGATATTCCCAAATTTTACAATACCTTTTAAAATGTTTTTTTCTTCAATAGATGTTTCTTCATCAGTAGTTATATCAATGGCTTCGTCTAGTTCCTGCAGACTGGCGGTTCGACTTTTTGTAGCACCAAGTCTTTTCCCGATCACATCCGCAATTGCAACCATTCTGCGGCTTATTCGTACCAATAAAAGATGAATTCCTTCGATAACGTAAGAACAATCATACGCTACACGCAGATTATTTTGTGTGGCCCAAACTTTTGGCAATATGCGGCAAAAAAATACAAGGATAAATGCAATGATAAAAACCTTGATCATCAATTCAGCGATATAAGCAAACGAACCTAACCGAACTAATGCACTGCCTAATTGCAGCAATTCATTAATAAGAAAATTAGAAAGTACAATGATGCAAATATTAAAAAAAGTACCTGCTATAAGTAATGAGGTATAAACTTCTTTCGGTTCGTCAAGAAGATCAACTATTCGTCGTGCAGAAGAGTGTTGTTTTGTTTTAAGCATATTAATGTCTTTGCTATGCAAAGAGAACAAAGCAACTTCACCAGCTGCGATAAAAAAAGAGAGAGTCATTAATCCAAATAATAAAGCCCCGAGAATAATTGTTCCATCGGCTTTTACAGCAAGAAAAGTAAATAGGAGATTATCAGTAAAAAATGTAATAACCGAATGATAATCCAAAGCAAGAGTTTTTGTTGATTAATCATAGCCACACAGGCAGGTAAATACCTGCCTGCGGATATTGTTACAAAAGTAAAGTTTTCAGGTAGATTAATTAATAGGGTAAATCCTGCGAAGCATCGCTCTCGGCAGGAGGAACCTCATGACCGCCCATATTTTCTCCTTGACTGGCATCAGTATGTGAGCCGCCATCTGTTCTTTTATCTAGCATTATAAGGTTATCCCCAACTACTTCAGTTGCAAACTTGCGATGTCCTTCCTTGTCATCCCAGTTACGGGTTCGCAAGCGGCCTTCAATATAAACAAGGCTTCCCTTATGAAGATATTTTTGAGCCAATTCAGCAAGTCCGCGCCATAAAACAACGGTATGCCATTCTGTTTGCGATACCAGTTTACCTCCGCGATCTTTAAAAGTCTCTGTTGTTGCTAATGGAAATTTTGCTACGGCTATATTGCCTTCCAGTACCTGTACATCTGGGTCTTTTCCAAGATTGCCAATGAGCATGACCCTGTTTACGCCTCTCATAGTGATAAGTTTTCGTTATTAAAAATCCTCTTTAGAGTTCAATGCTCTTTAAAATTAATTTTTTTTATCGGTAAATCTGAAATTTTTATTGAGCAATTAAGGATTCCCATTTTCAAAATATGCATTGATAAACCTTGGAAAAGCGTACCGGGACAGTTGTTTTAAGGGAATTGCTTTAAAGCCGGGTATGTCAAATTCTTTTTTTGGAGTTATTTTAATAAATCGGCTCATAATCTTTTGATGAGATAATTGTTGCGAATAAACCGGGGAAACTGAGAGTATTTTATAATGATCTTTTTTTAGAATTTTTTCTTTGTCAGCTTTTGTTAAAAGCTTTTTCACTGAGGTATCGCTATTGGTTTCTATCAAAGGAAACTCATATAGGTTTTTCCAAATATCGCTGCCTGTTCTTTTACTTATATAAATCTTTCCGTGGTATTCAATCACGAGATAGTTAAACCATCGGGTTGTTATTTTGATTTTTTTCCTTTTTATGGGAAGCTTATTTACCAAATCATTTTTAAAAGCCAAACAGTGATCCTGGAAAACACAGCTACTGCAAAGGGGATTTTGTGGTTTGCAAATGACGGCGCCAAAATCCATCAATGCCTGGTTATAAATCCCGGGTTGTTTTTTATCAAGTAATTCTAAAGCCAATTGAGAAAAAAGTTTTTTCCCTTCTGTGCTATCGATCGGCTTTTTAATTCCAAAAAATCTTGACAGCACCCGGAAAACATTTCCATCAACAACGGCGTGGGGCAGATCGTATGCAAAAGAAGCGATAGCAGATGCAGTATAATGTCCAATTCCTTTTAGTGCAATAATGTTTTCAAAAGTATTAGGAAATTTTCCATCTAATTTTTTTGAAATCACCTTGGCTGTTTCAATTAAGTTTTTACAACGAGAATAATAACCCAGCCCCTCCCATAGCTTATAGATCTTTTCATCTTTTGCAGCCGCCAATTTATTTAGGTCAGGGAAATTGGAAACAAATTTTTCATAATACTTCAATCCTTGCTCTACTCTTGTTTGTTGAAGAATGATCTCACTTAACCATATTTTATAAGGATCTTTTTCTCCTTTCCAGGGCATTTTACGGGTATTCTGTTGCCTGTTCCATTGCATCAGCAAGGCCGGAAATTTCAATAGAAGTTCTTTATTAAAAGTCATTGGTTAAAAAAAAATTGCCTATCCCTTTGACAATCACCATATTTTGTCCTACATTAGAGCAAATTAACTGCTAAAATTTTAATAAATGAGAAAAGCTGACCTCGTAAACAAGATATCTGAAAAAACAGGTATTCCCAAAGTGGATGTACTTGTTACTCTTGAAACTATGTTCAAGGAGGTAAAAGATACTCTGGCCGCAGGTGAAAATATTTATGTTCGCGGCTTCGGCAGTTTCATAACTAAAAAAAGAGCTGCTAAAATTGGAAGGAACATCAAGAAGAATATCGCCGTACATATTCCTGAACATTATATCCCGGCTTTTAAACCTGCTAAAGAATTTGTGGCAGAAGTTAAAAAACTGGTAACTGTAAAAGCAGATGAAGGCCCGGGTGAAGATGCAGATAGTTGATCTGGCCAAATTTCTATTTAATCAGTCATAATCTCGTCCTGTTCGGTTAACTTGCAGCCCTAAATTTTATTGGTGAATAAAGCGCAGTGGATCACTATTGGTGTTGGTGTATTAATGATTTTGGGATTATTCCTTTTTGGAAGAACAGGTCCTTACAAAAGTGAAAAATTAAAAACTGTTCAATCTACTACTCAAAGCGAGTTATCAGCTGATTCCATTCTATTTCATGCAAAAGAAATATTGAACCCTCAACAGGTACAATGGATGAATGATCTTGAGCAATCTGTGATTAGAGGTGATGTAAAAAAACAAAAGCTTGATGTATTTCATCAGTTGGCGCATTTCTGGAAAGATTCTGCAGGAATCTTTGAACCCTATGCATGGTATGAAGCTGAAGCTGCAAGATTGGAAAATTCGGAAAAATCACTCACCTTTGCTGCCCATTTGTTTTTAGAGAACCTGAGGAACGAAGAAAGTGAGCGACTAAAAAGATGGAAAGCCCTGCAGGCAAAAGACCTGTTTGAAAGATCTTTGAGAATTAATGATAAAAACGATTCAACAATTGTCGGATTAGGGGCCTGTTATATTTTCGGAAACATTGCCGACAATCCTATGGAAGGAATATTAAAAGTGAGACAAGTAGCTGAAAGAGACAGCACTAATGTATTTGCTCAAATGGTACTTGGTAACGGATCACTAATATCCGGGCAATACGATAGAGCGATTGATCGTTTTGAAAAAGTTCTGGTCCTGCAACCCGGAAATCTTGAAGCTATCCTAAGGATGGCCGAGGTTTACGAAAGAAAAGAGGATAAGGCTAATGCTATTAAATGGTATTCCAATGCCTTACCATTGGCTCCGAATCCGAATATGAAAACTGCGTTAGAAAAACGAATAGAAGAATTAAAAAAATAACCTTATTAATAAATTAATTTAAAAAAAATTCTGAAGTATGCCTTCTGGTAAAAAAAGAAAACGCCATAAAATGGCTACGCATAAGCGTAAAAAGAGACTGAGAAAGAATCGTCATAAGAAAAAGAATAAATAAGTATATAAAGTTTATAAAAGTAGCTAAGTTCCTTATCAAAGGCGATTTCCATACTTATAAACTTTATATACCATTCTTTCTTTGTCAACTGGTTGCTGCCGTTTCGGATCATTTTCCCGTCAATTTGCTCCTAAATCACCCATCCAACCATTAAACGGATCTATCACGGTTTAAACACAACCAGTAATCATTTACCGGCAAATGGCAGAGTAAACGCCATAAAGCTTTGAACAAAGAACTGATCATAAATGCTGCGCCGCAGGGTGTCGAGATAGCCCTGCTTGAAGATAAAAAGCTGGTAGAGCTTCATAATGAAAAAAGCGATGCCCGTTTTGCTGTCGGCGACTTATACTTAGGAAAAGTAAAAAAACTGATTCCCGGTCTGAATGCTGCATTTGTGGATGTTGGTTTTGAAAAAGATGCTTTTCTTCACTACACTGACCTGAGTCCGTATGCAAAATCTCTTTTGAAATTTACTCAATACTCCATTAACCTCAAAGAGATTTCTGATTTTGGAGTTTTTGAAAATGAACCGGAAATAATTAAGACGGGTAAGATAAATGAAGTACTTGGAGGCAAGCCAAATATTCTTGTTCAAATATTAAAAGAACCGATTGCAGCAAAAGGACCGAGATTAAGTTGCGAAATTTCATTGCCTGGTCGGTTTGTTGTTATTACCCCATTCAATAATATCGTTGCTGTTTCAAGAAAGATTCATTCTTCAGAAGAAAGAAAACGACTACAAAAAATTGTAGAAGCAATTAAGCCAAAGAATTTTGGCGTAATTGTAAGAACAGCAGCTGAAGGTAAAAAAACAGCCGAGCTCCATGAAGATCTTACAGAACTGGTAGAAACATGGAAAACGATTCAAACAAATCTTAGAAGTGCTGTTGCTCCGGCTAAAATATTAAGTGAGCAAACGAAAACTACCAGTATTTTACGCGACCTATTAAATGAAGATTTCAATAAGATCGTTGTCAATGATCGTAATATTTTCCAGGATGCAAGGTCTTATATTCAACGCATTGCTCCTGAAAAAGCAGATATAGTTTCTTTTTATCAAAATGGTTCACCCATTTTTGATTCTTTTGGAATTACAAAACAGGTGAAAGCATCATTTGGAAAAACTGTAAACCTTAATAGTGGCGCCTATCTTATTATAGAACACACTGAAGCATTACATGTAATTGATGTAAACAGCGGTTATAAAAGTGTAAGCAATAACCAGGAACAAAATGCACTTGAAACAAACCTCGAAGCGGCAGATGAAATTGCAAGACAATTACGCTTAAGAGATATTGGAGGAATAATTGTTGTTGATTTTATTGATATGAAGCTTCCTGAGAATAAGAAAAGGCTCATGGAAGCGATGGAAAAATTCATGATGCCTGACAGGGCTAAACATGCAGTACTTCCCATTTCTAAATTCGGGTTAATGCAGATCACCCGCCAGCGGATGAAACCTGAGATGAATATCAATACCCAGGAAGTTTGTCCAAGCTGCAGTGGCACAGGTAAAATCTCTTCAACAATTATTCTTGAAGATGATATCGAAAAGAATTTAAGCTACTTATTCACTCATCAGCATAACCATCTTACCATTGTCGTGAACCCGATTATATATGCATACCTTACTAAAGGCTGGCTTTGGTCAAAGTTTTCAAAATGGAAAAGAAAATATAGAAAGAAAATAAAACTTCGGGCTGACACTAACTATCATCTTATCGAATTCAAATTCTACGATCGGAACGATGATGAAATAAAACTCTGATAAAGTAAAAGAGGCTGTCTCAAAAGGAACAGC
>Ga0207712_10001571_pt1 | contig 15377 bp, 14 predicted proteins | sample KBSS44metaG_FD_184402 | JGI IMG/M metagenome (GOLD analysis project Ga0207712, IMG submission 184402) | Switchgrass rhizosphere microbial communities from Kellogg Biological Station, Michigan, USA - KBS S4-4 metaG (SPAdes) (version 2) | ecosystem: Host-associated > Plants > Roots > Rhizosphere... | reverse complement strand
ATCTTGGGATCGCAAAGCGAGAGCCGAAACGGTTCAAGGCGCTGGATGCAAACGGCTCGGTGGCTGAAATACAGTCGGCCGTGGTCGAAACCGTATCGCGGTTTCTTGGCCTTGATTAGTTTGTTATTGACCAAATGTTTTACGACCTCATCGGCAACAATAATGTTAAAGCCATTTTGAAACGGCTTGCTATGGCCGGCCGTGTACCGCGCTCGCTGCTTTTCGCGGGAAAAGAGGAGGTTGGAAAAAAAGAGTTTGCATTTGAGACTACCCGGTCGCTTGTCTGCCGGGCGCCTGTCGATGGCGGCTCGTGCGGTGAATGCGCGTCGTGCAAGCGGGTTGCGAACTTCATTTTTCCAAAACCTGACGACCGCGATGAACACAAGAAAGTCATATTCAGCGAACACCCGGATGTCGCGATGGTCATACCGTACGGCCGGAATATTCTGGTCGATGCCGTCCGTGATCTGGAGCGCGAAGCTAATTTTCGGCCTTATGAAGCAAAGGCCCGGGTATTTATCGTAAATGACGCTGAAAAGATGAATGACAACGCGTCGAACGCTCTGCTCAAGACGCTTGAGGAACCGCCGCCGACCACCTATATATTCCTCGTCACGTCGCAGCCCGATTCATTGCTGGCGACGATCCGTTCACGCTGCCAGATGCTGCGGTTTGCGCCGGTCGCCGCTTCCGAGATCGAGCAATATCTGGTCTCAAAACGAAATTTGCAACGCGAGGATGCCCAACTTTCGGCGAGGCTCTCAAACGGCAGTGTCGGGCGGGCCGCCTCAATTGATCTGAAGAATGTTCGAGCTGCACGGGAAGCGATGTTGTCTGTCTTACGCGCGATCCTTCTCGATCACAACGACGCTGCGATGTTGCGTATTGCGGAAAAAATGAACGATGCCGCGAATAAGGACAATTACGAAGAAAATATGGACATTCTTCAGACGTTGATCCACGACGTATGGCTCATCGGGCTCCGGGCAGGTGGCGAAAAGCTTGTAAATGGTGATATAGAATCTGACCTGGTAACTCTGGCGAAGGTTGCCGACGCACCGCGACTCGCACATTGGCTCCGCGAGATCGAAACTATGCGTGAGGGCCTCGCAGTAAACATCAACCGAAAGATCGCAACCGATGCTTTGTTTGTGACGATGGCAGCATCATAGAACGTCTTTTCGATAATCACGTTGGCGGAACAGCCATTGGAGCAACTCTTTCGTTTGAATTCTGAACCTTCTATAATCAAACAACCTTCATTATGGATGCGGTCTTAGAGAGCAATAACGGGTTGAGCGTGGTCAATCGGACGTTGGCGGGAGCCGGTGTCGCTACGATGGGTGGCGGGGCGGCCGTTGTCGCGTATTTTGATCCGACCCAAGTGCATTTTTTCCCAGTTTGTCCGCTTTATGCGGTGACGGGCTTTGCATGCCCCGGATGCGGGTTGACTCGCGGTTTTCACGCGTTGTTTCACGGCGATGTGACTACGGCATTACACTTTAATGTCTTGATACCGATCTGGGCCGTTATCTTCGCGGCAGTGGCTATATCGCTGGTTCTTATGGCAGTTCGCGGCCGAGGGTTGCCTTTTAATAAGATCTCGCCAAATTGGCTGTGGGTCTTGATGGTGCTAATGCTGGCATTCGGGGTGCTTCGCAATATACCTGCTTATCCTTTCACACTATTATTTCCATAAGAGATTGCCCGCGAATAACGCGAATACGAGCTAATAAATCCGCCCAGCATTGTTGCCCGCGAAACACACGAAAAAACACGAAACAAATTCTCAATTTCGCATCTCTTCGCGAGCAAAAGCTTTTACGAAATTTGGACGAGGGGTTTGCTTTCGGCGAGAGATTTCGCTGAGGAGCCTTCCTTACGAAGCTGTTCGACTTCTTTTACGAATTCTTCAACAATATCTGCGCCTGCGACGCGGCGCATGGGAACTCCATCCTTGAATATCATGCCGACGTTTCGGCCGAAGGTAATACCAAGCTGTGAATCGTGCGCTTCGCCGGGACCGTTTACCGCGCAGCCCATGATGGACAGATGAAGCGGTTCTTCGACATGTGCCAGACGGCGTTCGACCTCCGTGACGATCTCGACAAAATTATCTATATCGAGGCGGCCGCAAGTTGGGCAAGCGACAACCGTCACGCCGCGTTTTCGAAGTTCGAGAGATTTCAAAATCTCCCATGCGACACGGACTTCTTCATGCGGTTCGGCTGCTAAGCTCACACGGATCGTGTCGCCGATCCCATCGTGAAGAAGCAAGCCGAGGCCAATTGCCGATTTGATCGTGCCACCGAATGGCGTTCCGGCTTCGGTGACGCCTAGATGAAGCGGGTAATCAACCTTTTCGGCCATGAGGCGATAGGCTGCGACCATTCGGTTTACGTCAGACGCCTTTAGCGAAATAATAATATCGCCAAAGCCAAGATCCTCGAGGATCTTGATGTGGCGCATTCCTGATTCGACCATCGCTTCTGGCGTCGCCGTACCATATTTCTTAAGTAGGTCTTTTTCAAGCGATCCGCCGTTGACGCCGATCCGAATCGGAACCTTTTGCGCCTCGGCCGCACGGACAACCTCACGCACGCGATCGATATGCCCGATATTGCCCGGATTGATGCGAAGCTTGTCGATTCCGGCATCGAGCGCTTTAAGAGCAAGCTTGTAATGAAAGTGGATGTCGGCAACAAGCGGTACGTTAGTGCGCTTGCGGATCTCCTTCATCGCATCAGCAGCATCGTCGTCCGGGACGGCTACGCGAACGATCTCGCATCCGGCCTCGACCATTTCCTCGATTTGCCGAATGGTAGCGTCGACGTCGGTCGTGTCCGTCTTTGTCATCGACTGGACAACCACCGGCGCACCGCCGCCGATCTGGATATCGCGAACCATTACCGCACGCGTTAGCTTCGCCATAAAAATTAATTTCCGATGAGCCGTGAAACGTCAAAGAAGATAACGGTCACCATCAGGAGCAGCACGATCGCGAGACCTGTCAGTTGTATGCGCTCCTTAGCAACCATCGAAAGAGTCTTGCCGAACCACGACATTACTTTTTCGATACCGAGCACCATTATCTGTCCGCCGTCGAGCATCGGTATTGGAAGGAGATTCATTGCTCCAAGGCTGAGGCTGATCGCCATCAGGATCGAAAGCAAGCCGATGAATCCGCTCGCAAAAACAGTTTGGACGATGATCTGGCCAATACCGATCGGGCCGGAAACAGTATCGCGCGCTGACCGCTCGCCCGTTCCCACTTGTCCAAGAGCCTTGCCCGTAAGACGCAGAATGCGAAGATTCTGATCGACAGCAGCAGAAAGAGCTCCGCCGATACCCACCGGTTCGCGATGATCGAGCAAGGTCGCATCAGGATAAAAACCGATTATCCAGTCTTTGTCCTTTTGAACCGCCGTGGCCGTAATATCCAGATGCTGATCAGCGCGATTTACAGTCAGCTTTATCGGCTGACCCTTGGCTTCGCCGATGAAGTTTCGAACATCGGCCATATTTCTGACGGCCTTGTCATTTACGGACGTGATCCAATCTCCTTTTTGTAGTCCCGCCCTTTCGGCGGGTGTATCCCGGTCGACTGCGCCAACCACCACCGGTTCGGCGCCCGGATCAGCGTCCATGTCCAGCAATCCGCCTGACTGGCCTTTTACCGTAATTTTGGTCGGGGTGATCTTTAACGCGACACGCTGGCTTGCCCGCTCTACTACGATTGGAACTTCCTTGTCCGGAAGAAGGAGGGCGTCGTCGGCTATTCGATCCCATGACGGATTTTCAACCCCGTCGAAATTTACGATCCGATCTCCGGCCTTGATCCCGGCATTATCCGCCGCACCGCCGGGTTTTACATGGCCAATGATCGGAGCCGGATTCGTCGGCACGCCATAGATCATTGCCATTGTGAAAGGGATCGACAGCGCTAAGACGAAGTTCATGAACGGGCCGCCAAGCATGACGAAAAACTTCTGCCAGCGGGGCCGCAATTCGTAAAGCTCTGATTCCGGGACGGGTTCCGTTGTCTGATCCTTTCCTTCAAGAGGTCCGGTCGCTTCGTCGCCATAAAGTTTAACGTAGGCACCTAACGGGATCGCTGATACGCGATAATCCGTATTACCGATCTTAATACCGAACAACCGGGGGCCGAGGCCGAAGAACGAATAGGCTTCGACCCGCATTCCGAAAACTTTGGCAACGACGAAATGGCCGAGCTCGTGAATGTTGATGGCAACACCAAGGACGAAAAGAATCGCTAAAACCGCTATGACTATATCTGACATCAGTAAATCCTTATCAAAAAAGCTTTTAATTAGAGCCGGGCACCGCTCGCAAAGTTGCAATCAAAAGTCTAAAACGCACGTAAGATCCAGTCAAATTTATTATACGACCACCGCTGCCGCCGCGTTGGCTCCTACCGCAGCATTTGCCGCCTCCCTGGCCCAACGGTCGGCTTCCAGGATCGCGTCGATCGTCTCCGCCGGCTGAACCAAATGCGAATCGATGATCCCAGCGTTGATCCGCGAAATATCGGAAAGCTTGATCCGGCCGTCGAGAAATGCCTGTACAGCTATCTCGTTCGTGGCGTTGAGCACTGCCGGCATAGTCCCGCCGGCATTAAGAGCTTTATATGCGAGGCCAAGACAGGGGAAACTCTCGTTATCGGGCTCTTCGAAATTCAGTTGGCTGAGGCGCTTAAGATCAAGCGGCTGAAGGCAACTCTCCTTTCGTTCGGGGTAGGTCAGCGCGTACTGAATTGCGTGCCTCATATCCGTCACGCCGATCTGAGCAATTATCGAGCCATCGATCATCTCAACCATCGAATGAACGATCGACTGTGGGTGGACAATTACGGATATCTGATCTGCTTCAAAGCCAAAAAGCCAGTGGGCTTCGATAACCTCGAGGCCTTTGTTCATCAGGGTTGCGGAATCGATCGTGATCTTTTCGCCCATTTTCCAGTTTGGGTGATCGAGTGCCTGTTCCCTGGTGGCATTCTCGATCTCGGCCTTTGTCTTTCCGCGAAACGGGCCACCTGACGCGGTCAGGATCAGGCGCTTTACTTCGCTTTTCGTTTCACCGCGAAGACATTGATGGATCGCGTTGTGCTCGGAATCAACCGGCAAAATCTCAGCTCCGGATCTCGCCGCCGCCTTTGTCATTAGCTCGCCCGCGATCACCAGCGTTTCCTTGTTTGCGAGTGCGATCCGTTTTCCAGCCTCGATCGCCCGAAGGGTCGGGACAAAACCGACCGCACCGACCGTGGCAGAGACCACTGTCTGCGCCTGCGCGTGTGTGGCGACTGCCACCAATCCTTTTTCACCAGTCTCTATCCGGGGCGGAGCGGCTCCAAGCGTGTGAAGTTCGCGCAGAAGTTCTTCCGCACACTCGTCGCTCTCGACCGATACAAGCTCCGGCGAATATTTCGCTGCCTGCTCGGCAAGTTTTGCCATGTTGCGTCCAGCGGCAAGCGCGACGACGCGAAAGTCTCCAAGATGATCTATTACTTTGAGCGTGTTGCGGCCGATCGAGCCAGTGGAGCCAAGGATGGAAATACCCTTCATAAGGAAAGACTAATTTCATATCTTAGCACACGGGCAAGTGCAAGGGCAGGGCAAGGGCACGGTGATTGCAGCCCTAGGTTTGGTGGCCGAGATAAGTGTAACAATGCAATACACTTACTTACCTATCTTTACATTATTGAAGGTAACGCCAAATTCCAATTGGTCATCGTACCAACGTCTCTGAATGGGGCGAAAAATGAATCAGGGGGAGAATAAATGAAAGGAAAACTAGTAATATTATCAATGATCTTTGGAGCCGTTCTTACAGTTGCGCCGTTGACGGAGGCAGCAGCGGCTACCCCTTCGCTTTCGGCAGAGCCGCAGATCCGTGTCCGGATCGGTCCGCAACGTAATCGGCGTTGGAATCGGCGAGCTCGTACGGTCACAACTACAAGAATAACGCGCGTTGGCCGCGCTCGCTACCGGGAAACGATCCGCACGACCTATTGGCCGAACGGAAGGACCACGTCCCAGGTTATTAGTCGTGTCCGAATTGGTTGGAACGGGTGATCGGTCCGGCCAGCAACGAAGAAGCGGGTCCGTTAGGGCCCGCTTTTTTTTATTTCTCTATCTCAGAAAATACGGCTGGTGCTTCCATTCGATTGGTTTTAGAAACGCCTTCTTTTTGCTGGTCGGCCAGAAACTGGTTAAACTGCCCCGATTTGTTTCGCGGCACGCTGAGTGTTTTCCAGTCCGAAGACCTGAGATGTTTCGCAAGAAAAACGATCTGACCGACATGATACGCGTAATGTGTTAGTTGCCTGTTCAGCGCCTCTACAATGGTGTGCGGTTCGCCCCGAATGGTGACGGTTTTTGAGAAGTCCTCCACGGTTAGGGGTTCTATATTATCGAAAAGCGTCTGCCAACCCTCGTTCCAGAAGTTCATCAGCGATTCTCGAGTGTCCCCTGTCATTTCAAATTCGGCGTCGCGGTTTCGAAAATCCTTTTCACCATCGCTGGTTAAAAAATCCGTCCAACGTGAACGCAGGTTGCCCGCAACGTGCTTGACGATCAAAGCAATGGAATTCGCTTCGGCATCGATCGTTGTAGCAAAATCTTCGTCCGATATTTGTTCTATCGCGCGTTCAGCAAGCTTTTTGTAATTACGAAATGATTGCAGGGCGTCCAGGTGGTAGTTCTCGATAATACTTTTCATGTCTTTTCTTCAATATCTACACCATCGAGGTATTTATTGGCAATTTCGAGAGCTCCGAAAATATCACCGGCAAAGTTTTTCTTTCCTACCATTTCAACAAACCCGCTTTGCCTCATTACGCGATAGACCGAACGCGAGACGGCGGAAAACACCAGCGCGTACCCATTGCTGCGGGCTTCCTCCGCCAGTTCTTCAAGCACGCGAATGCCGCTGGCATCGATCGTCAAGGCATGCCGCATTCGCAGGATCAGCACCTTCGGTTTCTTCGCGATGAAGCGGATCGATTCCTTAAATTGGCTGACCGCACCAAAAAACAACGAGCCGTAGATCTCGAAAACCTCCACGCCCTCTGGGATCGCGATACCCGACATATCGCGTGTTTCGTGCATATCGTCGTCGCCCCGCAGCGTGTCCGTGATCAGATCGACCTGTGTTTCATTCGACATTTTCTGCAGGAAAAGGAATCCCGCAAGCAAGATCCCGACCTGGATTGCGACCGTCAGATCGATGAAAACGGTGAGCAAAAATGTTGCGAGCAATACCGCAACGTCGCCCCGCGGGCTCTTGAGGAGATGAACGAACTCGCGCCACTCGCTCATGTTATAAGCGACGACCACAAGAACCGCTGCCAGCGTCGCCATCGGGATCAAAGCAGCCCACTTGCCGATGACGAGTAGAACAAGCAGCAGAAAAATACAGTGAATGATCGCTGAGACGGGCGTGTTGCCGCCGCTCTTGATGTTCGTCGCGGTGCGAGCGATCGCACCCGTCGCTGGCACACCGCCGAATATTACCGAGACAATGTTTCCGGCGCCCTGTGCGATCAACTCCATGTTCGACCGATGCCGCGTTCCCATCATTCCGTCGGCGACCACGGCGGAGAGCAGCGATTCCAGAGCCGCCAGGATCGCGATCGTGAGCGCGGGCGAGAACATCTGTTGGATCATTGCCCACGTGACCATTGGGAAATGCGGTATCGGCAATCCGTTCGGCACGCCTCCAAAACGCGTCTCAATTGTTGCTACAGGAATATGAAAATACTGGACGACAAACGTTACAACCAGTATCGCGACCAACTGTCCCGGCACGCGATGAGTCACCTTCGGCCACAGAATGATGATCAATAGCGAAGCGACGCCCACGGCAACCGTGTTCGCATCTACGGTTGCAATATGCCTCGCGTACTCGATCCATTTCTCAAGGAAATCCGCCGGGACCTTTTCCAGCTTTAATCCCAGAAAGTCAGTGACCTGCGACGAGAAAATTATCAGGGCGATCCCCGAGGTAAATCCGACCACGACCGGATACGGAATGAATTTCAGGAACGCGCCCATTCGAGCGAGTCCCATAATTACCAAAATTACACCCGCGATCAGCGTCGCGACCACCAGGCCGTCGTAACCGTACTTCTGCACGATCCCGTAAACGATGACGATAAAAGCCCCGGTCGGCCCACTGATCTGCGCCCGCGTTCCGCCAAGCACAGCGATCACAAACCCGGCAAAGATCGCCGTATAAAGCCCCTGCTCCGGCTTCACCCCCGACGCGATCGCCAACGCGATCGACAGCGGCAGAGCCACGATCCCAACGATCAATCCGCCAGTCAGATCACCCTTAAATTGTTTCCGTGTATAGCCTTCGCGAAGGATCGTGAGAAGTTTCGGTTCGAGTTTGCGGTACATTTATCCTTGAATTTAAATTACCAGTCTAGCCGCTGCAACAGCGAATCCCAGGTAAGGAGAGTCCAGTAGAAGCCTGCAACTTCCATACAAAACGATGTAAATCCGATCTAACAGAGTGTAAGTCGTATCTAACACCGCGCGTGTCGCACATTTTGGCGTGTAAGTGCCTCCTAAGACCGCGCGTGTTGCACATTATGGCGTGTACGTGCCTCCTAAGACCGCGCGTGCGGCACATTATGGCATGCAAGTGCCTCCTAAGACCGCGCGTGTTACATGTTTTGTTATGTAAGGGGAGTCTAACAGCCGGCAGATCGGTATAGCAGAATTCATTCCGTCGCTTTTGGCTCACGACCCTTCACCTTTTCCACAATAGCGGCCAGATCTACCGGGCTTTCCTCGCGCGTTTTCATATTTTTCAGTTTTGTCAGGCCGCTTTTGGCTTCTTCCGGGCCGATAATGCAAACAAATGGAACACCTATCGAATCGGCGTATTTGATCTGCTTTCCGAGCTTGTCGGCTTCGGGGTAAACCGTTACGCGAAGCCCGCCTTTTCGCAGGTCGGCCGCCAGTTTCAGCGATTCACCGACTGTTTCCTCGCTCCAGATCGTTACCATCACATCCGCTGGTACAGATTTAGCGATCTCCGGCGGAAACATTCCGCGCTCGTCCATCACGACCAGAATCCGTTCGAGGCCAAGCGAGAAACCGCAAGCCGGGATCTGCTCCTTGCCGAACATTCCGATTAAGCCATCATAACGGCCGCCGCCCCCGAGAGAACCGGCAAGTTGGGGAACGTTTATTTCCATGATCGTTCCGGTGTAGTACGAAAGGCCGCGGGCGAGGCTGGCGTCAATAACTAGCCGATCGGTCGATAACGCGACTATTTGACGAAGTTCGCTAAGTGCTTTCTGACCGGTCCCGCTCTTTCCGAGAAATTCGTCTAAAACCACCAGCTCCGATCCCGGTGCGTCCAATAGTCGATTGAGCAATTCAAAGATTTTCCAGGCGCCGGGAATGCCGCGCTCGTGAAATTCTCGCTCGACACCCTCGCCGCCGATCTTGTCCAATTTATCAAGTGACGTAAGTGCGTCACTATGTAAACTCAAATCAATACCCGCCATATCTAATATCGCTGTTAGCAATGCCCTATGATTGACTCTTACACGAAAATCCCTAAATCCAAGTCTCGTTAAAATCTCGCTTACCCCCGAGATCAGCTCTGCCTCGACAACCATCGAATTTGACCCGATACAATCGACATCACATTGGTAGAATTCTCGAAACCTTCCGCGAGCCGGCCGGTCGGCACGCCAGACGGGTTGGATCTGATGGCGTTTAAAAAATTTCGGCAGTTCGTTTTTGTTATTGGCGACGACCCGGGCAAGAGGAACCGTAAGATCATATCGCAAAGCGAGATCAGAGAGGTCGCTTTCACTTTTCGCGTGTTCGAGATCTAGCTTTTCGCCGCGTTTTAGGATCTTGAAGACCAGCTGATTGCCTTCGTCCCCGTATTTGCCCATCAGGGTTTCTAGATTTTCGACAGCCGGGGTCTCTAACGGTTCGAAACCGTAAGATTCGTAAACTTCCTTGATGATGCCAATTACGTAGTTGCGCTTTCGTATATCGGCGGGTAAGAAGTCACGCATTCCGCGGGCTGGGTTTGTGCTGGCCATATGGATATTTTATTACAGAACCGACGCGGAATCCGACTGAAGAACGGCTGGCGGAAAACCGTTTCTTTTTTCTATAAGATCGAGGATGCTTTCGATGTCGAATGTAAAAGCGAATACGGTTGAATTCTCACCCGTTGTTCCCGGGACCTTTTCTTTAATGCACCCGCCGCTTCCCAAGGTTTCAAGACCGGAAGTTCGAGCCTCGATGACTGTTCCCGAGTAGGGCGATTCACAGATCAGTGCCGGATCGACAAGAACCGTTGCCCTGCCCGTCAATTGCAGGATTTGTCCAAGCTCGATCAGTGTTTCGTTGTTAACGATATTGAGTAAATTGCTCACAACTGTCTGATTGATGTCGCGCTCCTGATTCAGGATCTCGTCGGTTTTGAGAAACAGATCGGCAAGAATGGTCGAAGCCTTTTCGGTAACGCCGATCTCCTGTAACTCACCTACGAATCCTTCAAGATCGAACTTAGTGAAATTACGGATAGGAGCAAAGGTGAGTTTGTGCAGCTCCTTTGGTACGCGGACCGTTTCCAAAATGCCGGTCAGTACGTCGCTATGACTCAAATAGATCGCAAAATTTTTGATCCCGAGCCGATCCAGAGTTTCGTTAACCGCCAGGATCGCATTAGCCTCGATCGACTTTCCGTCTCCGTCGATTTTCTTTTGAAACGAAGGATCAATATTTTCAGCCGTAAGAACTTCGAAGGCGTATTTTTCGCAGACTTCTTTGATAATGCCGATCACATATTCGCGCTTGCGGACGTCTGCAGGCAGAAAGTCACGCATACCGCGGGCCGGGTTAGTACTTGCCATAAGCGAATAGTTTACCGTTTGAATGATTCCTTCGCCACGATTAGCACAAATATCACGAATTCAGGAATCCGTTATTCGTGACATTTATGTAATTCGTGGCTAACTTCTTCCGGTTTAACTATAGTGCTTTTTCAGCTCGACGTAGTTTCGCCAGGACCTTTCAAGGCCCGCGAGTTCGTCTTCGCTAAGAATCCTCTTAACCTTTGCCGGCGAACCCAACACAAGCGAGCCTGCCGGAATTTGAGTGCCGGGCGTCAGCAGCGAACCTGCCCCGACCAGTGAATTTCTTCCGATGCGTACGCCGTCAAGCAGGATCGCGCCGATGCCGATCAGGCAGCCTCGCTCGACGTAGCATCCATGCAGCGTGACACGATGCCCGACGGTGATCTCCTCTTCGAGCACCGTCGAATGCGTCTTTGAACTGACATGAATGATCGTCCCATCCTGAATATTCGTCCGCGCTCCGACGCGGATGTAATTCACATCACCGCGAACGATCGATCCAAACCAAATACTTGCGTCTTCGCCGATCTCGACATCACCGATAACAATGGCGTCATCAGCCACGTAAGCGGTTTCATGGATCTTCGGATGGATATTATTGAATGGCTTGATCATCTCCCGAGTTTCCGCCGGACCATGCCAAACGCTTGCTCGAGTTCCGCTACACGAAGCAATTTTGCCGCAATGACAAAAGCGATCCCGCCGAGCGCGATCGGGACGAATGCTTCGAGCAACTTGATCGTAAACGAGCCGGCGCCATAGCGATCGAAAAGAAGATGATAGCTGCCATAACAAACCGCCGAAAGAACGGCGGATGCGGCCGCGATCTTCAGGAACGAAAACAATATATCGCGGCCATTTAGGCGTCTGATCCTTTTCCGCATCATCAATGCGAGAGCAAAAAAGTTTACAAGGGCAACTATCGACGTCGCCAATGCAACTCCAACATGCCCGTAGCCATGCGGCGTATCAGGTGTCACTCCGTAATGTGCGAGCCATTCGCGTAGGATATAGCTGCCGACGAAATTCACACCGATCGAGGCGATAGCTATTATCATTGGCGTCTTCGCGTCATTCAGCGCGTAAAAGGCGGGCGACAGGATCTTGATCGCGGCATACCCCGTCAATCCGATCGAATAACCAGCAAGAGCGACTGCGGTCATGCTCGTCGCGGTCGCGTCAAATTTCCCGCGTTCGTAGATCAGCCGAACGATCGGTTCACCCAGTACGATCAAACCGCACGCGGAAGGCAGCGTCATCAGAAAGACCAGATTCATCGACGACGAAACCGTGTCGCGAAATTCCTTGATCTTTCCTTCGCTCGCCAGCCGCGAAAGAACTGGTATAGCTGCCGTTCCCACCGCAACGCCAAATAGCCCGATCGGAAACTGCATCAAGCGAAAACCGTAGCTCAGCCACCCTTGCGCACCCTCGATCTGTGAAACAAAGTATGTGTTGATCAGAACATTTATCTGAACAGCCGAAGTGCCGAGGATCGCCGGAGTCATTAACGCAACTACCTTTCGCACCCCTTCGTCCGTAAAACTCAATACCGGCGAAAAACGAAAGCCGACCTTGAACAAAGCAGGCACCTGCATCAGGAATTGAGCCGCTCCACCGATCAACGTACCGATCGCCATCCCGATGATCGCCCACTGTGCCGAATCGCTCGGCAGCGCATTCTTGTCCGCCGAACTGAGCCATCCGCCGCCGCTTAACCAATATGCCAGCCCGAGCCCGAATATGATCGATACGACATTAAAGACGGTCGATGCCGACGCCGGAATCCCGAAAACACCTTTCGTGTTAAGCACGCCCATCGCAACCGCCGCAAGTGCGACCAGCAGGATGAAGGGAAACATTATCTGCGTGAGCGTCGCTGCCAGCGCGGCCTTTTCCGGCGAGAACCCGTCAGCTATCAGATTGACGAACTGATGAGAAAAAATAATGCCGATGATGCAAACGACACTGAGGATAACGGCAAGCAGATTCAGTACCAGACTCGCCAGCCGCCATGCCTCCGCTTCGCTCTTATTGATCTGGTAATCAGTAAAAACTTTAACGAAGGCCACCGACAGAGCACCCTCGGCGAAAAGATCTCGCAGCACATTCGGGATTCGAAACGCGACAACATATGCGTCGTACAAAAACCCTGCGCCAAAATACCTCGCGAATATCATCTCCCGCAAAAGGCCAAGGAGCCGAGAGAACATCACCGCGATCGAGACGATTCCCGCCGAACGCGCGACGCTTGTTTGTTTAGTTTGAGCAGGTTTTTCGGGGACGGCTGGTTCGGCCGTCGATTCCGGGGATTCGGCCGATTCAGGAAGTTGTTCGATATCGCTCATCGCCTGGATAAAAGCAGTGATTATCGCACGAAAACAGGCAATAAAAAAGGAAGCATCCGAAATGCTTCCTTGTTCTAAGTCTCTGCGACAACGCAGCTAATCGTTGCGTGCGGTCATTACGTCACCACGCACGATCCTCGATCTTGCGAGCCTGACGTCTATCGAAACCGGATTGTAATTCATCGGGACAGCGCCGCCGAACTGGCCCTGGATAAGCGAAATGTACGAATTCTGGAATGCCCTGAACCGCGAAACGCTGCCATGCTGATTAAATACTATGAACAGAAGACGGCCGTTCCTGGTGCTGATCTCACCGGCAAGCGAGCTCACACCGCCGTCAGTGTTTCCGAGTGTGCCTGTTTTCCCGACCACGCTCCCTTTTGAGAAGTCCGTATCGAAACGATTTTCAAGTGTGCCCTTATCGACACCCGCTACCGGCATTATATCGGCGAACGTCATGCGGCTTCGGCCAAGTTCGGTCCGGAGTGATCGTAGGAGCTTCATCATCGACGCGGGTGTTACTCGATTGATCCCGAGTCCGCTCGATGTCTGCAAAGAAAAGTCAGTCGGCGCAATACCGGCATTTAGCTGGACGATACGGGCCACGGCATATGGGCCGCCGACCATGTCGCCGAGCCGTTCGGCCATAAAATTGTTCGAATAACAGAGAGTAGCCTTAATGATCTCGCGCATCGGAGCCGATTCGTGTAGAAAGAGCAGCTTCAGGCTGCTGGGAATCGGTTGAACATAGACCTTACCGGTAAATGCGACACTCGGGAGGCTTGAACCTTCGTTAGACCGACCCGCATTAGCAAGGTAATTGAGCCATACGCGAGTAGCGGCCGGCGAACGCTTTGAGGCGTCCATCGTTGCATAAAGAGCTTCACTCGAATGCGCTACCGAATTCGAGTAATTCATCGCGAAATTGTCGGTTACTATCAGGTCTCCGGTTACACTTCTTACGCCGAGCCTGTTTAATGCATCCGCTATATCGACTGCATGCTCGTATCCAAAGATCGGATCGCGTCCTGAAATGTAGATGTTTCCAGTGAGTGTCGCTGTAGAACGGTCGATCGTGCCGTCGGTCCACACGTTTGTCGGGAACCGGTAATCGGGGCCAAATGTCTTGAGAACCGCATAAGCGGTTGCGAGCTTTACGTTCGATGCAGGGTTAAAAGCGGAGCTTGAAGAGCTCTCGACAACGGTTTTGCCATCAAGCGTCTCAACGAGAATACCCGTATATCCGGGAATCGGGACATCCGCTAATATAGGATCGTAACTATTTGCCTTTACAACGGTTGGCAGCGAACTCCCCGTCTTTTTTACAAGCGAGTCGTTTCCACTGTACGTTTCTGGAGTTGGCGCAACGCGGATATCCTGAAGCAGCGGTCGCGGCGGAACCGAAGTCGCTTTCGAGCCGGAATCGGCTCCCTGCCCGAAGGCAACATTTACGCCGGAGATCGCGACGACAGCAACGGCTAACCAATAGGCTTTTATTCCAATTCTTTCGAACATCTTTTATTGCTTGTATGGCTTCCCGGCAGGCTCCCCTTGGCTCAGCGAAGAAAGGCTACGAGAATTATACCATATCCGACCTACCCCTTTTCAATCCGAAAAACCCAAGGCAATGTTCCCAAGGATTTGACGAACAATTCGATGATTTTTGTTCAGAAATGGATGCTGGCATACAAAATAATATCTTATGGGTACAACATATATTGATTATGGCAAAAGTTCCGCTCTTTAGGTTAGGCAAAGCAGAGGCGTTAGGTCGGGCAGGTCGTTAGATGAAAGACGCCAAGATACTGAAAACAAAACGAATGCGTCGACAAGCAGCGCCCTAGAACTTAAAAAAGAAAGGATAAAACACTAAAAAAAGTCACTTTTTCTATAGAAAAACTGAATATTTCTATAGAAAAACTCAATATTTTTATAAAAAGATTCATTATTTCTATAGAAAAACCCAATATTTCTATAAAAAAAGCCAATATTTCTATAAAAAGATTCATTATTTCTATAGAAAAACCCAATATTTTTATAAAAAAACTCAGTATTTCTATAGAAAAAGTCATTTTTTCTACAGGAAATGTGACAAAAACACTAAAACCGGGTGC
>Ga0207712_10001559_pt1 | contig 15435 bp, 16 predicted proteins | sample KBSS44metaG_FD_184402 | JGI IMG/M metagenome (GOLD analysis project Ga0207712, IMG submission 184402) | Switchgrass rhizosphere microbial communities from Kellogg Biological Station, Michigan, USA - KBS S4-4 metaG (SPAdes) (version 2) | ecosystem: Host-associated > Plants > Roots > Rhizosphere... | reverse complement strand
GGGTGTCTATGGTCATAGCCTTGACAAGTTTTCTCTATATGGGTGGTGACAACTTTTCCGAAATTCGAAATTAATTGCCCGGGCCAAAAAATCGATGACCCCTCGAAACTCGAAAATAAGGGGTTCTCACGGCTCAGCATCATCCAATTCATATTTGGCTTTGATTTCTTCGACTTTATGGCCTAGTTTCTCTATCCTCTCCTGGGTTCGCGTAACGACATTTAGCTTGTAATTAATGGCCCGCCTGTGTATGCAGCAATACTTGTGATTATCGTTAATCATTACTAGGCCGCATTCCTGACCTGCTCTCGGGCCCTTACTCATTACGTAAGGGCAAACGTTGTGGATTACGACCTTCCTTCCCATTGTATCTCGTACGAATATACTCTCTCGATGTTGTCGATAGGTATTGACTTAGTAGTGTATATGTGTGTTGCTAACTTTAGATCGGATTTAAATTAATCCCGGAATCGCGTTTCTACAGAATGGCCCAGCGTCGCGATTGGAGGGGTCGGCCATATAATTAATTTCGAACGAGAGACATTTTGTCATCCGATATATACGACACACTAGTCAACACACATCAACATGCCGTTCATTACCGATCAAGAGTGCATTAAAACGACTGGGCTCAACATGGAAACCCTATTATCTTACGTCGATGAGGATTACGTGGTTAAGGACCGAAATGGTGTTCCGATACCGAAAATGACCGTTCGCTATACAGACGAAGACGTGAAGCAGATGATAAAGGATGGAAAGACTCGATTCGCCAATTTCCTTAACCCCGAGCTTGTTGCCGAGCATTACAGAACGAAATACCCGTACCGCGATGATTTCGGCAACCCAAAGCCCACTGGGTGCTAAACGCCACATAGTGGATTTGATTTTTTGCGAAATGGCCTGGCGTCGCGATTGGAGGGATCGGCCATATAATTAATATTATTCGCGGCTGGGTTTGTCACCCGACATATACACTCACTAAGTCAATACCTACTAACATCACCACGTCAACATGTCAGACATCACTTACGCCAACGGCTACATTTACCGTCTATGGAGTCTCTTCTCCGACAGAGTTTACATTGGCAGCACCCACAACCCAATCAACGAACGATTGAACAATCACCGAAATCTATTCCTCGGAGGCCACAACTCAACACGCGCCACTTCATTGTTTATGGAGGTTGGCGCTGATAATGTCCAAATCGAGCTTTTAGCCTCTTTCACCGACATTACCAGAGAGCTTCTTGAGATGCATGAGCAGAGGTGGATTGACGATTCACCAAACGCCTTGAACTGCAACCGAGCAGCCAAGAAACCCAAATTCGAACTGAAGAAGTATGATCCGGAGAACTACGTTAAGAATCTGTTCGATATGCACGGAGACGAAGTCGCTTCCATCCCCGTTTCATTGACTACGGCGTACAAACAACAGAAAGCGAAGAGATGGTATTATGCCAATCGTGAGAAGGTGAATACGGCTTCTAAAGCTTACTACGCCGCAAACAAAGACAAGGCTCTAGCCGCTAATCACGCTTACTACCAGGCAAAAAAGCAAGAGATCCTCGACACCGCCAAAGCAAAGCGCGATGCAAATAAAGTCTACTGCAATCATTGCAAGAAGGCTTACGGTCAATTCGCTGTTCATAGCCTTTCCAAGAAGCACAAAATCAACTCTGGTCAGTATCTGATCACGCCCCTAGTTGCCGGTGATCTTATCGCTAACTCATTAACACCCGGTTATTTTGATGGACTCATTACGCCGCTAGTCCGCGAGACTCTTTAATCACTTCAGTTTGCGCAATTCTGCCGGATCCACATCAAACACGCCCCGAAAGCAGTCAATTGCGAATGTGGGCTTATACAACGTATCTTTTTTGTCCGATCGTGCAAGTTCCTTCAACTTCAGCTTCTGCAATACGCAACACATCTCAGCGAACTCCCTGACGCTTTCTTTGTAAACTGGATGTAACTCGCCGAGGATCACACTGAATTTACGTTTCTGTTCCTCAGCCATTGAAATCACGTTATATTGCCCCTGCTAAACTTGCGACTGATCCTAATGTATCCGCCGTTGAGTAGAACGCAAATGTGTTAGCCGCGGCGTCGAAGAAATGTGGCGCCAGTTCATTCACGCCCTTCCTTACGTATTGTTTATATCCATCCCGTCGTGTTGCCGCCGAGACATGGCAATATACCTTCTTTGGGTCCATCCCGAGAACCGCCCCAGCGATCTTAGTGTAATACTGAATATTCAGCTGAAGCCACGTTCGGTGCCTTATCTGAAACTCCAAGTGCAAGTGGAGTTTCTTGTCTCTATCGCCAATCTCAATGGACGCTGAGCGGTCTTCGCTGATATCCAATATTTTGCTGAGATGGGCGTCTCTATCCAACACCACCATCATCCCCGTCTTCTTGTCTTTCGTGTCCTTAAAGATCAATGACGATCGAATGGACTTCTTCGTTAGCAGCAAGTTGCCCAGCGACTTAAGCTTATGGTAAAGATTCGCAAATTCGGGACTATCTATCCCATTCCGGAAGCGAACTCCCGGGTTAATCGTCACCATGAACATACTGACCGCATAACGCGATTCAGGTGGTTCCACTGTTGAGACATTGATTCCCGATTGGGTTCGATCTTTGGGCATCTTGATGCTCGTATATCTCTGGCGGCATACTTTCGGCCGACCTCAAAAAATAGGCTAGAGTTCATTCAATCTAAGCTTCTGCCTCCTTCTTCTCTGCTTCGCGTTCGGCGATCTTCTGCATCACAAACGGACTGTAGTTCTTCTTCGGCTTGGCGGATTTCTTCGGGCGAGATTTCTTGCCAGCTTCGACCCTCTTAATCTGTTCTTCCGAGTATCTCGGCTTCTTATCGTTCTCCTTCCGGATTTCGTTAGCGATGTTCATGTACTTGACTTTCGTCTTCGCCAACTTGGCCTTCTGCTTCCTCTCTTCACTGCAGCTTGAACCTTCTCTTCCGGTGTCTTCGGCATGTTGCCGCAGTATAATTATCGCCAGAAAGTTTACCACCGCACACAATTACCCACGGCAATTCTCCGCAGGCGACTATATAGGTATTATCTGCCCCATGGATGCAAATCGATTCGAAGGGTTTAGCGATCCTCCCGGATCATTCTGTTTGGTTCTAAGCAGAGAAACTCTGCCAAGTCACTCTGGTTTCGCTGGATGATCTTACGCCTTCATTCTGTGCCGCGCCAGTGGCACAGCCCGAGGGGATCTAGCGAATAGAGCCGCAGAAAAGAAGTTATTTTTAACAGATCCAGTCAGTGGGTCCACAAAGCCCCATGTGGCGAACTCGCTGCGATTTTGAGGTTATCACATATGGAGGGTCCATACGCTAGAAACTTAACTACTCACATTCGTTTCGGTTAAATTTCCATAACAGACGCGGTTTCAACATTCCCACCGTCTTGATCTGTGAAGTCGCTAGATATTTACGCCGTCTAGATTTCTGAAATCCCGATTTCAGAAATTTCCAAATCTCGCCCAAGGTATACCCTTGAAATGGCCAAAACCTGGATTCTCGTGATTTGGCGCATAGCTTATTACGGCCAAGTCGTATCACGAACTAGCGTCGAAAGTCCGTTTTCTGGGGTCCTGATCTCGATTTTTCGGATTTCCGACGAAACTATCTCACCCAAGAATAATGATGACTGGAGCGAATTCAATATACCACCCATTAGCAATCACACCCGTCGCCGACGCGTTCTACATCAACATGATCGCTTTGGCATATCTGATGCGTAGAGACCATTTGCCGCCACAATGTAAAGACTTAACATTAGAACGATTCGGCCAATTCATTCAAACCTGCTTTCTGCAGTCCACTGGACCATTTCAATCAATCGCCGCCGCAAGGGACGCAATAGATCAATTAGCGGACGCTTTGGATGTATTCGCCCGGCTGGCAGTTAATTAGAATCGCGGCCGATTATCCGCGGTCGGATATAATGGATTTCATTACACCTTCTCTCTGTTACCAGATCGTCATTCTCGATCGCGCATGCATTGCCGTTGACGCCAGACTCGAGCGTCTTAAACGAGACATGGCTAGTCTTCTCGCTAAACAGCTGTCAGAAGAACAATTGGCAGCGATTAAGCTTGCATCGGATGAGATAACCGCCGATTTAACGGACATCAAGTTATCAGCGCAATCCGTCGCCACTCCGGTCAATGACGCGATTTCAAGACTTGCGCTTGGTGAGTCCGGCGATCCGATTATCGAATGTGTAGCTATGGCTGCCGAGCATTTCAAGTATTCCACCGCTCGCTTCATGATGATCGATGCCAAATTGGATAATCTCCGTAAACAAGCGGAACTCTAACCGCCCCAAAAAACGAGTGAGCACTACGCTCTATTTTTTGCCGGTTAGTTCAAGTAAGCGCCAACGAAGTGGGATGATGCTCCTATGCTCATGTTGACCGAACTCGGGTTATCTATCGTGCACTCCATAAATCCATCAGCTCCCGAGGGGACGTAAGATGTGTAGGCTAGCGTAAGGGACTTGGCTAACAAACCCGCCGGAATGGTGTAAGTTTCCTTGGCAACTGACACCTTTACACCTCCAATATCTCTCTTTATTCGGACGGTCATTTCAACGGCCGCCGCTGGTCCCGCCCCAGCGAAAACCAACTCTAATTGGACAATACCAGTCATCGAGTAGTTTTGGCGCTGTTGAAGCTGATTGGCAACACTCTGGATATTTGGCGCTTCGTGATCTTCGGAATAGCTAACAGCGGGGAATTGGACCACTGTCTCCGCTGCCGCTGCTGCCAATGTCTGTGCCGCACCAGTAGCGTTTATTTCCGCGCGTACAAGGGCCACAGAACGGAAGAAACCGGCGCTAACATGCTCGCCACCGATGCCAACGTCGGATCTAACTTGAGTCAATCCTCCAGTGGCGTTATTTCCGAGCATAATCTGATTATTCGCTGTAGTTGTTGCGCTGATTCCAATAGCCACGGCATTCGTATGTGTCGCCGTTGCAACGCGGCCAATCGCGATGGATGCAGCGCCCGATCCCACAGATTGCGAACCAATAGAAATGCCGTAAGTGTTTCCAGACGCTCCAGCTGTTGAACTGGTCCCGATACATATACGGGAATGAGCACCACCGCCGCTAACACATGTGTTTACACTGCCGATAGCTATATCGTTTGTTCCGCCGGTAGTGCAAGATGGACCTATTGCTACCCCCTGAATATTGGCACTAGTTGCCAATCGTCCGATCGCGATGGATCTGTCGCCGGTACTGCTTGCGCTTGATCCCATGGCAATACTGTAAGAGACGGACGCTGTTCCGGCCGTACTGCTCTGGCCGATACTAATCCTCCCCTGCTGTCCGGTGCCTACATCAACTGCGGCGTTGCCGATCGCTATATCCGACGGACTTGCGGTCGCCGAACTTACTCCAGCAGCGACACCGCTGCTTCCTGGACATAAGGCAGAAAACCCAACAGCAACCCCAGAGGCACCCGTTGACGCTGCGGATCTTCCCACTACTGTTGCGTTAGTACCGCCGGATGTGGTTAATCCGCCGATAGAGATCTCGCCGGCAGCCACAGATTTCGTGTCTCCATTCATCCCGATCCCAATCCCCAAAGCGGCATAAGTGATGTATTGCGGCGAACTGATCGTGGGATTGTTTGCGCCGGATGTATTACCAGCGGCTAGGACGTTCGCCCATGTGATTCCGAGTCCACTCGCTGGTGTTAAAGTAAGACCGCCGCCAGTCACGACTTGGGGAACATATCCAACAGTGGCGGTTGATTGATTTAAGGGCGTTAATGTGGTTCCCCATAGTAATGCGTTTGCTACGCTCGGGAAGCCGTCAATATTGTAAACGTTCATTGGCGAAGTCATCTCGCTGAGTGATTTAGAGAGGTTCGCTTGTTGTCGGTCGTATATTGAAGGCGGGCATTTAATTTCGGATTTTGCTTTTATCGCCGCCAGAATATACACCCCCAGTCAGATTTACATGTCGGTCGTTCCCCCTGAATACACCTTCTCCAAGAAGCCCAAGCAAGTTAACATCCGCAGGTTGCCTGTTCGCGCTGCTTCGGACACTCAGACTTATTCCAACAACGGAAAAGTGACCATAGTCATTCCACCGGATTTTGTGGACACGCGAGCTGGGTCCTTTTTGAGTTTCTACGCGATTGCACCACTCAACACCGGAACACTGGTTAGGTTCAGTTATCCCATACAGACCTGCTTTCGTCGTATCACTGTTTACCTCGGATCTCAAGTAATCGAGGATATTGACGATTACCAAGCCCTTGCTGGAATGTTCAAGCTCTGCTCATCAAACCAAGCCGTCGTTGGTCCCCAAATGGAGGGTTCTTATACTGACGCCACTCGTGCCACTCAAACGAATGCTGGACGTCAGTATTCTTGCAAATTGCGCCTTGAATCTCTTGAGCGTGTTTGGCCCCTACACAAGCTTTTGGTTCCTCTCCGCATAGTCTTGCAGTTGGCCGACGTTTCCAGCTACATTGAATACGATGGCGCCGCTCCCACCGTCGCTTTCTCGGACTTCTACTTCAACTACTACATTATTCAGCCCTCGGATGAAGTGAATCAGATGCTTGACGCTTCTATCAAGAGCGGTAACGCTCAGGTTTGTTTCCACTCGTGGGATAACTACAACACCGCACTCGCAACGGCGACATCTCAGACGCTTATGTTGCCGTTTAAGAGGAAGTGCATTAACGGCATTATCGCTGGCGTTCGCTTGCAATCTGAGATTGCTTCCGCCGCTGTCACTGGTAAGTTTACTGACCAATGGTCGTGCTCTTCTACTCTCCAGTCGGGATACGTTAAAGTTAACTCCCAGACCTATCCCCAAGACTTCTATAACATGCAATTCAATCAAGGTTATTACCTGCTTGCATGGCCGCTAAACAGTTTGATGAACGATGAGTTCAGTGCATCCACTCGCCAAGCTGATACCTTCAGTGATGCTTCTCCCGTTGATCGCGTGATTATTCCCTTCGATCTCCGCGACGATTCATCTCCCTCCGGCCAAAACGCTTACGGAAACGGAGTTGACACTGCCGCATCCGGAAACGCCCAGACCCTCCAATTGACTTATGCCGCTGCATCTGGCGCCATCTCTGTTGATGTCTTCGGCAAGTACGAAGTTATCGTCACCGTTTTGCCCAACGGTGGAATTAGCATCGATTCGTAAGTACTCGAGTATCTAGCTCGGCAAAAAAAAAAGCTCATTGCCATTACCTTCATCGTCATTTTTTTTCCAATTTTCTAGTCGGCACGGTATCTCAAAAGGCCTCCATTTGTCCCTTTCTTGCAATCTATCACTATGGCATCACCGACCTCGGACATATACGTCCGCATGATGGTCGATAAGTATCGGTTCTCATTGACGTCGTCCGGCACATCCACTGTACCCTTTAAAACGTTATCTAAAATGGTCTTACGCTGCTGCTGGCTATTCGCCTTAAGCAAAATCACGTAATCGGCGTTATTCAGGAAGCCAGTATCAGCGAACTTCTTAGCTTGCCCCGAAAAGATGATACTTAGATTCATGTGCCTCCCACGGGTAAATAGCTGCATTAGACGGTCGTCGGAGCGTTGGCGGACGCTGACCTTATCGTCGAAGATAATCAACATAGATAGGGGGTTCTTGCCTTCAGCAGCTCGCTCCTTATTCTGCCCCTCCATAATAGTGATCGCATCGTAATTCATCGACGTCCAGAAGTGGGTTTGCCCGACCGGTAAAACTGGACCTAAATCACTCTCAGTGTCTCCAGAGTCACTCACAACAATGAAAATATCGTATTTGCTGCGAAGGTAATTACGGATTAGGTCCTTGATCAGATAACTCTTGCCGGAATTGCGGCTGGCGAAGATGATCATGCTGAAGTAATCGCCGCGTTTGAATTTGGGCTTCCATTTATTGAGCTTCAGCTCTAGTTGAGCGGGCGTGATCCTATCGCTCATCTCAAATAAGCACGTATATTGCCACCGAGATAATCAGCCGCGATCAGAGATAATAGACGAAGCGAACAAGTCCCCATCCTATCGCCGCCTTCTTCCGCCACACATATAGCTTCAACCTTCCGTGGAAGGCTAGCCAAGAGCCTACTTCAAAAAGATTGTCGGAGATCTCATCCCCGAACCACTTGCCGAAGATGAGGCGGCAGATCCAATCTAGTCGCTTTTTTTGAACTCCTCCTGTACACGCTTAGCATTGGCAAACGCTCGGTTAGCTCCCAGAGTCATCATGAAGATCATGTAATGGTTAATGGGAGATAAGTATTTAGACAGCGTTTCAGAGTTCTCAGAGTAGATTTCGGCTAAGATCTCTTCTAACTGCTGACGATTTTCAAGACAATCATCTGTTAGTCCCCTTAAATCGGTTCCTAGATCCTTGCGGAAATTTACTGAGGTAAGTTCGGCGCATCTCACTACCAGCATGTTAAATTGGAATAGAGCCTTTGCTCCCATCTTCGACGTTCGTTTTACTTCAGTGGCGTGCTCAACGGCTTCATTAGCGTCCAGCAAATCAGCTTCTGCTTGCTTAGATACTTCTGTCTGCTTCTTGAGCTCTTCCGTCGTCCCCTTTATCAGGTTAATCGACCTATTAACTAGCCAGGCAAGGTGTTCTTCCAACTGCGGCTTATTCATGCGGTTAAAATGGGATTCAGGCCGAGGATTCTCGATCTTAAGCTCTTCTTGCAATCGCAAGATTTTAGCGACGATTTGAGGCTTAGTCTCTTTTTTCGATGATTCTGCCGGAGCGGACCACTTTACATCTCCGGTGGCAATATGTGCCGGAGCGGTAGTCTTAACATGCGAATTTATCGCTTCGGATAATCGTTGAGCCTCTGCAAGGCGTTCATTCATCTCATTATCGTCGATTCCGATAACAGACGCTAAGTCTTGCTTCTCAAGGGGTATGATGTTGTCTTCGGGCGCTTCGCTGCTGCTCATCGTTTGAATTCGGGCGTATATTGCGGCGGCAAAAAAAGGGATCGAATCTAATTATTTGGTCCATCCGTCAGTACCCGTTCCACTGCCGTCGGGTAAACCTCCGGTGAATGTTGAAAAGGAGTCCGTTATTGAGTCCTTAACGGACATGCCAGACGATATGTCTTTAATGACGCTCACGGTCGATCCAATGGGGCTAAAACCAGATTTTTCAAAGTAATCGATGATCGCTTTGGCGGCACCGATCAATACATCGACGATGACCTCCAGAACGTTAGTAATAGTGTCCTCCGTCATGTATTCGAGCGCTTTACCCATACTACCGTAATGGTTGTAGTAGGATGCAAATTCATAGGTCACAAAACCACCAGCGGCGAGGATTCCACCAGCAACGGCAATCCAAGCACCATCGACAACAATGTCTTTGGCGATAGTCATGCGTTCAACGAATTGCTTTGCTGCGTTAGGCTTCATTATGATAAGATAAGCAAGATACGCAAATCCAACGACTCCAATAATTGGAACGATCGCTTTCAGGTCGCTGGCGACTTGTGCCTGCATCGCCGCTTGTTGCGCAACATATTGTGTGATTGCCTGACTTGCGGCGACGTCTGGTGCTTTGATGATCTCTGCAGATGATGGGATTTGGCTTTCGGGAACTCTGATCCATAGATTTGGCACCACATTGCCCGGCGGGACGTCGATGTATGCACCGTTACTGGGATTCTGGAACACTTCTCCGGACGAGATATTATTGGATCCAGCTACTTGGGGTAAAGACGGGTCAGGAACGAGTTGTTTAGTCCATCCACTCGGGACTGGCAGTCCGGGAGGTATTAAAATAGTCTCTCCGGAAGTGGAAATGTAGTAATCCCCCTTGCTAAGTACAGAAGCGGACGAAACAGACACTACTGGCGCTGGAGCACTTGGAATAGAAGGTGGTGTCGCTACTTGAGCTTTGGCTGGTGGAGGTGGCGGAATAACCGGAGATGGTGCAACTGGCGCATCACCGGCAACAAGAAGTAAAATGGATCCTGGCGGCGTTGGTTGATTTCCGGGTATCGCTATTATCTGACGCTTGGTTCCTGTTCCCAAGCCATATGTATATACGGCGTTCGCGTTCCGTGATGTGGGCACATAGACCTGGTCAAATGGAATTCCATTAAGGGCGAATGACTTTGTGATCGTCCCACTGATGTTCGTAAAGCTATACGCGGACGACATGTGAATAGACGGGGGTTATATTTAGGCAGTTATTTTATTTCGCCGCGTTAGATATAGACCCTCAACAGAGACACTCCCACACACATTCATTATGTCCGCTTTACTATCTGATCCCGCCGTTAAAGACGCCAGTATGTTGGCACTCACTTACGCTATCCGTGAAGGTGTCGTCGACCGCAGAATGTCTAAACTCAGCGAATTGGCCACAATTGGTGGCTCCCAACTCGTCTATGATAAACTCCTTGCCAGTTACTTCGGTGGCATGCTTTCTGGCTTGACCGGGGAGAGTTATTGGTCCGGTTTACTCGGAAACGCTGCCGGACTCAGCTTGGTCCTTTATATGCTCCGCAATGTCGGAATTACACGATCCGATGATGTCGGTGAGGGTGGTGTTCTGCCGTCCCCATCTTCTCCTATGCTGTCCGCCGTCACTGAAGCCAGCGAACTGTTGATCGAGAAGATGCTGCTGCAACAACTGCTCGGCAAGACTAACCTGCCGCTTGTCGGCGGAAATGGTTCAACTGGACCACAACCTGCCGGAACCCTTCCTGGAGCCACTTATTAACCGTGAAATCAGTGATTCGCGTATTTAACAGTGCCAGTTAAATCCCCAGGCCTTTTTTTGGCCAAAAAATCTAGTTGGCGGACGCGTGGTTAGTTGGCGCCACGTGTCATGCGAAATTCAACAGAGATACCCCACGCTCTTCCGTTTAATTGGAGTTCCGTTCCAGACGCGTCCGTTAAGTAAAAGTCGAGGTTAGCGATGTTCTGTGGGACGGGGAACACCATCCACTCGCCTGGAATCTGTCCGTTGTTAAACGAACCCATATTTCCGAAGTTCGGCATCTGGAAGATCACGTCCGAGCGGATAAACTGCCCATCGGTCCCGTTGTGAAGTATAGAGCTCGCTCGTTGATTCTGGCCGAAGTTCAATCGCGACGAGCAAACGTAGATCGACGCCGGTCCGTTTATGTTAAATACATTGCTAGCTACGATCGTGGTCGCTGGAGCGATGGCGGAATAGAACCCGAGGATGGGTCCCATTCCTTGCAATGCCAGTTCTGTGGCGGTTATTTCGATATTGGCATCTGTTCCACCTGTCCGTTGAATGACGACTTTGAAATTGGGCTGAGTGAAGTCAACTGTGATGCTTGTGCCGACCAAGCTAAGCCATTGGGTTTGGATGTATTGGGATAGTTGAATAAACGTATAGTTACCGGCGGGTATTGCCATGCTGTGAGATCCGGTAGCGTTTCCCTTCAAACCGAAGACGAGATCGCCGGTTTTGATTGTGTAGAATGAACGCGGAACGTCCACCGTCTTGATCCTGTAGGCTTCAACATTGAGTAGTTGGGTTTTAAGGGGGAGAGAATACCGACTCCCCAAGTTAATGGGCAAATTAAGCGCTTCGGCGGAAGAAGACGCGAATATGCAGGTATCGAAGTTCTCGGTCATCTTGGTTGCGGTGCGTCGCTTGCTTGCGTTATATTAAAGACGGACGAGAAAATCCCCGCGGCAATATAACCCCTTAAGTATGAGCGATGCGGCTGGTACCGATTTAACGGATCTAGTTAGCAGCACGACAGACAATAGTAATACCCTATACATCATCTTGGCGGTGCAAGTGTTGTTGCTGATCGAACGGATCTTCACGAACGTCTTCAAGAGGGTCAAGCGATGCAAATGCTCCGAATGTTGCAGCGTGGATATGGTAAGCAGCAGCTTGAGTTTAAGTGATTCGCCAAAGAAAGCGCGTAGACGGTCCGTGGATGTTGAAAAACCTGAATTGGCGGAGTACCCAAAGTCTGGACCAAATACTTCGGGTAACCCTAAATCTTCACAGAATGAAGAATCGTCTGAATATGAGGGGTAGTTTGCAAAGTCCCACCCCAAACAAGACAGGTTGTGAATTTATGGCTGTGTGGCGCTAGTACCCAAGGTTACCTCAAGTTTATATACACATAATCAAACTACATCCGACTTCGGGTAACCCTAGATCTCTTCAAAAAAACGAATGGATGCGATTCAACACCGACTAAGGTGAATACACAATAACGACGGGTTTTTGAAACTGACCGGATTGGAATGCCACTGACTTGTCTAATTCAGTAGCGCTCATTGGCAAACGCTTTATTTCGAAGAATTCGGATGCGTAGTCCTCCATTACAAGTACGCGCCTTCTGGTGGCACCCTTTCCCAAACGTTTACTACGGACTCTGAAGCCATACGGCTTAAGCAGCTTATTGACCAGTGACTTTAGGTTTTTGTCCTTCGGCGGCTCACAATGCTCCAATTCATGTATTTTTTGATTATAGAGCCGAGTGATGCAGTCCAAGACTGGCTTATAGTCAGCAACGCAATTTTCGAAGAGTAGTCTAATTTGGCTGATGTGAGAATGCCGCCCTGAAAGATAGTGGTAGTCGATTTTATCTTCATCCGTTAGGTTCTTGGCTCTATCGTCTAATTCGATCACCTTGTCTATTGTAAGGTCTCTATAAGCCATTTCCTTGTAGCATTGCATGATATCTCGCTTACTATATTGCTCCACGAACTCTTTATCGGCAAATGGCTTCAATCTAATGTCTTTATTGCCTTCCGGGAAGAAATCATCCGCCAGACCATAGAAGTTCAATAAGTGGTACTTAGCCATCTGAGCGTCCTCTTTTTTGGTCCTCCCGAAATTCTTCAAGAAGACCCTCATGAACTCCAAATCCGCTGTCCCTTGGCTTTGAACCTCTTTGTATATGCCGTTTTTGCTTCCAGGACGCTGATTAAGCGCTTCGAACTGTTCTTGTGTTAACACGGTGGCGTTGGCGATCTCCGCGTAACTGTCGAGCTTCTCTTCTTTCTTGCCTTCCTTGAATTCCAACTTCTCTTGCTTAGCCAACTCAGCCGGAATGGACTGCGGTTCGTGTTTTTCAATTGTCGCGGCGATTATGCCGCCCTTACCCAGTAAATACTTGATCACCGTGCCAAATATGTCTATGCGATTCAGATTGTTAATTCGCATGCAATAGAGCTTGAACTTAAGCGCGGAGCTATTGGGATTCTCAAAATAGTGTTTATATCCATCCCTTTCAACTTGGAATCCATTGCGGATGTACTCTTCACTATTGTCCCTTAATCGACGTTCTTGCTCGTCGAACACATCTTTAAAGCTCGTCGGCAACTGATACCTCTTGGATGCGTTGCATATAACGATTTCATTATCGGTGGTATGTCTAACGCGGCGGAGTGATTGAATCACATCAACAGCGCTTGGGCCTTCATTTCCGCCAAAGCTTTCGATATATGCATAAACCTTGTCAAAATGACCTTTTACGTCGAATGAGATGCCAGAACTCATACAGGGACTGACTAACGCTACATCGTATTGTGAGAGCACTTCGTCGATATTGGAAACGATTCTTTGGTTATCCTCCCCACCGGCATAGATCATCAATATTTTTGCTGATGGCACTCTCTTCAGGATGAACTTACGCATTTGCTTGATCCAGAACTCGTTGTAAGTGGTCGGGATGTACAGTTTCTTGCCTGCAGCGACCTGCTCAGCGATTTCATTGCGCCATGCACTAGAATCCTTGTGAATGGTGATTTTGGGGGCCCATTGATTAACACACTCGTTAATCCAGATCGTCGAGTTTTCTTTGTTTAGAAGCTGTTGGTATGCCTCCACAGTCGGAGAATCAAGTAAAGCATCGGCTATAATCGTTCGCTTGGAGTTTCTGAGTAAATTCCGCAGCATCATTTGATTATGGGGACCTTTACCAGATTTACCGAGTTTGGATATTGTTTGCTGCGCGAAGCTCTTGGCTTCATCGATGATAAGAAGATCGATCTTCTCGTTTCCTGGCTCCAATCTATACATACTCTCGAACTGGACGATTATGCGGTTGTGTTCGTCCAGATTGATCTTGAAGGAGCTGAGTTTATCATACTTCTCGAAACGGATTCTATCGTCCTTTAGGTTCCCATTGACTCGTTTCAGAATCGCCTCAGCCAAAGTCCTGCGGTAAGTGGGAAATACGATCCTGATGTCTTTGTTGATCGCGAATTCCCTGGCGATGAAGTCCATCATCTGCTTAGTCTTTCCAGTTCCCAAATCGCTCAGTAAGAACAGATCCTTGAAATCAGGGACGGTTTCGGAGATAGACGGCAAGTAATCAGAATGGGTTCGGATGACTCTGCCAAGGGTTTCGATTGAAACGGGAATGTCTTCGATGTATTTGCTAAAGGTATGGAGAATGCGGGTTCGTTTTTCTGATCCCTTTTCCTTGCGGCGACATATAAGCTTTAAGCTCTTAGAATCGATAGCGCACATCACGTTTTCATTGTCGTGCTTCTCTTTGCACACGGGGCAAGGTTTAGAATGGTCCACGTTGAGTCTGATGAACGGCTTTTCCAGTTTAGCGATCGTGATTCCTTCGTCCTTCATCTGGCTGAGAATCTGCTCGGCGATCTTCAAATGATCATCAGTAGCGTCAACTGCATATTCCTTTTTGGTTTGTCCCTTGCATCCGTCCGGACACTTATAAATGAGCGGAGCTCGCTCCCTTTCATTGGGGATGTAGGTAACCATTGTGTTGGGATCGAATATCCCGTCTTTTTCCACTTCCCCCGTCTCTTGGTTCTGCTTCTGCAAACGGACGTTTGAACCGAATTTGAAGCTAGTGTGGAGTCGCAAACAGTGTCTGGTGCTGTAAACGTCTTTGTCGATGATGTCGACGAGTTTTGGGGGCAATTCTTCGACATCAAGTTCGAAGGCAAAGTCCTGAGCGAGCTCCTTGTAGAAGCAACCATAATGGTCGGCGTCTATGTAGGCGTTAGTGAACACGATGTGTTTGCTGAACTTGTCTTCCCGATGGCTGACAAGCTCAAAATGGTCGTGTACATCTACTCCACCGCGGCGAAGAATTCCGCAAGCTGAAGCGATGAGTAAATCACACGCGTGGTCGATTTGGGCATGAGTAATGCCGCTGAACTGAGAGTACTTAGCGTCCACATCCATAAAGATGCGTTGGATGCCGCCCTCTCCGTTTCTCAGAACTTCGTGGAGGGACTTATCCTTGTTCATCCCAATGAATGAACAAGCGTCGGTGATCGAGTTGAAGCCTTTGTAGCGACGAGCTCCATTCTCGTTGATTTGCTTGGATACCCTAATTTGATCAGTGCAGTCCGCTAGATGGTAGTAAAATCCATCAGGATCGATTTTCGATTTCTCGGGCAGGGGG
>Ga0207712_10001557_pt1 | contig 15452 bp, 30 predicted proteins | sample KBSS44metaG_FD_184402 | JGI IMG/M metagenome (GOLD analysis project Ga0207712, IMG submission 184402) | Switchgrass rhizosphere microbial communities from Kellogg Biological Station, Michigan, USA - KBS S4-4 metaG (SPAdes) (version 2) | ecosystem: Host-associated > Plants > Roots > Rhizosphere... | reverse complement strand
AGGGCCTATCACAACTGATCTGGATAAGCTTGCCGCGTAGTACCGCCTCGTTCGCAGCCGTGATAGGCCCTGCCTTAGCCTGCAGCACCAACTCATTCTTCATCTCCTTGTAGGCCGCCTGCTGCTCGGCGCTCAGCTCCACCTCGCGCTGCTGCACCGTCATCGCTGGCAGGTCGACGCACTGGTCGATCGAGAACCGTACGGCGGGCTGCAGGAGCTCCATCGCCGCGGCGTGTGAGCCGGACTTCGGCACCCACTTGTACATGGATACCTTGGTCATCGTCCGGTCCTGGTATGAGTAGAACGACTCGCCTTTGCAGTTGTTGACGAGTTTGGCCATGCCGTAGGCGTCGAGCGGGCCGTTCGGCGTCGGCGTGCCGGTCATCATCCACAAGTAATCTTTTTTTCCCAGCAGGGTTCGCGCCAGTTTATGGCGCTTCGTGGTGCGGTCACGGTAAGCAGAGCACTCGTCCACGATAGCCATTCTAATGTCGGGTCGCTGATCCAGCTCTTTGGCCACGACAGCGAGACCATCAAAGTTGATGACGTAAAAGTCCGCCGGTTTTGCGAGCAGCTCGCGACGTTTGGCAGCACTGCCGTGGATGACAACAACCGTGCGACGTCCGAGGAAATGAGTGAAGACGGCATCGGCCCACACCCGTTGCATTGTGCTTAGTGGACAAACAATGAGACAGCGAACCCCAGGAAACTGACGCAGGATAAAATCACTGGCCCATAAAGCAGCAAGGGTTTTTCCTGTGCCCATATCCGAGAGGACAAAAGCTCGAGGGTGAACAGACAAGAAATTAGCTGTGATCCGCTGAGCAGCAAAAGGAGAATAGCGGCCGGGCCAGTCATAAGCGTCGTCCATCGGTGAGGGGACTTGCAACCCCAACCATCGGAGAAGCTGGAGGTTGTACAGCGTGTTCGGCGTGGCGACGAAGCCGTTGTGCAGCCGGCGCGCAGACGGGATCGCCTGCACGACCTTGTCGGCGATCGGCGTGTCGTGGATGACGACGTTACGCTGACGGTCGAGCCACATGCTCCAGCCTATAAAGGTGCGTGCCCATGCCGCGGCTGTGATTGCGCACGGCCCAGCCCATCGGGTTGATCGCCTTGTTGATCCGGGTGACGGACGTGATGACGCACTCCCGCGCCGTATCGGGACCGCCATCGCGGCGCTCGCTGTAAAGCACGTCGATCAGGTCGTCGATCGGTCTGGCGCAGCGCATCACCGCTTCGAGGATCTTAAAGGCGTGCGGCGAGAGCACGACGGCGTGCTCGCTGGTCATGACGATGTTGTAGCGTGGCACCAGCTTGAGGCCGGTCCGTTGCGGCAGCGGTTGCTCGCAGCACGGGCAGTTCATTTATTCCTCCGCTTGAACGTACGGCGCTGAACCCCGAGTTCAGATGCCGTCTTGGACACGTAAGCTTCCGACACGCCGAGCCTTGCAGCGATCTCGGCCACGGGTCTGTTCATTTTGTACAACGACATCGCAGCTTCTTTTATTTTGGGGTCAAACCCGCGAGGACGTTTACTGCACCCTGCGAGACGAGCATAGCGCAACACTGTGTGTTTGCTGCAGCCGTACCGCGACGTGATGTCGTCAACCATAACGCCATTTTTGTAATCGCGAACGACGCGGGTGAATCGAACAAGTCGGTTGGCGCGTTCGTGAGTGAACGTGAAAATGCGCTTTACCGCGTTCATGATTGACAGAAGGGGCTTCGGCGCTTTCGCCGTGCGCAGATAGTCCGCAGCGTCTTGCAGGCACCAGTGCGGCATCCAGTTATTCTCCCGTCTCCGGGTTGTAATGGTTGAAGACGTGCTGAGCGATGTAGTCCTTGGTCCGCTCCAGCGAGTTGGTGGTGAAGGCTATGCCGCCGGCCTGCGCGATTTCACGGATGCACAGCGCCTGGATCTTGGTGGGCTCGTTGACGCCTGGCCGCTTCACCTCGATCGCGACGAAGCGGCCTTTGATGCAGCACAGCAGGTCGAGCGTGCGTGAGCCGATGCCCATCTGCACAGGACTAAATACGTAGGCACCGACCGACTTCAACCAGTCGCGGATTTGCTTTTTGACGACGCCTTCGGGAGTCATGAGCGCGCGTCCATATCCATCGCAGGAGTCATGCTGAGCAGCCCGGCACCTAGCGCGACAAGAACTGCACCCGCGCCGCCCACGTGAAGCCCGATCATGATTAGCGCACACGAACCTCCCCTGATAATACAGGTGAAGAATATCTTCTCGCCTCGGGAAAGGGGTTTCGCAGCCATATCAGTTCACCACGTGCGGGCGCCAGCCCTGCTGCGCGACATCCATCGTCACCACCGTGATCGACGCGATCTGGTCGGCGGGCACCATGAAGCGCTCGGTGAGCACGTAGCCGCACGCAACCACGTTCGCCCAGAACTGAGGGAGCTGCGCGTTCTCAGGCACCTCGTAGTCGTAGAACACCTGCGGGATGGGGCCTTTGACGATGATACGGAAGTATTTTTTCATGTGTTCCTCGTTTTGCTACGGTCTGGGCGCATCACCGTGCGTCTGCATCAGTTGAGCTTGCACGGCATTTTGATCGACCGTGGATCGTCGGGCCGCCCAGCCGTGGTCGCCGCGACCCGGTAGCCGCAGCGCTTGCACTCCACGACGTAGTGGCCGCAACGCGGAGCGGGGCAGGTGAGCTGCGCGGTGCACGTCTTGGCCGCTCCGTTCGAGCAGTCCAAGTCCTTGCCGTTCGGATATGCGGGATCGGGCGCACACTGCGGCTCGCGCTTGCCGTCCACCCATTCGATTTTCATCGCTTGTTCCACGGCTTGAACTCCTTGAGCGTTTGGATTGCCGGCCAGCGCCCGGTGAACGTCAGGGCGCGGTCATCGATGGAAATCATCGCTGCGGGCTTCTCTGCCGGATAACTGATCGCGTCGCGGATGCGGAGGGCACGATCAAAATCCTTCGGGTCGCCCGCAAAGGCGCAGTCGAAGTGATCGGCCAAGTGCTTCCATAGCCAATCCTTCATCGCCTGGGTGCCGCCGGGCTGGTGCGACCGACTACTGAAAATCTGCACATCGAAATGGTCGATGGCCTGTTCAAGGAAATCGAAGGTTCCCGCGACAGGCGGATCGGGGATCACGTCGGCACCCTTCCACCCGCTGCTATAACTGTGGATCACGCCATCAAAATCGAGACACAAAATCGGTTTCCCCATTTTCATCCTCCTCGTGCGTTTTCCGACACACACCTCTCCTTTGCGTCACTTCGCGCGATTGAAGCCACACGACTTGACGGGACACCAGCCGCACAATGGTCCTTGCTTCGTCGGCCACTCGCCGCGCTTGTGCGCCATCTCGATCTCGTCGGCCTTTTCCTGCAGGCACTCCAGCGTCTCGCCGACGTTGGAGACGTCGTAGGGACGCCCCAGCTTGTTCTCCTTGAGCCACACGTAGCGCGCCGTGATCTTGCGCAAGTGTGGCCGCGCGGCCTGGAACGCCATCGCGTGCAGCTCGAGCTCGTATGGGTCCTCGTAGTCGCTGCGGCCCGTTTTCCAGTCAAGAAATAAAGCCGTGTCGTTCATCTCGACCACCACGTCGGCTTTGCCGCGGAACCACACCGAGTCGTCGTAGTAAGACACGGGCGTGCCGTCGCGCTGGATCGCCACCTTGGTCTCTGTGGTCGGTTTGAGCGCGTCGAGCGCCAAAGCGTAGGGCTCGAACTTGGCGCACTCCGGTGGGAGCGGCGTGCCTTTGCCAACGCGCTTGTCGAGCGCTTCGTGAACCGTGTTGCCCCAAGTGATCGCCTCGGTCGGGACGAACTTGATGTCCTTCAACACGTACCGATGGAACGCCTGCTTGGGGCAAGTGTCGTAACAGTTCAGAAAACTGTAGCTGTACGTTGGGAGTTTCATGCCCCGAACACCCGCATGAGCAGCGCGCCGGCCGTAAACGCAATGAGAGCCGTTGCCGCAATAGCATATCGCGCGGATGTAAGCGTGATCACTTGCGTCTCCGCTTCACGACCGCGTTCGCCTCGCGAATCGCTCGCCCTTCATCGCCGGTCTTCGACAGGACGCTATTTGCGACCTTCGACCACTGGCGTTTTGACTTCGGACTCTTTGCTTTCTTCGTCTTGCGATTGGCGTCGTTCGCGTTCCAGGGCATCAGCAGCTCCTTTCTTTGGGCGGCTCAAGACAATTTTCGTCGAACCAGCGTTCATCTGCCGCATGGTCCGGTGGTCCGCGCCGATCAAGCTCCCATCTATATTTAAAGGGCGGATCGGAAATTGTACCGGATCGGTGGAGCATCAGCTTCTCGATTCTTGAATACCACGCGACCCAACAGTAGCCGCCTATTTTATGAACGGCAGACTTCTTCGCGTTGGCGTCGCGGAATAAAATCACGGTGCCAACATTGTCGTCGACAAAATCGCTGCACCCAGCAAGCGCCAACAGACAAATTCCTCCAATAAGCTTTTTCATTTCTCATACCTCGTCGAGATCACAGCCTCGCAGTCAAGAGGCAACTCCGGCATCCACGCTGGCGTGCGCTTCATCTCCGCAACGATCAGTGCGAACTTATCATGTATGTTGGCATCGTCAAGAAGCAGGCACACCACGTCGTCATGCGTCATGGTCACGATGCGGATGCCGGCCGCCTTGATGCGGTTCATGGCTGCGGTGACGATGATGCGCGCCAGCGCCTGCACCAGGTTCTCGACGAGCTTGGCGCCGTACATCTTGGCGTATTCATAATTACCTTCGCCTTTTCGCTTCTTGGTCTTAATACGCCAGTAGCGGTCGCCGCTCTCCTCGTCGGTGTGCCACTCCAGCGTGTCGTAGATCAGCTCGATGCCGTTTGGCAGGACGATGCGACGGTGGCCCTTGGCTGCGTCGCAGCGGATCTTGAAGACCAGCCAGTCCGACGACTCGAAGCCGTGGAGGCGGTCTAGGACTCCTTCGGCGTCTCGCCAAAGGGACACAACGTGGGTGTGAGTAGAACGATATGCGTCGCGAGCCCGTAGCGAAGCGGCCTCGTCGAGCAGGATATTAGCTCTAATCCGTAGCGTTGCCCTAATTTTTGCAGCTCCGCTTCCAAATCCGCATTGAAGCTCGAGCACTTTTCCGACTTGTCGCTCGACTGGGTGGTCTCGCTTGTTGATTGGCCGCTTGTAGAACTCGCTCGCGACGTTGACATAGGGGTCTTCTCCGTTCTTAAACCGCTCGACCACGTCCCACTGGCCGGCCAGGGTGTTGAGGATGCGGCACTCGATCTGGCTAGCGTCTGCGATGGCGAACTTGTGGCCGGCGGGCGCCTCGATCGCTTTCTTCAGGGACGGCGGCGGGTTCTGAAAATTGAGCTTGTCGCCGCCGCTAAAGCGTGACGTGTGAGCACCAGCGTAAGAAAGATAGATACAAAGAGGCCCGCGCTGGCCCATGTGAGCCATACGCACAGCTCTTGACTGAAGGATAGATGTCTTGGTTCCCAGGCGGGCGGCAGCGAGGGCCTGCACTCGTTCGTTCTCATGATCTTCCAACCCCTTCATGAACGCATCGGTCTTGGCGAACGCCCATATCGGGCCGTTGGTGCCTTGCTTCTGCTCCGGTATGACGCCTTCGGCTTGCAGTAGCTTGGCGAACGTGGCGTCCGAGCGCAGGTCTTTGGGCGTCAAGCCCACTTCGGCCAGGAGCTCGCGCCTGCGCTGCTCGTCCTGCGCCCACACGTCGCGGAGCTGTTGTAGATTGGCGACGGCTGTGGGCTCGGCGAACATGCGGATCGTGGTGTCGATGACTTGGTATTCTTCGGCCGGGAAGCCTTGCGCGAGGCGACCGAAAATGTCCCACGTCAGATCCACGTCATGGCAAGCGCCATCAGCAACAAGGCGCCGAGTATGGTCAGGTAGTTCGCTCCAATGTCGACCCTTAAAAAGGTCGTAGGGGACATTCTTTGCAGCGAGGTCGAAGTGAGCAGCCAGAGAGGCCAGGCTGACAGACAGATGATTCCCAAGCCGCAAGCGAGCCATTGAGAGAGTGTCAAGCCAAGCACGGGGTTTCACTCCGTAATGGTGAGAGAGGATCAAGCCGTCGAATTGGGCGTGGTGGCAGAGAACGGCCGTGTTATCCCAGTCGATAGGAGGCAAACCGCCCCACCATTGGGTTAAACCGTTTGAGGTGCGAACGGCTACGCCCAACACCTCGAACCGCGGATCGCGTACATACGCCTCCGTCGTCATTTTCTTCAGCGAGTACTCGTCGTCGAAATAAGTCTCGAAGTCCAAGGTTATGATGTTCATGTTTGTGATGTTCATGTTTGTGATGTGACGGGACTACGGCTCAAAGTATTCAACGGTTTCAATCGTGAGGCCGTGTTCTTTGGCGTAGCGCTCTCCGCTCTCCTTGGTCGGCCCCTTCCACACGATCGAGCGGTTGTGCCAGATGAACCAACGATCTTCCTCCGGCACACCGGGGACTTCTTGCACTAGCCGCGTTTGGTCTAGCCAAGCGTTCAACATTTGCCATCGCTCCGTGACTGCTGATCTGTAACCACTTGATAGGTATCGGTTTATTAACTAGCCTGCGCGCGTCGGAAACCTGTCGGGGAGAGTTCAATGCGCTGGAAGACACTCGCATTTGCGGCTGCCGTTTACGTCGCACAGAACGCCTGCACTACCGGAGCACAAGCTTACGACCGGCATGCGGTCGAGGGCTACGGGCTTGGTGCGCACGAACGAGTCCACGGCTACCGCAGTCACCGCCAGCGCAAGCATCACGCCGAACGCCGTGCACACCACGTTGTACATGCGGTTGTCTCTCCGCACCTTCGCCGCCACGTACTCGTCCAACGTGAAGCGCCGCGAGTCGTCGACCATCCCAAGGGCTGTCCGCGCGTAGCATTCTGCGGCTGCGGCGTCGCGCTCAAGGTGTTCGGGCACGCTAGGCGCGAGCTCTGGCTCGCTGCAAACTGGCTCCGATTTCCTGCCGCCGCTCCCGCGCCAGGGATGGTCGCTGCTCGCAGAGGTCATGTGTTCTACATCCTCAAACCTGTCGCACCGGGCCTGGTGCTGGCGTACGACCCAAATTCAGGGCGCCATCAGACCCGCATCCACGTCCGCAGCCTCGCCGGCTTTCGCGTGGTTGATCCGAGACGCGGCGTTTAGCTGTTCCTGATAGCGCATCGCTGCGTAGAGACGCCGCAAACGCACTTCGTTCGGCAATCCTACGCAGCGACCCCATTCGTACTGGCCGGCGGCCACGACAGAACTCGCGACTTCATATTCAAGGTCAAGTTGCGTTTTCATCGCGCCCTGCTTCGCAGTTCCAACACCGTGGCGTGTTCGGCTCGTTCACACACTCGCACTCACGACACTCCCATACGCCCGCGCGACGTTCGCGCAGGGAGGGACGACGGTAAGAGGGGTCGGAGTAGGACCACATGGTTGCCTCATAACATAGTTGATAAACATAGTCAAACCGGCTGCATGAGCTTTCCAAGCTTAGCGTAGTACGCATTGTGTAGAGCTGCGCAGCCACGAGAGCCTTTGGCCAGTAAACAAGTGCCTTGCGCCGGCTGAGTGTTATCCTGGCCAGCTCCGGGGATGAACTTTATTTTGGGCGCTACGAACAGCACAAGATCCGAACGCGGCACGTATTGCTGCCACCAAGGCGCAGACGTGCGGGTCGAGATCGAACAAGGCTGCAATTACTGCATCGTGATCGGCCACGCTAGCGCGATCTAGTGTGAAGCGCAGGGCACCTTGGCGATTGATTCGGAAGTCGCGAAAGCGCACTCCCGTTCGATCGATAGCTTCCACAGCCAAGGCAGGATCTGTAAACCCCGCTGAAAACCTTATCTCCACGGCCTAGCCCTCCTTTGCGAGTTTGAGGGCGGCGCGAATGTCGTCCACCCAATCGCCAAGCGTGACTTTGCGTGGCGTTCCGCCCGCACATATGCTCAGCGTGTTGACCGTGCTGCATAGCTGCTCAATTCGTTGGTTCGCTTTGTCCAACGCCTCCACCAAAGCATCATGGGCGTTGCAGGCTCGGACGATGAAGGCGGCATTGGCTTCCGCTACGGGACCAGCTTCCGGCTTTTCAAACTCACCGATAACTGCGGCCACGGCTCGCAAGCCCGGGCCTATATCGATGCCCTTATTGTAAGGACTATGATTGTATCGGTACGGGTGTACTTTCCAAGGCGTCGGGGTGTGCTGTGATTTGGTCATGGTGGGAGGGTCCTATTCCTGTTCGCCGCAAGCGCGCAGGAACCTGGCGCGGTCAAAGCGGGGATTGGTGCCGGCGCAAGCATCGGCGAACGCCAGCGCCACAGAGCGCTTCTGGGTGCGCAGTGTGGCAGCATGGTCAGGCATCGCCTTGATAGTTGCCGCGATGAAAGCGAAGTGACGATGCTCTAGCTTTGCGCTTCCATGACCGTTGGTTTGATCTTTGCGCAGCGCTGATTCGGCAGTAAGAGGCATGTTGATCTCCAGGATTCAGGTTTCTGAACTCATCAGGCACCGCGTCACGGTGCGACGCCTCTCGCGAGAGGCGTTTCGTTCTTAGGCTTTGTTCATTTCGATCACTACGCCGGCTGTGATCTCCAAAGCCTTGGACACTTCGGCCAGCGTGCGGCGTGTAAATGATTGGCCGCCATTAGATGCTGTCCAGCCGCCGTAAGTGCGCTTGATGCGCCATATGGTGCCGTTCGCGTAGCCAACGTATTGGCCCTTGCGAAACGCGCTTTTGTCGATGTTGTGAAAACTAAGCATCGGTGTGACCTCCAGGGTTCTGATTTGTGGACCGTGAACTAACTTATCAACTATGTCAACTCACTTGGCGGGAGAGTGATCGGCCATTGTGGATAAAGGCCGATCACTTTTTGTTACGTCAGGCGCCGCGACCACCGAGAAAGCCGCGCGGACCGTCTCGCATCACATAGAACGCATGAAGGGCGGCGATATAGTGCTCCCACGCATGACGGAGCTCGGTATCGCCGGCAAGATCGCTATCCCGGCTTGTGTCGTCGTTGCGCCGAACGTTCTCGCCATTGACATGCGCCACAGCACGTAACCAATGCCACTTATCGCATCCTGGATATTTACGTGCCACAAGGTCCGTGAATGAATGCTCTAGCGCTTGCCAGACTGAATTGGCCTCTTGCAGACCCATTTCAAATCCCTCCTATTGAGCCGCGTTTTGCGGCGAGCAAGTCGTTAAGCTTCGTTCGATGCTCAGGGCTCAAACTGCGCGAGAGCGGCGAGCACGCGCGCCCATTGCTCGGTCTTGTCGCCGCGATAGACCAGGTTGCGGCCCTCCCAATACCAGCCGTAAGGCAGTGTGGGGAGGGACAGAAGCGATTCGCCAAGGGTGTGGTCAGTCTGCATTGGTCGTCCTTTCAAAATTGAACGGCTTGGGTTGCGCTTGCTCGGACGGCCGTCCATCGCCTAGCAAGCGTTTGAGTTCGGGGAGTAGCCTGACGTGCTCGGGATGGTCCGGGTAAAAACACCGGAGCTCCCATGTGTCCAGGTTGAGCTGGACGTAAGTGTCGGCGCCTTGCGGCGTGCGCTTGTCCATGATGTTGAGCGTGGCCATAAGGTCGCCAGTGATCGAGTCGCGAGCCTTGCTGCCGGCGAGGCGGTAGAACGAATAGGGCCACGGCTGAGCCTTGGCGTGGTCGTACGTGATCGGCTGGCCACGCAGATCCCAGCAGCGGTGCTTGCTGTAGTCGAAGCGGGGAGGCTTCGCGGGTTGCCCGGCAGATGCTTTGCGCTGCTCTAGGATCGTGTCCAAGGCTGCCAATGGGGCAGTAATGTCCTCGGTGAACGATGCGCGTCCAGCCTCACGATTCGCGATCATGTCGCGCGTCCAGCCGAGATGCTGGGCGAGATCGTCCTGCGTCAGGTTGCGGTTTACGCGCCAGCGTTTGAGCTGATCGCCAGTCATCAGTGTTTCTCCCGAATATGCTGGTCGATGACCGCAGGCGCAAAGCCCCATTTGCAGTGCGGGCATTCGACACTGCTGGTGCCTCCACGCCGCTTTAGCTCGGTTTCGATTTCCTGCACCATGAACATACGGCGACATTCCTCGGCCATCGTCATGGTCCCACGGTCGTGTTCGTGGAATTTGAGCGAACGTTTGAGCTGCTCGGTTGTGACTTTCGCGAAGTCCATTGGATTTGTCTCCTGTTGTAGGGCGCAATACGCGCCGACGCCCGCAGAGATAACACGTTTGTGTTAGAGACGCAATAGGCCAACACAACATTTTTGTGTCTGTGTAACACATGTGTTGTGTTTCGTGTGTTGAAAAACGGCCATTTTAGCCGGTTTTAAGGGTCGAAGGCTAAAATCTGCTAATAGGCTGAAAAAATTGTCCAATGATATCAATAACTACAGCCTAGCAGGGTTTTGGAGATAGAGCGGAGGTCGTGCGGTGTGTTTTGTGTTGGATGGACAACACAACACAAAGAACACAAGGGGTATATATATACTTTCTAAAATCTAATAGTATAATAATAATAAGACCCCATGGACCTCAACGATTTCAACCACTTGTGGTCAGATCCTCACTTGCTGGTCGAAGTGCGCCGCCCTCCGCACTAGCACAAATGGTATCCCGCTACCACATTTAGCACATATATTCCTAGGTTTTACGGCGATTAGCACATTCAGTCCTATGCTAGGAATATATTCCATCGACTAGGCTAAGTTCATGCATATGCATGGATCGGCCGGCGAGCTCGGCGCCAGGCAGCTCGAGCAGCGTGCTTGGAACTTGGGGTTAAAGGCGAAGGCCGACGGGGTTGATTCTTTTTTATCAGGTGATCCAAAAATCGCTTGCGTTTTCAAAACCAACTATAACATACTCAGCACATCGCCCCTCCTCCCCCGCAAAACCTCATGCGCGCCTATTACAACGAGAACGACAAAAACTGCGCAGCATGGCTTCGCGAACTCATCGCGGATAAGCTGATCGCAACCGGAGACGTGGATGAACGCGACATACGAGACGTCAAGCCCGCAGAACTTCGCGGCTACACCCAATGTCATTTCTTCGCAGGCATCGGCGGCTGGTCGCTCGCTCTACGTCAAGCGGCTTGGCCAGATCATCGCCCGGTATGGACGGGAAGCTGTCCTTGCCAGCCTTTCTCCGCGGCAGGCCAACGCCGCGGGTTTGCTGACGAGCGGCACCTGTGGCCCTACTGGCACTGGCTCATACAGCAGTGCACGCCTACAAAAATTTATGGAGAGCAGGTTAGTACAGCACCCCTTTGGCTCGACGGAGTGTGCGCTGACCTGGAAGCATGTAAGTTTGCCGTCGGGGCGGCGCATATTCCGGCTGTCAGCGTCGGTGCGAAGCACATACGATACAGGGGGCGATATTCGACTTCCCGTACCCACCCCGATTTGTCGAGTCTGCGTTCGCTAGACGTTCACGGCGATGCAACTTCGTTCCGAAACGTTCCGCTCACCAATCGTCGCGGTTGCGTCAATCCTTCCGCTTGGTCCGTGCGGCGGCGCGCAGCCGATCCTTGTCTAGCTCAGACACGCCCGGCCCTGGCTTACGGATCATTTCGCCAAGGATGCGGTCTAGCGCTCCGGAATCCTGATCCGCACCAAGCTCCCGAGCGGCTTCCTTGAACCGCTCGGATTGCTTTTTGTCCTTAAGCTTTGGCGTTCGCTTTTGCTTTTGACCTTTTATTCTGCCCATAGGGCGGCCTTCCGCTAATTAGTTTGCTTGTAGGTCAGTCGCTTGCCGACAATGCCCTGCAATGCGCGGTCGGCGCGGTTCACGTCATCCACACCCAGCGCAACGCGATTGCTGAAACGGAAATCGAACTCCGCAAGGTAACGGTGCAGGTGCTTCTCAGCGCAGTGCTGATACACGCCCTTCATGCCGCGCTTAAACACCGAATAGAAGCCCTCCACGGCGTTCGTGGACACTTCCCCACGCACGTATTCGTTGATGTCGTGGTTGACCGTCTGGTGCTTCGGATATTCGATTTTGAGGCTCTTGTACCAGCTAGCTTGGTCCGTCATCACCTTGGCCTCGCGGTCGAGATTGGCGCGGATAATCGGGATCAGCGCACCGACCGTGTTTCCGTCAACGTGGAAGCTCCGCGCCGATCCGCCACGCTCGACCAGCGTCAGGACCGTATTGCGGAACTGCGGACCGCGCCGCTTCGTCTTGCTGTTCGCGCCCTCCTGAAAGCCAATGTACGTCTCGTCGACTTCCACGATGCCGCCATCTGAGCCGAGCACCGGCATCCCGAGAACGCGCATCGCCTCGCGCACGCGGTGCGACATGAACCAGGCCGTCTTGAGCGTGACGCCCAGCACGCGGTGAAGCTGGTTGGAGCTAATGCCCTTCTTGCTCGATGCCATCAGGTGGATTGCCTGCAACCAGAGACGCAGCGGGACGTGGCTGGCCTCAAACACCGTGCCGACCGTCGCGCGGAACGGCTTGCGGCAGGCGTAGCACTTGTAGACGCCGATCCGCGTGGACTTGCCCTGAAGCTTGCCGATCCGGTCGGTGCCTTGGCAGTGCGGGCAGACTGGCCCGTTCGGCCAAATGCGAGCTTCGAGATATTCGTAAGCCGCTGCTTCATCGTGGAAATGGGCGGCATCAAGAACGGAAGACATGGCTAAATCCCTTATGTGATTCAACTATGTCAGGCGTATATGGGTACGTCAAGTAACGGCCCCATTATTTGTATCACGAATTATTTCAAACCAACGGGCAATCGTTGCTTCAAAATAGTCACGCGCTTCCCGCTCAGTCGCGCCGATTACGCCGATGCAAAGGCTTGCCCCCTGGGGGGACGCGGCCAGCCAGTCCCCGTGGGGCCGACGAATCAGATTCGGGCAGATGACCGGATGAGCGCCAGATTCTTTGGCCATGACATGCTCCCTTATTGAGACGGCCATCCCAGCACACAGAAAATATACTGTCAAATCAATATGTTAATGAGAGTTGGTATTCGCCGTACCAAAAGGCATTGCAAACCAGCAACCCTTGTGCTTTACCACAGTCGCCTAGAACCAGGAGGCTGCCGTGGCTGTTACCAGGGACCGCTCAGCGCCCTACACCGCTCCGAGCGCAATCGTCGAGTTGATCAACCGCTACCGCAATCGCGGGTTGCCTGCTCCCATTGACCGGGAAGTGTTGGCGAGGGCCAGCGTGGCCGACGGCTTGATCTCGCGCACTCTGCAATCCCTTGAGGTGCTCGATCTGATTGACGAAAAAGGGATGCCAACCGAGGCGCTAGAGGGACTGCGACTCGCCCCCGAGGCTGAATTCCAGAGCCGAATGGTGGACTGGCTCAGAGGTGCTTACGCCGAAGTCTTCTCTTTCGTTGATCCGTCTCAGGATGGCGAAACCCGCGTCCGCGATGCTTTCCGCAGCTACCATCCGGTTGGACAACAGAGCCGGATGGTCGCTCTGTTTCTCGGCCTCTGTGCCGCCGCTGGTCTTGTTCCTGAGAAGCCCGAGTCCGCGCCCAGGCCTTCGGCGCGCACCGCCTCGCCTGCGTCGGCTTCGCCGGTCGGCACTCCGCGCCAGCGCACCATCGCCAAGCGCATCGTTTCCGAGCGCGTGCTCAAGGGCGCACCGCCGCCTAACCCGGCCGTGCCACCCGCGCTAGCGGGTCTGCTCGCCAGCCTGCCCGCCGAAGGCGACACCTGGACCAAGGCCGAGCGCGCCAAGTTCATCGCCGCCTTCACCGCCATGCTCGACTTCTGCTTCCCGGTCGAGGAGGCCGCACCCAAGACGGGAACGGCGGCCTAGGTGGCCGCCGCCCAGAACTGACCCCGGCTGTATCGGGGAACCAGAGCCTCCCGGCGCGATCAAGGTTATGGCCGCGACACGCAGGTGAGGTGCAGAAGCTCCCTCAGTAGTTTCGAGGGGTGAGCCGCCTCGCAGGACCGCCATCAACGGCCTGCGAGGCGGTGCCGTTTTAACTGATTTGGTCGGTCTTGAACAGCATTCAAGACCTGGAATTCGGTGGGTACGGGAAGTCGAATATCGCCATACAGGGCCTGGTTTACTGCCGACTCCGAGTGCGAGCAGTTATGGGACGAATCAAGGTGGAGCGGCGGGGCGCACTGGAAAAGTTCGGCCCTCGCTGCAATCAATGGCGAAGCATGGACTGTGGCCAACGCCGCGATCTTCGCCGAACGAGAACCGGCAGAAAAAGATAAGCCCGTCGCAGGCGACGGGCTCGCACGGTCTATCACTTGCAGCAATGGCCAACCTATGGCCTACACCAACAGCAAACCGACGAAGTGGGTTACAATCCCACGGTGTGAACGCAATACTTGGCGTCCTGAACCCGCAGTGGGTCGCGTGGTTGATGGGCTATCCCACAGCATGGTGGAAGCCGCGCTACACGGTTTCGGAAACGCAATCGTTCCCCAAGTCGCTGCTGCCTTTATTCGAGCAACCTCCTGATTGACCCTCTCGCGGTCCTATGCTCCACTCCCCTCGTTCCTCCCGTTGACGCAACCCAACTGAACCCGGAGACTAAACCCTCCGGGTCTTTTGCCGGAACCTCTCGTGGCCGCATGGGTTCACTCTACGTCCCGATCCCCCATCGCACTTTTGTAGGAGCCCCTATGTTTTTCGCAATCGCCCCGCAGCAGGTCGCGCTTCCCGACGGCCCTACCCTCGACTTCCGCGTCAACCCCGCCGATACGTCCCTCGTGGAGATCCACATCGCGGCCGCCGACGGCGTGCACGTGCTGACGTTCAAGCGCAACGGCGCCTACGCCTCCAGCGAGTTCATCCCGACCGAGAAGCCTGAAGCCGACGCCGCACCTGCCACTGAACCAGCGCCCCCGCAGCAGCCTTCCCCGCCCATCGCCCCGCTCGCCGAGTACAAGTCGGTGAACGACGATGCGGTGCGCAACGGCGAGTACACGAGCGCCGACCAGACCAAGCCCTGATGCCCCGCCAATCCTTCCCCGGCTCCTCCGCTCTCTCGTCTGCCGACTACGACGAGGAGCGGCAGGAGCTGACGATCACCTTCACGTCCGGCAGGTCGTACACCTACCGGCAGGTGCCGCCCGACATCTGGGACGGCTTGCAGACGGCCGACAGCCCCGGTAGGTTCTGGAACAGTCAGATCAAAGATCAGTTCTCGTAGGGCACCCACATGGCCAAGCACCCCGGCTTCAAGGCAGTGCAGTCGTCCATCGCGAAGAAAGAGGGCGTGTCGCCCAAGCGCGCTGGAGCCATCCTGGCCGCATCGACGCGCAAGGCGTCCCCTGCCGCGAAGAAGTCCAACCCGCGGCTGAAGCGCGTCAAATGAAAGTCGGCGACGTCGTCACCGCCATCCTCGACAACAAGACGCCGGGCGGTCTCGAGATCACGGGGGAGATCACGTCGACTGACAGCGCCGCGGGGTTGCTGCAGGTGCAATCCCAGTTCGGCGTGCGCATCTGGGTGAGCGAGACGGCCGCCAAGCCGGT
>Ga0207712_10001556_pt1 | contig 15455 bp, 8 predicted proteins | sample KBSS44metaG_FD_184402 | JGI IMG/M metagenome (GOLD analysis project Ga0207712, IMG submission 184402) | Switchgrass rhizosphere microbial communities from Kellogg Biological Station, Michigan, USA - KBS S4-4 metaG (SPAdes) (version 2) | ecosystem: Host-associated > Plants > Roots > Rhizosphere >... | reverse complement strand
GAGCCGTGCACGATGTTCGTGTGGTGCAAAGACATCTCACCGGGTCGCAGCACGATGTCGATCGCATCCGACTCTTTCACGTCCATCCGGATCACCTCGCCACGCCGGTTCAGCAGGTTTGGATCGTTCTCAACGTTATCGTGCTCCATCAGCCCCAGCTTGTGCGAGCCGGGAACCACCCGCATGCAGCCGTTGTTGCGGTTGCTCGACGTCAGCGCGATCCACGCCGAGATCGAAGGCGTCAGGTGCCAGCCGGAGTAAACACTGTCCTGGTGCCACGATGCGTAACTACTATCGTGCGGCGTCTTGTAAAAGACGAGCGTGCCGTCGATCACGAGATCAGGACCTAAAAAATTCTCGACCGTATCCAGCAGGGCCGTATGAGTCGCAAGCTGGTAGGCCCACGGGAAAAACAGGTGCAAGTTGTCAAAGCGTTTCAGATTACCTGCCCCACAGACAGCCGCGATTGCGTCGAGCGCCGTCCGGTACTGAGAAACTTCATCCGCGGATAGCACGGGTATCGGAAATACGACCCCGTCTTGTTCGTAACGTGCCTTCATACTTTGAACTTCATCCACACATTACACAGATTCTATTAATCAATCTGTGTAATCTGTGGATCAAAGAGAAAGCTGTTGCGCTCGAGAAAACCCCGGCCCTTGTCGGCGGCCTCCATGTAATAATCGAAGGTGTCCTTCTCGTATCCTTTTTCAGCGAACAACTTCTTCATCTTCTTTTTCCACTTCGCATCCTGCCCTTGCCCGCTGAGATAGCCGCGCACAAACTCATCCCAATCAAACAGACGGCTCATGAAAATATCGCTGAAGAACGCGCGCAGCCGCCGGTCGTTCAACATCGCCTGTTGCGTCTTGTCGTACGCGGCTTTCAATTCCTTTTCAGCCAACGCGTGGGCGCGCGTTCCCAGCTCACTATCGATTCGATAAATGCTCATCAGGTAACCAACGATGCTGACCGGAAACAGCGCCGGGTTCGCGCGTCCCCAGAGGTGACGCTCGTCGAGCATCATTGCCTGCATGGCGCCCTGCGCGAAGAAGTGGCCGATTTCGAGATCGGGCAGCGAGAGCGCGTCGTGGTCCATGAAGATCAGTTTGACCTTCCATCGCCCTTGCTCCCAGACGCTTCGTAGACCAACGTTTCTCGCCACGAACGATTCGCCGCGCGAATGACCGCGCGCGCCCAGCAGCGTTCCCCAAACAGTCGCAAGCTCGCGTACAAAATCTAGAAAGATCTCGTCAGCAAGCGCGCGATTAGCAGGTACTGCAAACGCGGCGTCGACGTATCCGCCGTAATCTACAAGCGCGACCTCGGGCGGCTCGTAAACGCCGAGCACTTCCTCGAGCAGCGTGTCGGCAAACTGTTTCGCGTCGGCTTTGGTGAAATCGACGCGGAGCCAGTCGTTGAAATAAGTCTGCGCGCCGTACGCCGAAAGATAAAGTCCGAGCTTGTCGATCCGAAACGAGCTCGTGCCCGTGAGTATCGACTGCGCCGGAGCAACGTGGCTTAAGAACTCCGCCGTCAGTCCCATATCACCGGCAACCGCAGGCAGGTTCTCACCTTCCTCTTTAACTAACGCCGCGGTCGCGTCTTTCATCGCGTCGCGCATGTCGTCAAAGCCACCGTGACCGAACGCGTGGGGATCAGTTAAATAGCGAAACAAAGCAACTGGTCCATGACGCGTCGGGATCGAAAACACTGTGGTACGCGAGAGGTAGCCGGGCAGCGACGCTTCACTGCCGTGCACGAGCCGGTAAATCATCCTGAACTTCGCTGCGGCCTTCTCCTCGTAACGCAGGAGCCACTGCATGCTGCCGCCGTCGAGTCGATGCGGCGTCGGCACGCGGTTTCCGCCGCGGCGGAAGACGACGTTGAACGGATTGGCGCCTCTGCGGCCGGCGCGTTTGAGCTCAAACTCGATGTCGCTGCCCGGTGGTTTGATCACGAGCACGACTGTCGTGAGTGGATACTCGACGAGTGAGTTGATTCGTTGACTCGTTTTGTCACCCACCCAGTAAGTCTTTTGTCCGGCGCAGAGCAGCCGCAGGATTCCGGCTTCGTAGTCAGGCAGTCGCTGCAACGCATGCGTTGTTTCCGCGTCTATGAACGGCGGCTGCATAACGTCGACGTCTTTTACTCCGTCAGTCGTCTTGATCTCTTTGACTATCCGATCGACGACTTCCTCCGGAGTGAACAAGTAGCGCGCGAGCGTCAGCTTGCACTCGTTGCGCGAGACGGCGACGAATTCGCGCAACGCGGCTGCTGGCGTATCTGTCCCGCGGATTTTTCGATGCACGCGATCGAGACGCGCGAGTCGTTGCTGAAACTCGTTGATGAACTGGCGCGGCTCCACCGTTGAGTAGCCATCTTTGAGCAGCGACGGTTTCAGCGCGTCCGCGGTCTTTAGATTCAGCTCGTCGAACAGCCAGTCGAATGTGTTCAGATCGTCTGGTTGTAACTTGAGAACCTCGTGTTCGGTCATGAGCACGGCCAAACACCTCTGTTCCCACTTCACGCGACGCTGCCGTGCGACGTTGATCAGTTTGCGGCAAAAGGTCTTCTGGAATTTGCGTTGACGCAGAAATTCATCGAGCAGATCGTTTGAGATCTGCTCGTGTTGAATTCTGGTTGTGAGCCGCGCCGCAACCAAGACTTCCCCCGTTCTTGCCACAAAGAGGCACAAAAAAGCTCAAACAGGCTCTGCTGATTTTGAGCTTTCTGTGCCTTTTTGTGGCTAAACCCTACTTCTTGCCCTTAGTGTCTTTGCCCTTGTCGTCCTTCTTCTTGTCTTTCTTCTTCTTATCCTTCTTCTTTTTCTTCTTCGGACTCGGGAGAGTGCCGAGGGCGACGACGAGCGCGGCGTACAAGGCTTCGGCGCAATCACGTTTCAATATGACGGCAACGGTGTCGGTCCAGTAGGACTTGTCGCCTTTATTCTTTTTGTCCTTCTTGCCCTTCTTGCCATCATCTGTCTTGCCGGCCATAAATTCCTCCTTCAAGGATAGTCAATAATGTTGAATCACATCACCCGCTTACGGTTTGCTCGATGGATTGAGTGGCGCACGACGGAAGCGCTCGATCAAATTCTGAATTGGCCCTCGTTTAGAAGGCGCTTCTTCTGTAGCCGCCCCAGGCGTGCAAACTCCAGTCGGAGTCGGCGTATTGTCGTCCTTGGCAACCCGGAAAATTCCCCACGATCCCGACGATGCATCCGCTGGTAGATAAGTCGTGTAGAGATAATCACCGGGCCGGCGGGATTGACCTCCGGCACTCGGGATCACGAGATCGAAGTGATCGCTCGAGCCGTGATTATCACGCGAACCAATCCACTGCGAAAGATTGTTAGGCGCGATGATGGTCGAGTTGTTCTGGTAGGGATTTTTCTGCCAGGCATGACCGTGAATCGTAAACACCTCCGAGTTGCCGGTGCCGAGCGGGTGCGTCATACGGAAGCGCACCTGATCGCCGGGCTGTGCCTTGAAGATTGGTGTTTGCGGATCGCCGATCTGCGTCGGTGTGGTCTTCGTCGGATCTGCCAGCGTGTTTGACGTCATGCATGAAACGTCTGTTCCAGTATTGAGGAACCGCTGGAAGTTCGGCTCAGTGCTGTAGTTGATCGCATTAATCGCCTGTGGGGCTGAAGTGATCAAAGCATCACTCAGCATAATCGAGAATTCTCGGTAGGGCTGGCCCGTCGGAGGCGTGATCATTGCTGCAGTACGAGTCTTTCCAGTACCAGTTGGGGTCGTCACAGCATCGCAGGTTCCGAGCTTAGTAGGATCGAACTCGTTGCCACACGCCCACTTGGAACCAGCGGGTTCGATAATCATCTGTCCAAACACACCATTCGGATGTTGGAACATCGGATCTGAAGAGAACAGGTTCAGTGAGCCAAACTCCACCGGCGTGTAGCCGAGCGAACCGTTAGTGCCCCGATTAATCGTACCCGCGTACCATTGATACTTGACCGTCTCGTTGAAATTCGCGAACTGATCCGCGCGTCCTTTGCTGTTCCAACCGACATTCATGCCGTAGCTTGACGCCGCATCGTAACTGAGCAATTGGGGATGCAGTCCGACGTATCCTGACATCTTCGAGTTATAAGCTGGCGCCTGCACTGTGCCGTCAGTTGCGTTAGTGCTAGGCACAGTGATGTTGAACGGCGCCGGCCACTTGAAGTTGTGACTGAACACTTTCGACGACGGATCGACCTTGTTCGTCAGGTTGATGTCGATACAGTCGCCCGCGTTTGCGCGCAGGACCAGCGGCTCAACCGGCACGTTGTCCTTGAGTGTGCCATCGGGCTTGAGATCGTCTGACTGCACAAACATGACCCCAAGCAGCGTACTGACGTTTCCTCCCGGCTTGTTCTTTGCTGGATCTGGCGGAATGTTGCGACTGTTGAAGACGAGCTCACCCGCCGGTGTCCGGTTTGATAGTGCTTTCTGCGCCGTCACAGCGGTGATGTTGTAAACACGTCGCTGCGAGGCCGGAAGATTCGCCGGGCACGTAGCGTACGAGACGTTATTGGTCGACACGATCCGGTTGTTCGGCAGCTCCGCAAGACTGGTCGCCTTCACCGTCGGATCGTACGAGCGGAAGATGCCCCAAAGTCCCTGGGCAATCCCCGTCTCATCGAAACTCGGACTGTAGAAATAGTCGACGCAGTTCGCGGCCGACATACCGTCGGGACACTTACGCACGGTCGTGGCCGGCGCGATCGGATTCGGCGCGGACGACGAAGGCACGTTGAAAAGCAATTCAAAGTGTTCCGACAGGCCCATCGGCTGGCCGCTGCGATAGCCGGAGTTTTTCCACGAAGGCTCCGCGAACCACTGTGGGCCAGCGAAGTTGAACTGGTGCGCGAACACGTGCGCGCCTACGAGCGTGCGAATCTGAATCTTGTCGCCCTGGTACGCGCGCATCAACGGCGTCAGCGGATCTGGATTCGGGTTCTGCACGTTCGGGAAGTTCGGATTGACCGCGAGCGCTGTCTGGTTGTCGAAAGCGTACGAGAGATCCTTGAACTGTCCGAGGCGCCACGCGATCGGCTCGTTGTAGTAATTGACCGATTGCGTGCCCGTGATCGGAGTGATGTTTCCAGTGCTGACCAGTCGCGGACGAATTTGGGCAAACTCCGAAAACACCGTTGGATTCACGGCGTGATTTCCGTCGCGCCAGCCCTTGTCCTTTTGTGGACTGGGAACTTTTATCGAGCCCTGATCATAAGCAAGCTGTAGATCCTGAAACTCGAGCACGAATTCGCGATAGCTGTCGGTCCCGTTGGAGGTGACGATGTTGGCTTGCCAGCTCGTCGGACCACCATCAGGTCTGACTGGTGGCGTTGTGATCGAGCCGCCGCCCATTGCTGAACCATCCGTGGCGCTCTTCCACTGCGAATCTTTTGGCTCGACAACCAGTCCGGCGTATAGACCTGCCTGCTGGTGTGTCGATGGTCCAAAGTGATCGTGTGTAAAGACTGTGCGCAGCGTGCGATCTACGTTCTGGCTGTTAACAACCGGATCGAGATACCAGCGCTGAACAGTTGTTTGCGCGCCCATCCAATCCGTCGTGCATTGCGCCGGCGGATTCGGTCCGGCGCAAATCGGAGCCGGTGGCGGTTTTGGCGCGAGTGTAGTCGCAGCACAACCGGCACAAGGCGTCCAGCCGCCGGGCTGCGCATTGATCGCGTGAATGATCTCGCGCACTTCGTCAGGACTGAACGTGCCGTCTTCGTAATTGAAACCGTTGCCGGCGCCGTCTGATGAAGTCACGTCAAACTTCACGAGGTGAATATGCTGACCGAGGATGTCGGTCGGCGTGCGCACCTGGAAGTCGTCGACGAGGTAATAATTTGGGACGAGGTTCGTGTGCCAGTACTCGACGATGTCGCCTGAGTTACCACGGAAGAATAATGGCTCCGGCGCACGGCCACTGCCGCCCGGCGTGTAAGCAAGTGTAGGCTTCACGTCCTGCCACAACGTGAGAATACGTTGCTGCGGGAAGTGCCAGCCTTTCTTGTTCAAGGTGACGTTGAGCTGGATCGCAGCAGCTTGATACACACGTTTCTGCTGTACTCCATTAATAACGTTAATTGGCTGACCGTTGTCATCGACTGCGGGATCGGCAAATGGCGCGCCCATCTGTGGACCACGCGGCAGACCGTTCAATATAAAACCGGTCGGCGCCTTCTCGGTCATGAATGGCCCCGTCACAGGCGGGTTAGGACATTTCCCTGGAGTTCCATCCGGGAAGAACGACGGCCGGCAACGCACACCAAAGAACTTCATCGCCACTTTTTCAACGTTCGTGCCTTGCTCGGGAAGCTGGTTGGCAGTCATCGTGGCGAGGTCTTTACTCCAGTCAAACTGATCGTGCTTCTCATAACTGATGGTTCCGCCCGTGACGATGTGTCGTGGCAGTCCACCATCCATGAATCCACCCGAGCCATCCGGCGCAAAATCCAGCGGCGGGTGCGGTGCACGCGCGCCGGCGAGACCGGGAATGAAGAACGGGAAACCAGGATTCTGGGTCACGTTCGCGCCCGTTGTATCGGGAGCGGCTGGAGTTCCGTAAACAACCTGTCCGTTTTGGATGAACACCGAAGACGGCATAGGAGCCATGGGCAGCGTTGGCATCGGCACCAGGCCAGGCGTGGGTGTGCCTGCCATGATCTCCCCGTCCGGTAGCGCCCGCGTTCCGGAAACGGGAACACCATTTCTATCCAGCTGGGAGCCGACTTCAAACGTATCGTGGGTGCGCCACATGGCCCACATGCCTGCCGCAAAGTGGGGATAGAAGTGACAGTGAAAGATTGAATCGCCCACCACCTTGTTTCTGTTGCCGCTACCGTTGAAAGTCATTTCCAACGTGTAGCTCGCGCCCGGGCTGATCATCTGGCTGTCGAGATAGGAGCCTTCATCGCTGTTGGGCGATTGCAGCCACTGGTGCGCGTGCTGGTGGTGAACGTGGGTAGCGACCGTGCCACCGTGATGAATTCTGAACTTGGTGTGGTCGTTGATGTAACTGTGATAGACGTTCGAGGGATCGTCGGGATAATAAGCCTTGGTCGCTTTCAAGAGCGGCTTCAAGCTATATGGAAAACCGTTGACCGCGCCTGGCGCCGGTACACGCGCATTCGCGCAATTCGGATCCGGTGGCTGGCCCGTGTCACCGAGTTGGGCTGCAGTGCAGACCAGCGGTGCTGCTGTTGACGGCGGGGTGTTCGGTACTGGAGGCGCTGCCGGTGTCGTGGTAAACGCCGGTAACACGCTCGAGTTCGCGGGTCGATCGACCAGCATTGCCGGATCGCCCACGGACCATGCGCTCAGGAAAAACTCTTCAAATTTGCAATCGACGCATGGGCCCATTGGACCAACGCCGATACGGTTAGCGTAGACTTCCGCGCCGATGCCGCCCGTGCCGTAGTTGATCGCGAAGCCGTCAAAACCCGCGTTGACCGTATCGCGCATTTGTGGATCGGTGAACACGGGAAACGCCTGCGTCGCGACCTGCCCGACCTCGTGATAGATGATCGTGATCTCTCGATAAGGCTGTTTCCGATCTGGCGCCGACGGGTTTGCGCAGAACAGTGGATTCCCAGCGCCGCTTCCGTTGTTTGCAGAGTTACAGGGCGGCTCGGGATTGTTTACTCCAGTCGTGCCCGCAAACCTGCCTGCCTTTGGACCGGTGATGATCGCCGTGAGATCGCTGTACACGATGTTGTTTTTGGCATCGAGCATTTTCAGGATCGGCGTGCCCGGCGGAATCGGCGTTCCGTCAGCATGAGTCGAACCATTGGGATAGACGGCGTTGTAGTCGATGACGGGTTGTTTATCGGCAGTGAATATGGGTTGTCCCGATGAGTTCTTTTTCTGCGCGAGAGCGAGATCCTGTTGTGATACCTGGCTGCGATACCACTCCGCGCTGGTCGGTTGAACGTTGAGCGCGCCGAAGAGACCGCGACTGAGCTGGCCGCCAACCGGATCGCCTTCCGTATCGCCCATCGTGTAAAGCAGGAACGTTCCTTCGTTCTTTACGAAGAGCCTGTAGATTCGACCGCTGGGCGGCGCGGGCGGTGGGTTTGGCACCGGTGTTGGTGGAACGGTCGCGAGGCTGGTGTCGTTCTTGCCTACAAACGATCCATCGTCCAACGGGGCCGCGGCCCACTCCTGTCCCTGGATGTGCAACGAGACTTCAGTCGTAGCAATTGCAGGAGACTGTGGTGTTGTGTTGCTGAAATTCGAGGCCGGGATCGCGGCCTGAAAACTGACTTGAAGACAATCGCCGACGTTTGCGCGCAGCACGATGGGCCGTGGTCTTTTACCCGGGCGCAGTTGGAGGTTGCCCAGACCTGTCTTGATGGTATCGGAGCGCAATGCGAAGACGAAGCCATTCGGGATCGTCGCTCCGAGACGGTTCAACATGATCGCTTGTGGTATTGCGACCACATCGGCGTTAACTACACGTGCGCCTTGCGGACACGGTGTTACAACTTGCGGCGCTGCCGGCGCGGTGCTCGGCGTCGCGGTGTTTGCTTTTACAGGTTCAGTTTCAGTTTTGACTGTTGCTGCCGGAGTTTCTTCTTTGGCGACTGTAGTAATAGATGCAGCAATGGGCGCCTGCGCATTCTTCGAGGCAGTCTCCGGAGCTGCTGCACTCGATTCAACCGCAGCTTTCTCAACCGTGGCCACTGGCGTTTGAGCAGCCATCATTGACGCACTCATCAAGATCAGAGTGATCGCTGCCAACCAGATGACGAATAGCCTGGGGGCCAATCTCAGACCGAGCATTTCACTTCTCCTTTGTTGGGTTGCTCAATGGCGACATTGGGCTGAGGGATCGTTTGGTGAACTCGCGTTACGGAGTTGGAAGTTATAAGTTTGAAAGCGTGTTATCGACCGTGTGGTTCTTTAGCCGAGTGAGAAACAAAATCCCGTGTTGACAGACGCAGCGTAGTTCTCTTGACCTTCCGTGTCAAGCAAAATTCCTTGCACTTTATTGTCGCGCTATCTTAACACTCAACCTGGATCAAACTTCACCTCTCGCCCGGTAAGGTTACCAAGTTTTGTTTCACTCTTGTGCTTTTTGTGCCTTTTGTGGCTAATCACTTTCGACTTGCCGCTTCGGCGATCAAATCGACGAGCTTCGAGGGTGATGAAAGGCCGTAGGCCCGCGTCCAATAATCAAGCGAATCGTTACCGATCAGGATCATGGGTGTGTGATCGTTTTTGTTTGTGACGGCGACGCCCAGCGACTGGAGCAACGAATCAATCTCGCCCTTTTCTCCCGTGACAAACGTCCACCCCTGACCGGCATTAAACTTCTCCGCAAACGCGCGGAGACGCTCAGGCGTGTCAATCATCGGATCGACACTGACGGAAACCAGCTTCACATCAAGCCCGCGTTCAGATGCCGTCTGTTGCACCTTGCGGAAAGTCGCAGTCAGCGGCGGGCAAACGGTCGTGCACGTCGTGAAGATGAAGTTGATGGCGACCGTCTGGCCCTTGATTAGATCGTTATAGAAATTGAGCGGCTTCCCATTCTGATCGAGGATACGCGTGTTTGGGATCTTCGCCGAGCTGAACGAAACCGCCGCGTCGCTCGGCGGAGTGGGGCTCGGCGCTGGAGTCGGTGATGGTCCTGGTTTTACGGGACGTAACTGCATGTTGCATTTCGGACAGCGCCCGGGTTTGGATGACGTCACCTCCGGATGCATGGGGCACGCGTAAACGACGCGCTTTGCCGGCGGCTTGCGAGTTGATTGAGCGTTGCTGACCGTTGGGATTGGGATGAACACGAATAGAACGAGCGCGATTAGTTTTAGAAGCATGATTTTTTACGTTAGTTTTAGACAGGATTTACAAGATTCGACATGATTTACAAGAATATGTAAATCTTGAAAAATCTTGTAAATCCTGTCTAAGGTTTTGCTGCTGTGCCGGGGTCATTGGCCACGCTCTCGACAACCTTCATCAACTCTTCACTCTTCGCCAGACCGAAAGCTTTCTTCCAAAGCCCGGTTCGATCGTTGCCGATGAGGAAGATGTTGAGATGGTCATTCTTGTCATCAACAAACTGGCCCAACTTTTTCAAGATGAACTCAATGCTCTCTTTATCGCCTGTCAGAAAATACCAACCCTGCTTCGCATTGAGTTTCTTCGCGTACGCCTTCAAAAGCGTCGGCGTGTCGACACCCGGATCGACACTGATCGAAAGTATGTTCACGTCTTTCCCGAGACGATCACCGAGTGCTTCCTGAATCTGCGCGAGATTGCGGTTCATCGGCAAACAGCTCGCCTGGCACGTCGCGAAAAATGTATCGATGATGACTGTTTTGTCTTTCATCAAATCCGTGTAGAAGCGCATCCGCTCGCCGTTTTGATTCACCAGCACGGTGTCAGTGAAGTACTTCTGCGCGTTGTTTTCCTGCGGCTTTTCCTGCGTCTTGGGAGCGGCCGGTTGCTGAGCGGGCGGTTCCTGTGCACGCACTGAGCCCGCGATCAGCAAAACGAGCGTCAACAGCGCCCACGTGTATGAATGCTGAATTGATTTCATGTGAGACCTCGTTGAAAGAATTCGCCTGGGGAGACTTTTACGGCTTCGCTGCCTGAATCGTCAGTGGCATTGACTGATTGTACTGCATTCCAAGCGAGGAGCTTTGGAAGTACACATAGTACACGCCCTCACTCGGCGGAACAAAACTCGTTTCGTACACGCCATCCGCCAACGATTTCGCGAGGTCGCGTTGCTGCCAGATTCCGGGCGCGAGAAAAACAAGGACGCTGAGATCATTCAGTCCGGCTTTCGCGACTCCGGTTTTGTAATCGATCACTTTGAAGTGCAGGGTGAAGCGTTCGCCCGGCCGCGCCACCGCTTCCTTCACGACCGGCTCGATCTTGTATGCGCTTTGAACTTTCTTCGGCGCGTTCGGGTTGTCGGCCACTTGTATTTCGAAACAGTTGATCAGCCGCGGCGAGTCGAGCAGGAACGCGACGTCGTATACGCCGGGATTGTTCAGTCGCGCAGTGGTTGAGTAAATGCCGCGCGCAGTTTCACGAAGGCTGTTGTCCATCACCAGCAGCGCTCGCGGATCGCGCTTGTAGTTTTGAAAACTTCCCATCGGCGCGGCCATGCCTTCGGTGTAGTAGTAGATCATCTTGTCGGCGGGATTGGCGACGAGCACCGCGCCTTCTTCCGGCGCCGGAACGATTGCCGCCGCGTGCGAGCGCGAGAGCGATTCGCCGGGCGCGCGCTGTCCTGCAGGAAACTTCGTGACGTTCGCTTCTTTACCGATGTTCGCCATATTGATCATCGTGACGAACTCACTGCCTGACGCACGCACGTAAGCAAACTGTTTCGTAAAGCTCAACTGATCCGATCCGGGTCCGACTGGAACCGACTGCGCCACGCGATTTGACGAAAGATCGAAAGCGTAAGCCGTGCTTTTTGCCGTATTGAGAGCGACGCCGTAGTGACCACTCGAAGGAATACTGATCGCGCTCAAGCCCGGCGCGGTCGGGATGCGCGCCACGATATCCTGTTTTCCCGCGCTGACTGCTGCGATCGTTCCGTCGCCTTCGTTTGCGACATACGCAGTTTGGCTCAGTGACGAGAAAGCAATTGCCGCCGGTTTCGAGCCGACTTTCAGATCCTTCAGAACCGCCAGCTTTCTGATGTCGATGAGCGAGAGCGTTTCGGACTGCTTGTTGGTGACGAAGGCTAGTTGATCGTCGTCGGTGAAAGCGATCTCGTGATGGCCGAGTCCGGTTTTGAGCTGCGCCGCGACTTTATTTGTCGTGGTGTCGATCACCGTCACGCCGCTGGCGGTGTCGCTATCGTTGCCGACCCAGAGGTATCGCTCGTCGTGTTGTAAAGCGACACGCGTGGGCGTCGCACCTGCATCGACGTTCGCAATCACTTTCCACGTCGGAATATCGATCACGGCGACCTGGTTCACTTGCGGCATCGAGACGTAAAGGCGCTTGTTGTCTTCAGTCAGAACCCAATCTTCACCCGGGCTTATTAAAGGGATGAGCGTGTAGAGTTTGCTGCCGCCGAAGCCTGAGAGCGGATCAATCACGGAGATGTTGGGTTCGTTATTCAACGCGAGAATGAAATACGCGTTGAGGTCGAGCGTGGGACGGCTGCTAAAGCTCGGCTGCAAAAACGCCTGCACCTTCTCACGACAAACGCGCGCGTCGAGCGTTTGGTTTGGCTGGCGCTGATCGATCCACGCAACTGGTCGCAGGCTGCTCAACGCCGCGCCGTTCGTGTCCGTGATCTTGAATTGAATCTTCATCTCTTCACCGGCGACAGTGTGCGTCACGGTGAACTCAACCGAGATTCCCTGTGCGGTGAACGTCTGCGGTTTCTCCTGCGCGGAGACGCGTGAGACTACGAGAAGGAAAGCGAGTACGAGGAATTTATAACGCATGTCATTCTAGTAAATCCGTGTATGAAATCCGTGTAATCCGTGGCTAATATTACTTTACTACAACGCTCCATAACCACAGCACCAGGAACATTCCGTAAAACAACGACAGCGCCACCAACGCTAATCGTCGCCACATCGGCGGTCGCAGCTCAATCGGCAACAGACGCGTGTTCACGTAAAGCAAGTGCAACGAGCTGATGATGAAAACGATCCCCGCCATGTTCGCGCTCAACGCCAGCAATACGATCGGCTGCGTCAAACGCAACGCCAAAATACCCCAGACCGTGATCACCGCCAGCACCGAATAATAAATCACGCGCACGTCGCCGCCGCGCCACGCGCGAATGCGCGCGCTGCCCGCCCAGAGAATGTCTGTGACTCCGCGCGTCATCGCTTCGAGTATGTCGAGCTGCGTCTTGAATAGTAACCAAACGCCGAGGATCGCAATCACGCCGCCGAAGATCGCGCCCTTCTGTGTCGCCACTGCCTGCGCCAGGGCCGCTGCGATACCGAGCCCGCGAATGTCACTGCCCGCAGGCACAAACGTGACGTAAAGAAGTCCCGGCAACAGCATGCCGAGAATCGCGCCCGTGAAGTAAACGCCCCACTGGTCCACACGCACGATACGCCACCAGCCACGCCAGCGGCTGAGCGCTTCCGCGTCTGGTATAAACGTGCTGCCCGAGTGTGCGAGTGCGACTTTCTTGCCACCGACCGCCGCGGGAATAAAACCAACGATGCTGCTCATGCCGTAGCCTTTGTCGCGCGCCCAGTTACTCAACGTCAGGTTCGCGACGCCACCGCCACCCGCATATGCCGCAAACGCGCCGATCAAGAAGAAATCAGCGCCGGCCGGTACAAGTTGAAACGATCCGGTCTTCAGGTCAAAGCCCGCAAAGCCAACCACCCCCGCGGCCCACGTCGATAAAGGAACGAAGAGGATAGCGAGCACGCCGAGTCCACCGATGATCACCGAGACCATGATCCAGTTGAGATATTCGAGTGTGCGCTCGATGCGACGGCCGAACGTTAATATCAAGGCGCAGAGAAGAAACATCGCGACGCCGATGCCGTAAACCATCCCGGCTTCACTCGCCACGGGCAAACGTTTCGCGAAGAGAAAGAAGACTGCGCCCGCGGCGGCGCCCGCCCAACCTGGCCAGCCCATCTGGAGAAAGTAGAGCGCCGCGTAGAACCAGGCCCAGAACGTCGCGTGTGGGCGCGTGCGCATGAAGCCCGTGAAGATGGGCTCGCCAGTGGCCATCGTGTAACGCATCAGCTCGACGTTCAGTAATGTCTGAAGCAGCGCCGCGACGCCCACGACCCAAAGCAGCGACAGACCATATTTCACAAACGCCGCTGGACCAAGCAGGAATTCACCGCTGCCGATCGAGACGCCGAGCGCGATTACGCCTGGGCCAATCGCGCTGAACCATCCGAGGCCCCGCGGTCTCGGCGCGTGTGGGAGCACGTCAATCCGCCACGGATCCAGTCCGGAGCGAGCTTCGGGTGGTCTTTCAGATACGGTTTGTGTGGTCATGGTTTAAAGGATTGCAGCATAATGCACTTGTGAGTTTTTTTGATCAAGGTTAGTTTTTACAAGATTGCAGGATTTTCAGGATTAACAGGTAAATCTTCGTGATTAAGCCAGTTCAAATTGTGATGTCGCTTCGAATCCGTATCGCTACTTCTGCCGACGCGCCGCAAATCACTGCCGTCATCAACGCCGCGTTTCGTATCGCTGAGGAGTTCTTCATCGACGGCAATCGCATCACGCAAGCGGAGGTTGAGGAGTCGCTGGCGAAAGGCGTTTTCCTGCTCGCGGAAGTGAATGGCAAGTTGAATGGCTGTGTGTACGTCGAGCTTCGCGGTGAGCGATCGTACCTGGGCCTTTTGTCGGTTGATCCAGCGTGTCAGCAAGGCGGGCTCGGTTCGCGGCTGATGTCTGAGGCTGAAAACTATTGTCGCGAGCGAGGATCACGCGGCATGGACATTCTCATCGTTAGTCTTCGTCAGGATCTTCCGTCGTTCTATCAAAAGCGCGGGTATGTCGAGAGCGGTACGAGCGCGTTTCCGCAGGATGTTCCAACAAAAGTCCCCTGCCATTTCATCAACATGTCGAAGTCTTTGTGAGCCGTGGCCAAGACTAAGGAAGAAATACTAACTGTTGAAGGGCGCGAGGTCCGCGTCACAAATCCCGATAAGCCTTACTTTTCACTTCAGACGAGGCTAACGAAACTCGAGCTTGTCCAATATTACTTATCCGTCGCACCCGGCGCGCTCGCCGGTATTCGCGATCGACCCATCGTGCTGAAACGCTTCGTAGACGGCGCCGAGGGGCAGGTGTTTTACCAGAAGCGCGCGCCCGAGAATCATCCCGAGTGGCTGCGCACCGTCACGCTGTCGTTTCCCTCCGGACGCACGGCGGACGAAGTGGTTGTCGATGATGCTGCGGGACTAATTTGGGTCGTCAATCTCGGTTGTATCGAGCTTCATCCGCATCCGGTGCGTTCCAAGGATCTCGATCATCCTGACGAGTTGCGTGTCGATCTCGATCCTGGTCCGGGCGTCGAGTGGGAGAGTGTTCGTCTCGTTGCGCTTGAAGTGAAAGCGTTGCTCGAAGAGATGGGTTTGCGTGGTTGGCCCAAGACGAGTGGCTCGCGTGGCATGCATGTGAATGTGCGCATCGAGCCGCGCTGGACGTTCAGTGAGGTAAGACGTGCGGCGGTGGCGTTGTCGCGTGAGATCGAGCGGCGCGTGCCGAAGCTGGCGAGCTCGAAGTGGTGGAAAGAAGAGCGGCACGGCGTGTTTCTCGACTACAACCAGAACGCGAAAGATCGCACGACGTGTTCGGCGTATTCTGTGCGTCCGCTTCCCGATGCGCGTGTCTCGACGCCGCTTGAGTGGAATGAAGTCGAGGGCTGCGAGCCGGCTGATTTTACTGTGCTGACAGTGCCGAAGCGTCTGGCTGAGATTGGCGATCCACATGCAGAAATGGACGCGG
>Ga0207712_10001553_pt1 | contig 15489 bp, 11 predicted proteins | sample KBSS44metaG_FD_184402 | JGI IMG/M metagenome (GOLD analysis project Ga0207712, IMG submission 184402) | Switchgrass rhizosphere microbial communities from Kellogg Biological Station, Michigan, USA - KBS S4-4 metaG (SPAdes) (version 2) | ecosystem: Host-associated > Plants > Roots > Rhizosphere... | reverse complement strand
GCTCAACGGGCAATTGGTCTCATTTACAAGATGGCAAAACTACGTTCTGCAAACCGCCGCGCGGGAGCGGACATGCCAAAAGGAGGATCTTCCTGATGAAGCGCTTTTGATGCCGAATGAACCTAAGTTGGTTGATTTTTTGGTAGTGGTTGACGACAGATCAGATCCAACAGGAGCGCTTGCATGGTACGACACCTTGCCACCTGGTCATTATGAGTTGTCAGTGCAGAGACACTTTGGTTGTTGTGACGGTCCAATGGCGGAGTCGAATATAGTTAACTTCGACATAACACCCTAAATGCTGGGACCGCAGGCGACCCCGCCTGCCCGCGTTCAAGAGAGTGCGTGTAGGGTAACGCGGGTAGTAGGGGACGGCTGCCCGCTTTCAATTAAAGTGCGCGTGTAGTCGTCTTATTAGATTCGCCACGCCTGCTACGAGCATGCTCATCAGACTCAGACCAACAGGAAGCACGATCACTGTTACCAGGAGACTAAGCGCGTCTCGTCGAGTTGAAGGAATGATCGATGGCTCAAAGGGCACAGTTATCAGAGCGAGGACAACCAGTCCCCCGATGAATCCTATAATTGCCGCATTTCGCCTTCGCGGTCCTACTAAACCCACGATGAGGCCGACCAGTGCTCCAGCTGCACCAGCAATGAGTCCCGCTATAAAAGTTGCCAAATTGGCCCATCCGACTGTGTCAGGAATAAGTGGGCCAGGGTGTTCATAGTCGAGACCAATATGAGTCAGCGGATAAACCAAAACAAAGACCAGGAGTCCATAAAAAACTCCGATCAATACTCCTGCCGCTCCGCGAAGGACCATGAAATGAAAAGCAGCGAGATATGACGCGGAGGACTCGGGTGTTTCGAACATTGCAAATATTCTCCGCTCGAGAGATTGCTCTACTTAAATCCTTAATGAGGACCGCATCACACGTGGCAGTAGTTAGTGGCCCTGGTCAATAGTACCAATAGGTCGAATAAGGCGAATAGGTCCTGTACTCTCGCCGACATAAGCATTAGGGTAAATAAACCGCAGAGATGCAAAGGAAATGCAGAGCAAATCCATAGAATCGGACGTTTCCGCTTGCGTCAATGGACTCCACTGACGTAAAACCCACACGTGGCTGAACTATCCCCCGGAGCTACGATTTCCCACTATCGCATCATCTCCAAGATCGGTGCTGGCGGAATGGGTCAGGTTTACCAGGCGCAGGACATCGAACTTGGTCGCCCCGTAGCCTTGAAATTCCTCTCCGACGAAGTCGCTTCTCACCAAAATCGCGTCAATCGTTTCATTCAGGAAGCGAAGGCTGCTTCCGCGCTCAATCATCCAAACATTCTGACCGTTTATGAAATCGGCCGTGCCGAAGACACCATTTTTATTGCAACTGAGTTTGTGGAAGGTGTCACACTTCGGCAACACATGCGGCTACATCACCCCTTGAAGCTTGTCGAAGCCCTTGATATCGCAATTCAAACAGCATCAGCTCTGGTTGCCGCTCACGCCGCCGGTATTGTTCATCGAGACATTAAGCCTGAGAACATTATGGTGCGAAGCGATGGCATTATTAAGTTGCTCGACTTTGGTCTAGCGAAGCTGACCGAACGAGAAGAATTATCTTCGGAGCCCGACGCGACAACGCTCGCTCTCGTGAATACGGAACCCGGTTCGATATTGGGAACCGTTGCATATATGTCACCGGAGCAGGCGGCCGGCCGAGTCGTTGATACTCGAGCGGACATTTGGAGTGTTGGCGTAGTCCTTTATGAAATGCTTACTGCGCACACTCCATTCCACGGATCGTCTAAGAGTCACATCATAGTTGCGATTACAGATCACGAACCGCAACCATTAACTCAATTTGCAGCGGATGTGCCCGAACCACTCGAGTGGATCATTAGCGAGGCGCTGACAAAAGATCCCGAAGAACGAACGCAAACAGCAAAAGAGATGGCGGGCAAGTTGCGACGATTGAAGCAAAGAATCGAGTCGGGCACTCTACCGACATCACCCTCAGATCTCAGTCGGTCGCTTCCACCACAATCGGGAATTACCTCACTCTCGAGTTCGGTTCAACTCAAGTCAGCCACCGTGAATGAGAATGTAAGATCGACAGTGCCATCCGGAGATCTTAGGAGGATTGAGGCAGACACGAGTGCTCCAGTCATAAGGAAATCAAACATCCGATATCCCATCGCGATTGCGCTCGCTTTAATCGTTCTGAGCGCAGCCGGCTTTGGACTGTACAAACTATTGACGCAGTCGAAAGTGTTAGGTCCGGCAAAATTGTCGGCCCTTACGACAGGCGGAAAAATTAGTGGTGAAGATATTAACGGCCAAGTAACGATTTCCCCGGACGGCAAGTACGTTGTCTTTGGCGCAAACGACACCAAGCAGCAGGCAAGCTTGTGGATTCGTCAAGTATCTACGAATAGTCTCGTGCGCCTGGTTCCGCCACAGAATGGCGGTTTTGTTGGTACGACCTTTTCACCTGACGGCGAACAGATTTATTACGTTACGCTATTCGCGAAGAACAATTTCGTACCTGCTCTATTTCGCATCCCTGTCCTTGGTGGTAGTCCAACCAAGGTTCTCGATCGAGTGTTTAGTCCAATCGGGTTCTCAATGGATGGAAAGCAATTCGCGTTTGTACGCAAGAACCAGGACAACATGGAGTTAATCGTGGCAAACACGGATGGCAGCGGACAGCCACGTACGATTGCCACACAAAGACAACCGAATGGCTTTTCAACTTCGGGACCGTCATGGTCTCCCGATGCAAAACGAATTGCATGTGGGATGACCAACGGCGATATTTCAACGGTCGTGGAAATCCCAGTTGAAGGTGGTGAGGCAAAACCCATCGGCTCGGAGAAGTGGGCGAACGTCGGTCGAGTTCTGTGGCTCGCAGATGGCACCGGCTTAATCGTCACGGCCCATCCGGAGTTTTCATCTATCGGCACTCAGGTCTGGTTCGTTCCATATCCAAGCGGCCCTGCACGACGCATAACAAATGACTTGAACGGTTACGGAGATATCAGTCTCGGTTTGACTTCGGATTCCAAAACAATTGCAACCATCCAACAAATTAACGTGAGCGCCATTTGGGTTATAGGACCAAACGAGGATGAAAGTCGCGCGCAACAAATTCTCAAGACCAGTCTTCCCGAGAAGGTCGCATGGACACCTGACGAAAAACTCGTGTATGCGAGTCGAACTGGAGAGAGTTGGGATATTTGGATCTCAGAGCGTGACGGTTCTCAGAGTAAGCAATTGACAGCTGATGCGTTCATCGATCAGCAACCAACGGTTTCTGTCGATGGTCGATATATCATTTTCCAGTCAAATCGGTCGGGCGCTCGTAACCTCTGGCGAATGGATGTTGATGGTACCAACTTGAAGCAGCTCACCGATGGCAAGTACGTTGATGAATCTCCAGTTTGTTCCTCCGATGGGCGTTTTGTGATTTTCACGTCAGACCGCTCAGGCAATGCAACAATCTGGAAAGTGGGCATCGATGGCGGAGCGCCAGTACAGGTAACTAATCATCGCTCCCAGTTTCCGATGGTCTCACCTGATGGTAAGTCCATCGCATATCTCTACGTGGATGAAGGCTCGAACAACCAACCCAAAGTTGCGATCGTTCCTTTCGAAGGTGGCGAGGTGGTGAAGTCGATTGATCTTCCAACGTCCGTTCAACCCATCGAGTTTGCCTGGATGCCCGACGGACACTCAATTGCGTACGCCGATAATGCGTCGGGATTTTTCAATGTTTGGAGTCAGCCGATTGACGGCGGCGCAGCGAAACAGTTAACTAATTTCAAATCAGAGTTCGTAAGCAGCTTTGCAATCGCGCACGATGGCAAGATTGCGGTCTATCGCTGGTCAGCAACCAGAGACATCGTACTGATCAAAGACTTTCGATAGGAGTGATGCGCGACTGAGGTAACGGGTCAGTACCACCTCGCGGTAGCGGGTGGGTCGCTCAGTGAGATATGTCACTTTAATCAACAAACCCGCCCGCTACCGCGAGGTGGTACTGACCCGTGACCCAGCGGGTTAGGGAACGTCTGAAAGGAGATTCCCCATGAGTCTAAGAGAATGGACCATCATGATTTACATGGCCGGCGACAACAATCTCGCCGTTGACATGGCTTATGCCCTCGAACAGATCAAAGGAATAGCTGAGGCGGGTGCTGAAAGCCCTAACCTCTTTGTTTATTACGACGGAAACTCTCCTTCGATTCCAACTCTCTACTGCGACTTTTCAGAACCAGGCAAAGCGCGGTATGTACGATCCTATAAAGTTCCCGAGAAGCTATACCCGGTGACAACAAAAGAGAATGAGAATGCAGCTGACCCTCGCGCTATCAAGAACTTCGTTCACTGGTGCGTTAATCAGGTTGAGGTTGACAACAACAAGGGAGAAATCTCTTACGGCCGCCGCGCGCAAAAATACGCCTTGATTTTTTCCGGCCACTCACTTGGCTTCCAGGACATCGGTTTGTTCAAAGACGAGACGTCGGGCAAGTCGATGACGATGAAAGATTTTTACGAAGTGCTTAGACGACTGACTATGTGTCAGGACGAGTTGAATCAAGAGGCTTACGAGAACAAGGATGACGAAGACTTGCGAGAGAGCAATACGAAGTTGTTGCTTGGGCAACCGCTCGACATTCTCGGATTTGACAGTTGTGTTATGGGCATGCTCGAAGTTGGTTATCAATTTGGCAGCCTGACTAAGACGATGATCGCTTCGGAAGGAAGCGTGCCGAGCGCTGGTTGGACTTACGCAAAGATACTTGGTTGTTTAGCCCGAGAACAAAATCGCAATTTAGACACACCAAGTGTGGCCGAACTCTTCGTGAAGGAATTCATCCGTAGTCAGGATTCTTACACGGTCGGAGGCGTCTCAGTTGATATGGCCGCGTGGGATTTCTACAAATTCGGAGATTTGATCAGCGCGTTCGATGAACTCTCTGAAGTATTGATTAAAAGCTTTAAGGATCCCGCAAATCGAATTTACAGGCAGATGCAGCGAGTCATTCTTCACGTCCACTGGAGATGTCAGACATACATGTACGATCAAAATGTCGACCTCGGCGATTTTTGCGAGCTACTCGATCAAGAGTGTGCTTCGGTTATGGAAGAAATTGGCGGGAAGGACGTCAAAATCTTACATGAGATCCAACAGGCGTGCCGAAATGTGAGGGACCAATTACGACAAGCCGTGATCCTTAGTGGCTTTAGTGGCGGGAGTTATCAGTACTCCAACGGCATTTCAGTATTTTTCCCGTGGTCTCGCGAAGGGTATGAAGTGTCGCGCAAAAATTACAGGAGCCTGTGGTTTGCTAAAGACGCAAAAAAGAAAAGTTTGTCCTGGACTGGTTTTCTTGAAAAATATCTTTATGAGGTGAGTCTCCGCAAACTCGTATTGCCTGACGAAGACGTACCCGCTGGATCCAGATACCGATATTACTCCGGCGTAAAGTTCCACGAAGATGTGGATTCGAGAATGTCGGGAAACGGCAGCGCGGCGATGAAGATCGCTGGACAGGAAGGTTCGAAGATCGCCGGACAGGAAGGCTCGAAGATCGCTGGACAGGAAGGCTCGAAGATCGCAGGGCAAGAGGGCTCGAAGATCGCCGGACAGGAAGGATCGAAGATCGCCGGACAGGAAGGATCGAAGATCGCAGGGCAAGAGGGCTCAAAGATCGCCGGACAGGAAGGCTCGAAGATCGCTGGACAGGAAGGCTCGAAGATCGCCGGACAGGAAGGATCAAAGATCGCCGGACAGGAAGGATCGAAGATCGCTGGACAGGAAGGATCAAAGATCGCCGGACAGGAAGGATCGAAGATCGCTGGACAGGAAGGATCGAAGATCGCGGGTCAGGAAGGATCAAAGATCGCCGGACAAGAAGGCTCGAAGATTGCTGGACAGGAGGGTTCAAAACTTGCCGGTGCCGGCGGCGGGTCGAGCGCGTTCTTCAATAGTCTGAAGCTCTTTAAGAATATTGAGAGCCGATGGGACATTTCCGGATTTACGAAAAAACCCGCCGAAGCTGATGTTGCGGACGATCAAGTGGAGTCGAGCAAAAGCCACGCCGCCTCATAGCTTTCGGAGGTAGTGTCCTAATTTGGATTTCTCTGTGCTGCCTCTGTGGCTCTGTGTCTCTGTGGTGAGCTAGAAATGAAGCCTTAATTTCACCGCCGAGACACCGAGAACGCAGAGGTAGCACGGAGAGGAATTTCAAATTAGGTCATTAACCTTTCGAGAGGCAGTCACAATGTTGAAACAAAGCGGGAGCTAATTCACCGTAAAGATCAAGCAAATGACTAAGTACATGGAAAGATTCACTTCGCTTCGCTACATCATCGCAACTTCGTTACTCCTCTTCGTATCGACAGTTGCAAGCGCGCAAACTGTCAACATCGATCGCGTGGTTTCCGAGCTCGAGCCGGAAATTCAGCGCACGCTTCTGACCGGAAATATTCCTTCAGCATCGATTGCCTTAATCGCCGGAGACAAAATCATCTGGACGAATGCTTACGGCTATTCGAATCTCTGGGCGCGAACCCCGGCGACGCCCAACACCGTCTACCTGATCGGCTCAACGTTCAAAGCGATGTCCACAATTGCGTTGCTTCAGCTGATGGAACAAGGCAAGTTTAAGCTGGACGATCGAGTTAATGATTATCTGACCGACTTCAAGATTCAGGGTGAAGACCCTCAACATCCGGTCACTTTTCGTCACTTGTTGACGCACACTTCTGGCTTGCCGGCAGACTTTGGTGGATTCTCAGTGTGGGGCGATACCGTGCCTCCGTCGCTCGAAGATTACCTGCGAAAGTCGTTGAAGGTAACGAAGCCGCCGCTGACATCTGTCACCTATTCAAACATGGCATTCACGCTGGTCGCATATCTCGTGCAGAAATTTTCCGGCGTGCCTTACAAACAATATATTCAAGAGCACATCTTCACACCGCTCGAGATGACCAGCACCGCGTTCGAGCCGCGGCCTGACATGGAAGAGCGGCTTTCAATTCCTTATGTGGTGGACGAAAAAACGGGAAGTCAGATGGGCACCGTACGGCTGAAAGCGTCTGTATGGCCCGCGGGCATTGTTTACGGCACAGTGCTCAATCAAGCGAACTGGTTGATTGCGAATCTGAATGGCGGCGCGTTCAAAGACAAACGACTTATCAGTGAGGCGACTCTACATCAGATGTTCACGCGGCAGTACGATCAGTTCAAGGGGACCATCGAAAACATATGGGGAAACGAGACTGCGGGCTTCGGCTTGACGTGGTGGACCGAGGTGCGCGATGGCGATAACTACATCGCGCACAGCGGCAGTGTGCCTGGATACACAGCGTTTCTGCTGGGAAACCGCGACCGCAAATTTGGTTTCGCCATACTGACCAATGGGAATCGCGCGCATCCGCACCTTTTCAAACTCGCCGACAAAGCGATTGATTTGATGAAGAAATACAGCTCGGCAGAGAAGGTATCGACGGCGAAACCTTAATGAATTTTCATGGTTCCGACGCCACTGGTTTGGAGTGCGACGGCCTGCCGTCGCTTTGTTACGTAGTTACCTACCCGCGAGACCTGCGGTGACAAAGCGACGGCAGGCCGTCGCACTCCAAAGTTTCGCGACCCAGGCATTTGTGGCGTTCATGTCGAAGAGGCAGTTTCGCCACGGTCAGAATAATCCATTTCTATGTTCTATCCGTGAATTACCGAGACAAACTGACAAAATTCTCCGGAATTCCCCACGGTAATTCGACGATCAAAGCTGGCACATTCGTTGCCGAAGACCTAGCTGCTTCAAACACTCCAATCAGAAAGCTCGCTAGGTATTGCTGTGCTAACTTTTGTGCTCGCCGATCTCAAAGCACATGGTGGCTTTGTTAACAAAGACACTGTGGCAGGTGGTTATGGTTCGCGGTTTCGTGCCGATTCCGTAATGACTCGACTCGCCAAGAATATTCGGTCCGTCTTTCAAAATCTTCCCAGCATTCAACTCGGTTATGTTGCCTCGATCTTGTCCCGTGCAGGTCACAAGGTGGTTTACACACAGGGCGAACAGGTCAAAGGCGACGTTACCCTCATTCTTACTTCAATCGTCGATTACAAACACGAACGATCATGGGGAGAGGTTGCTCGGCAGAACGGCATGCATGTCGGCTTTCTGGGAACAACCGCTACACACATGCCCGAATTATTTGAAGAAGCCGGAGACTTTGTTATTTGTGGCGAGCCGGAAACAGCTTGCCTTGAACTCGCAGGGGGAAAGAGTTTGAGCGGTCGCGTTTTGAGCTCAGCTGTGGCCAATCTCGATTCATTGCCATTTCCAAGTTGGGACTTAGTTAAGAGCAGACGCTTCGGATATGTGAATCGAGGTCACTTCGGACTTACCAGAGCAGTACCGATGCTGACCAGTCGAAGTTGTCCCGAGCACTGTACTTATTGTCCCCACCGAATCACGGCGAGTTACCGCGCTCGTTCAGTGAGCAATGTTGTTGATGAGCTTGCCGAACTGTGTGGCCGACATGAGCGCGTGCACGTTGTCATTCGCGATCCTCTCTTCACGCTTGATCGCGATCGTTGTTTTCGGATCGCCGAAGGAATTCGGCACCGCAACCTCAAACTCTCGTTTGAATGTGAAACGCGGATGGATGATCTGGACGAGGAATTAATTCGCTCCCTGCATGCTGCCGGCCTGCGAGAGATCGGTTTCGGCGTTGAGTCCGTCGATCCGGCGACACTAAAGAAGGTCGCTCGTCGCGTTATCCCCCACGAACACATGAAGCGGATGGTTGAACTTTGCTGGAAACTGGGAATCAGCACGACGGCATTTTATGTTTTTGGCTTCTTGCAAGATACTGAAGAGAGTCTGGAGGCAACGATTCGATTTGCGTGCGAGCTTGGAACAACGCGCGCGAATTTCAAAATCCTGACCCCTTATCCCGGCACACCGCTTTACAAACAGATGAAGCCCCTGATTTGCGAAACAGACTGGCAGCAGTTTGACGGTTACACACTCAACTTCAACCATCCGGTTTTGACACCTCGAAGAGCTCGACTCATGCTGGGCATGGCCTATTCACGTTTTTTCTTTAGACCATCGCAACTCATGAATATCTTCGGATTACATCGTTACTCAAACGTCTCGTTCTTTCGCCACGCCGACGAATGGTCATGGCGTCGCCAGGACTATTTTGATCGACCGTGGGTGTCGCAACGAAAGAGTTCAGCATGATGCCTCGCACCATTGCACGTTATGGCGTTCGCTCATCGCCCGGTGATGAGAAAGTAGTAGTCTCAGCTTTTCGACGGGGTGAAGCAGTCAATGGTCCTGCAATTGAAGAGTTTGAAAACAAGTTTGCCGCGTTTCATGTAATGAAGTACGCAAGCGCGACTTCGTTCGGTCGAATGGCTTTTCACTACATCCTCCGAGCGCTGGATTTTCCAACAGGTTCGGAGATTATCTTTCCGGCATTGACCTTCTGGGTGGTGCCCGAGATTGCTCGTCGAGTGGGCTTAAGACCGGTTTTTGTTGATGTTGACCCGGCAACGTTCAATATCGATGCCTCGAAACTCGAAGCCGCATTAACCGAGCGCACGCGCGCCATAGTACCAACCCATCTTTACGGACAGCCCTGTGCGATGAGCGAGATCATGGACATCGCAGAGAAGTATGATCTTGCTGTGATCGAAGACTGCGCTCAAGCGGTTGGAGCGCGATACCGGCGAAAAACAGTCGGTACTTTCGGAACGGCGTCGTTCTTTAGCTTTCAGTTGTTGAAGGGCATTAACACTTATGGTGGTGGAATGGTTCTTACTAATGATCCGGTGCTGTCACGTAAAGTACGAGATCAGATTTTCAACGAACCGCACCAAAGTGTGCCCGATCTGGCGAAGCGATTCGCCACTGGTTACATCTCCCGCGTTGCCATCGCTCCAAACGTTTTTACTTTTTGGGGCTTCCCGTTACAGGCAGCAATGTCTTTGTTCGGCCACTACGATTTCTCAAAGTATATCTGGGAGAAGATACGTCCGCTCGAACTATATCCTCGGGCGTACCATCAGAGATATTCGAATGTTCAAGCCTTGCTGGGCTTGCGAGGTCTCGCAGATCTGGATCGTCACAATGAACGTTGCCGCGAACATGCTGCCCATTACGCACGCGGGTTAATTGATTGTCGAAATATTCAACGTCCATGGGTACCGGCAGACATCGAGCATGTTTATTATCAGTACTCGGTGTACGCCTCAGAACCGGCGCTGTTGAGTCGAAGAGCGATCCGGCGAGGTGTTGATATCGAGACAACTCACGTTGATGTTTGCTCAAAGCTGGATCTGTTTCGTGAGTTCCATGCCGAATGTCCGGGCGCGGAAGCGACTGAAAAGGCGTTGCAATTACCGGTCTACTCGCGTTTGCGCTTTTCTGATATCGAGCGCGTCTTGCGCGTTGTTCATGAGGCGAGCAACGACCTTCCATCTGTCGAGAGTGAACAGCCGGTGTTGGGAACACAGGCTGTCATCCACAGATTACACTGACTACAGATGAGACTGCTGATCATTTGGAATTCAATTGCACTGGTCTTAGCAAATGGAGACAGTCTGTTTCTACAACTATTACCCAAGTATGGATACCTGGCGGTATTGATTGCAGCGTTTTGGGAAGGCGAGGCGGTTCTAATTGCGGCTGGCACACTCTGCGGCGCCGGCTATCTTGATTGGCGACTGACAATTCTCGCGGCTGCAATTGGTGGTTCAGCTGGTGATCAGATCTATTTCTACGCCGCACACCAACGCGCGGCTCGACTAGTGCAAAAATCCAAAAGATTGCGAAAGTGGTATCCACGCGTAAAGGAATTCGTGCTGCGTCACGGAACAATAGCCGTGCTCCTTTCGCGGTTTGCCGCAGGATTGCGAATTACGATTCCCTTAGTCTGCGCGACAGTCGCGATGCCGCCACGGAAATATTCCTCGCTGAACTTGTTAAGTGCGTTGTGCTGGGCGTCTGTGTGGGTGGCTATCAGCTACCAATTCGGCGCACATCTACCATAAGCGAGGTTAGATTTGATTTGGGCGACGCCTTCAGCTCTTGAACTGAAAAGACATCTTGGAGCGTAGCCCAGAACCAATTATCGCTCCCAGACGGCACGGCAGAGCCATGCCTTCCAAAAGGCGGGCAGGGCCGATTAAGCTCAACTAACAGTTGCCATGCGGATGTCCCTTCGTGTTCGCGTCTCCTTTTGCTGTAGCCATGCCTCAAGTGACAATCGCCCAGGACCGACTAATACCACAAACAACGAGCAAGCAAGTTGCGCGTATTCTGATCGTATTTCATGAAGCACAGCCCAGAAGCCGATCTGTGGTGGCACTGGTGGCAACGGCAAAGGATAAGTTCCAAGATATAAAGGTATCTTCGTAGACAACATCGCAACAACCATTTCAACGACAAACAATATCGCTACCGGTCGAGTTAAGAGTCCGACTAACAATAGCGCGCCCCCGATAATTTCGAACCAGCCATCACCTGTCGCAAGAAAATGCGGCGCCGGAAAACCGAGTTTAGTAAAACGACCAACGCCCTGATTGGGAAAGACAAACTTCATGACACCTTCCCAAAAGAAAACTGAACCAGCCATCAGTCTCAGGATTATCGTCGCAGCCGGCGCGTCGACCGGCGGCTCAAAAAACCATTCCCAAACCTTCTTCATGTTTGCACCTCCAGAGTTAAATTCCATCTGCTTGTATAGACCGGGGGTTATGGAGGATTATTCCGGCGCAAAAGAAGAGGAATTCACGGGAATAAAATGTAACTGTCGCTGGTCTTAGTGATAGGAGCGGTGTTTACCAAACGAAGCCAGTTGGAACCGAAGAACAAACTTGCATCGTTCGAGGCTGCGATTTTGCCGCACCTGAGCTCTGCTTATAACTATGCCCGCTTTCTTCTCCAAAACGAGAGCGACGCTGAAGACGTAGTACAGGAGAGTTACTTGCGGGCTTTCAAGTATTTTCGCGGGTTTCACGGCGGTGACAGTCGTGCCTGGCTGCTGACGATCGTCCGCAACACCTCGTACAACCTGCTGCAGCAAAACCGATCGCGACAATTAGTAGATTCGATTGATGATTCAACCGAAGTACTCGACACATCGGAATACTCGAATCCTGACACTGTCTTGCGGCAACGCATCGACGAGGACTTACTAAAGCAAGCTATCCAGGAATTGCCGCTCAATTTTCGCGAGGTCTTAATTCTGCGTGAGATGGAAGAGCTTTCTTATAAAGAGATCGGCACGCTCTGTGATTTGCCGATTGGCACTGTGATGTCGCGTTTGGCGCGGGCTCGCGCGCGCTTGCAAGATAAACTCGCGGGCAAGATAAACCAGGAGATCTGAATGAACTGCGAGGAATCTCAATCTCAACTACACCCCTATAGTGATGGCGAACTTGATTTGACGAAGAGTCTGGAACTTGAACATCACCTACGCGAGTGCGCTATGTGCTCACAGGCCCATGACGGCCTGAAGACACTACGCAAGGCACTGAGAAGTGATTCACTTCGTTTTCGACCCAACCCGGATTTAGAGGCGCGCGTCAAATCCGCACTTCGTCGCGAAGCAAATGGCGGCAGACAATGGTTTTCCTGGACCTGGTTAATCCCGTTGTTTTCGGCCGCTCTTCTTCTGATCGTCTTCAGCGGTTATCTGCTCACGAGATCTTCGAGTGACGATCTGGTTGCACGTGAGATTGTTAGTAGTCATGTTCGTTCTTTGATGACAAGCGGTCACTTGATTGATGTTCCCTCGGAAGATCCACACACGGTGAAACCCTGGTTTGATGGGAAGTTGGATTTCTCGCCGCCGGTGCGAGACTTTACCGCGCAAGGCTTTGCCCTGATTGGTGGGCGACTTGATTACATTGCCAATCGACCGGTTGCCGCATTGATTTATGAGCGGCGCAAGCATCAAATCAACGTCTTTATTTGGCCCGCCGTTGGCGGTGATATCAAACCGACCGCCCAGGTACAACAAGGCTACAACGTGATTCATTGGACAAAATCCGGAATGACTTTTTGGGCAATCTCCGATCTGAATTTGGCGGAATTACAACAGCTTGAGGGAGAGTTGGAGAAGCAGTAGCGCAGTCAGTAACACCTCGCGGTAGCGGGTGGGTGCGCAGCCAGGATCCACTGTTCAAGCAAGCTGTGCACCCACCCGCTACCTCGAGGTGGTACTGACAGCTTGCCACAATCATTTCTTACCTATCATCTGCTTTCCTTTGAACACCACAGTCTCACCCGGCTTCATTTCATAGAAATTAACCCTTATCTTTTTGATCTCAGTAGCAAACTCATCGGCGTTTTTCAGCAATCCAGGAAAGGTTCCAAAGTGCATTGGTACGACGAGTTTTGTTCGCAGCGACTGCGCGGCCCTGACTGACAACTTCACACCCATCTGGCTGATGTTCATCAGTGCAACATCGATTGAGTAGCTCTCGCCAATCACTTCCATGTCCTTAAAGTACGCAGTGTCGCCGGTGTGATAAATCGTCGGACCGTTGCGGATCATAATGACGAAGCCCGCCGGACTGCCCCCATATGCGCGTTCGGGCTCATTCGGTCCCGCCTTGGGATTAAACACGCTGCTTGAATGGACGGCTTCAGTCATTGCGACCGTGACTTCGCCATCTGCAATTTGAATCTCACCGCCCATCTGCATGATGTAATCCTGGGCCTGCTTCGCAGGGAAGTCTGTCAGCTTTACTAGATTTCCAGCGAGCTCAGGATTTGCGATGAGAGAAGCGCCGGTCTTCTTCGCGATGTCGACTGCATCGCCGACGTGGTCCCGGTGCCCATGAGTGAGAAGTATGTAATCGACTTTCGAAATCGCATTAAGCGGATCTTTGCCGTCTTTTGCATCTGGATTTACTGGATTCCCTAGCCATGGATCGATGAGCAGAACTTTTCCGTTCGGCGTCGTAATGGAAAAGGCTGCATGACCAAGCCACTTGAGTTTTGTTTCCTGGGCGTGTGCGTGACGTGCACCCGCGATCACCAGAGCGATCAAAATGAGTGCCTTCCTAGTGAATAGTCTTTTCATCCGGATCCTTTCGCATCGATCAGAGAACAACTTAAAAAGAACAAGTCAGGAAGGATGGCTTGCCCCCGCTGGCCTTGCCCAATCTCAATGGTTCGAGCAAGCGCAGGCCAGCGGGGGCAAGCCACCCTTCCTGACTTGTTCTTTTTAAGTTTTGTCTTGTCAATTTGCTTATCCGACAAGAAAGAAGGCTCTGGGATAAATCTGTGTGCTCGACGTTTAGCGCGTACAACTTTTTACAATTCCGGTGCGAATGATGGCAACTTTCTGTCACATCTCGATGTATGCTCTCGCGCAGTATGTTCCGAGGCGCAACCAGAAACCTCTCGCTGCGGCAAAAGTTGGTGATACTCGCTTCGGTAGGCGTGTTACTTCCCATCGGTGTGTTGACTTACATGCAATATCGATCACTCACAGACCTTCAGAACAAAACCAAAGGCGCGTTCAAGGACAATCTCAGACAGGGCCTCACCATTGTAGAACAACGGATGAAACAGCGACTGGAGGACATTGCAGCGCAAACCTTGACGCCCGTAGACAGTTTGCAACTTTCATCTCCGGCGCGCACGGAAGAGGTCGAGCGATATCTCGCAGGAGTGAAGAGTCCACATCCTCAAATTGATGAAATTTTCGTCTTTGATTACTCGAGCGATCAAAAAGCAGCAAGCACCTTTGCGTACATATATTCAGATACTTTTGTAAGAGTCGCCCGAGCTCAACTAACACCTCAACAGAGACGCATTTTGTTTCTTTTCGACAAAGGGCTGACGGAGCAAAGTTTTCTCGACGATAAGCGCACGTATTTGTTCGCGCATGATGTGGGTGTCAAGGGGTTTATCTCTTTTCGTCAGGGAACATATATTTTTTACCCATTAGGCAAATCAAGAGTCCTGTCAGGTAGTTTTGCCGGTGTATTACTGAACGATCGTTTCGTCAGTGATGACTTAATGGGTGGCATTATCAGACCACTCGTCGCCTCACACTCACCGGCGATGACCCTTACGATTAGAAACGAAAATCAAGAAGTACTCTACTCAAACGGGGAACCGCAAAACGGCTATCTGCTCGAAAGCAAATTGGATCCTCCATTTTCCAGTTGGAAAGCAGCAATCGGGCTGAAGGATACAAATATCGATGAGCTCGCGCGTGACAGTTTCTTGCACAGCGCCGGCGCAACTCTGCTCGTACTCGTTTTCTTACTTTGTGGTATAGCGCTTACGATCAGGGCCATGGACCGCGAAGCACGTCTGGCGCAAGCCAAATCCAATTTCGTCGCAAATGTCTCGCATGAACTAAAGACACCTCTGTCGCTACTCAGTCTGTTTTCCGAAATCCTCGAACTCGGTCGCGTGAACAGTGAAGAG
>Ga0207712_10001550_pt1 | contig 15495 bp, 9 predicted proteins | sample KBSS44metaG_FD_184402 | JGI IMG/M metagenome (GOLD analysis project Ga0207712, IMG submission 184402) | Switchgrass rhizosphere microbial communities from Kellogg Biological Station, Michigan, USA - KBS S4-4 metaG (SPAdes) (version 2) | ecosystem: Host-associated > Plants > Roots > Rhizosphere >... | reverse complement strand
CCTCCTTGGGGGCTATTGGCGGACGCGGAGTGCCTTTCTCATTCTTTTTTGACTCGGCCTTCTTGGCTTCGGGTTTTTTGGCTTCGTCAGGAGGTTCGGCAGCAATGATGCTGGCGCCGATAAAAAATAGACCGGTGGCGATAATTACGCGCATGAAGAGACTCCCTCTAATTTGCTGTCCTGGATTATGCGGACGGGGGAGCACGACTTCGGTGTCGCGCAGTGCGGCCGACCTAGCCGCAGCAAGCACAAGTATACGCGTTGTGCGCTAAATCACGCAGGAAATTATCATCGTAAATTTCTATACCTGCGATTAGTACCATCTATGATTCTTCCGCCGAATGGATACTTGACAGCCCGGACGAGAATGAGCTATACATTGTCCAGTGACTTCCCCACCTGTCTGGAAGCCACTGAGTAGCTGTTCTTTCCTGGCCCCGTAAGCCGCAAGTTCTTCTGTCGCGCTGACCTCAACCCATCCTGTCCTTGGGTTTACGCCCGCACTACGTGCGAGCGGTGAAACTTTTGCTCGGACCCGATCCGTTTGGCAGAGGGACAGATGCGATTATCACTTCCTTACCGGCTTCTTTTTAACGCAGCTTCTATAGGCTCACTGCTTGTTGCGCCGGCGAATCTACTTCGCGCGCAAACTACGGACGCTGCCTCCGCGGATTTCTTCGAATCGAAGATCCGTCCCATCCTGGCGAATAACTGCTTTTCCTGCCATACGAATTCAAAGCTGGGCGACCTGCGCCTGGACAGCGCGGAAGCGATGCTCAAAGGCGGCACGCGCGGTCCGGCGATCACGCCGGGGGATCCCGACAAGAGCTTGCTCATCTCTGCGGTCCGGCAGAGCGATCCGAATCTAAAAATGCCCATGGGCGGCAAGTTAAAGGATTCAGAGGTCGCCGATCTCGCCGCATGGGTCAAGGCGGGAGCGGTCTGGCCCAAGACGGCGGCGCCAACAGTGGCCGCCAGCGGTAAGTATGTAATCGCGCCCGAGCGAAAGAAGTTTTGGTCGATGCTGCCGCTCTCGACGCCGCCTGTTCCCTCGGTGAAAGACGCCAAGTGGGCCAAGACGAACATCGATAAGTTTGTTCTGGCCAATCTCGAAAAGCAGGGTCTGAAGCCCGTGCCGTTCGCGAACAAACTGGATCTTATCCGACGGGCGACACTCGATTTAACGGGCCTTCCGCCGACTCCCGAGGAGATCGCCGCTTTCGAAAAGGACGCATCGCCCGACGCCTTCGCCAAGGTGGTGGACCGTCTGCTGGAGTCTCCGCACTACGGCGAACGGTGGGGCCGGAACTGGTTGGACGTGGCGCGCTACGGCGAAGACGATTATCGCAGCCTGAATCCGAATCCCAAAGGCTACCGGCCTTATCCCAACGCTTACGCTTATCGTGACTGGGTGATCCAGGCCTTCAACGACGATCTGCCTTATGACCAGTTTGTTTTGGCGCAGTTGGCGGGCGATCTTCTCGACTCGAAGATTCGATACAAAATGCTGCCGGCCACGGGGTTCCTCGGCCTGGGTCCTTGGTATTACGACAACGGCTCGAACGAAGTGACTCGCGCTGACGAACGCCACGACCGCGTGGACGCTGTGACGCGTGGTTTCCTGGGTCTCACGGTTGCCTGCGCACGCTGCCACGATCACAAGTACGATCCGATTCCGCAAACCGATTACTATTCACTGGCTGGCGTCTTCTTCAACACGGTTTACGAGGAGTATCCGGCCGCGCCCAAGAAAATAGTGGACGAGTTTTCGCGGATGGAAGACGATCTGGACCAGAAGCAGAAGATCCTCCAGGAGGAAAGCCAGAATCTCTCCAACCAGTTGTCGCGAGTTCTCGCGCTTCAGATTTCGACCTACCTGCAGGGCGTGTACGACGTCAGTGGTAAGCCGAAGAAGGACATCGCGCAGGTGGTGGAAACGCGTAAGTTGGACTACGAGCTGTTAGATCGCTGGGTCAAGTACATGGCCAAGCCCACGGACAAGTACAAGAACAAAGAAGCCTGGCAGGCCATGATCAAGAAAGGCGGCGGTCCCGAGGAAGCCAAGAAACTAGCGGATAAATTCCAAGAGGAAGCCATCGCGGTCATGCTCGCGAAGACCGACTTGGATAACCAGAATAAAGTGATCGCCGACAAAGACCTGGAAGGGACTAAGCCTAAGAAGCGCACCGACAAACCCAGCAATTTTGTTTCGAATAGGGACTTCAATCCCGGTTCCTGGCTGCGCCTGTTGAGCCTTCCGGAAGACCAGAGCAATTTTTACACGGAAATCTACCAGCGCGAATTGAAGGACGCTGAGGATCCGAATGCGATGATGGCGGCCGGCGGACGCCAGGGCAATCCTGGAGTCTTACTATTCCGCGGCTGGGGTCTGCAGACCCGCGTTGGACCGGAGTCCCAAGCGCGCATTAAGTCGATGCAAGACGATATCGATGCGGCGCGCAAGAAACTCGATCCGCATTATCCGTTTATCCACGGAGTGAAGGATTCCGAGACGCCTGTCAACATTCCGCTGGCGATACGCGGTAATCCGGAAAACCTCGGCGCGGAGGTTCCGCGGCACTTCTTGAGTGTATTCGCGGATGGCGATCCGGTGCCTTTCTCGGCGGGCAGCGGACGCCTTGAGCTGGCTAAGGATATCCTGGCGCAGCCGATCGCCATGCGCGTCATCGTCAATCGGATCTGGAAGGGACACTTCGATACCGGCATCGTGGATACGCCCAGCAATTTCGGACAGATGGGCGAGCGTCCCACCAATCCAGAGCTGCTGGAGTATCTGGCCAGCACCTTCGTGAAGGATGGGATGTCCATCAAGAAACTGCACAAGGCCATCATGCTGAGCTCGGTCTACCAGCTCGGCAGCCAGAATGACGAGGCTAATTACGCCAAGGATTCCGGGAATCGCTTGTACTGGCGCTTCAATCGCCGGCGCCTGGATGCCGAGGAACTCCGCGATTCGATCCTCAGTGTTTCCGGCAACCTGGATCCGGCTCTGGGCGGACCCTCGGAAGACCTGACGCCCGCTTACAAGCGTCGCACGGTGTACGGAAAAGTGAGCCGCTACAAGTTGGACACGTATCTGCAAACTTTCGATTTTCCGGCTCCGAACATCAGCGCCGAGAAGCGCTTCACCACCACGGTCCCGCTGCAGCGATTGTTCCTCATGAACAGCGACTTCATGCAAATCGAGGCGGAGGAACTAGCCAAGCGCGTGGCCAGCGAGCCGGACAATCGGGCGCGCGTTCGCAAGGTCTACCAGTTGGCATATGGCCGCGATCCGGCCGAGGCCGAAGTTAAGCTCGCCCTGGATTATCTCCATTCTGAGCCGCAGAAGGAGTACGAAGAAAACAAGAACAAGCCTAAAGCGAGCGACGGTGCGGCAAAGGGAGGTCGCAAGCGCGGCGCTGCGGCAGCTCCGGCTGAAACAGAGACTGCCCCTGCCGGATCGGGTTCAGCCGAGAGCACGGCTACGCCAGCCCTTACGAAACCGGCACCTGTTGCCACGGCCAATCCGGATTCTCCGGATGCGACCGTATCGAAATCCGAACCCGAAAAACCTGCAACTTCCGAAGTGGCCGCGGCAGATGCGCCCCCGGCTGAAGATGCTGCCAATGGCGCAGCCGCCGCCGGCGATAACGCTGGAATGGGCATGGCCATGATGGACGGCGTTCCCGGCATGGGCGGAAGGCGCGGGAATGGTCCTGGAGCTGCGCCCGAGGTGAAATATGAACCGAGCGTGTGGGGCCGCTACATCAAAGTCCTGCTAAGTTCATCCGAATTCCTATTCGTTAATTGAGGCCAACGAAAATGTCCCTACACAAATCTGGAAACCCGGTCACGCGGCGCGAGGCGCTGCGGCGCGTTGGCAATGGTTTTGGCATGATGGCGTTCGCCGGAATGGTGAACCAGTCGCTGCTCAGGGCCGGCCCGGTGACTGCCGACGGCGGGATCCTTACCGGCAAGCTCGATTATCCGCAACGGGTCAAGCGCGTGATTTTCCTGTTCATGAATGGCGGCTGCTCCACGATCGATTGTTTCGATCCCAAGCCGGCTCTGGAAAAGTACGACGGCCAGCCGCTTCCCGGAGGAGACGTCAAGACCGAGCGACGCACCGGCGAGCTGATGAAGTCGCCGTTCAAATTCAAGAAGTACGGACAATGCGGCATGGACGTTAGCGAGCTGTGGCCGCATCTGGGCGAGGTGGCGGACGATGTCTGCTGGATTCGCTCGGTATACACGGAAATTCCCAACCATGAGCCCTCCTGTCTCATGATCAATACGGGCGCCAATCAGGCTGGTCGGCCCTCCATGGGCGCCTGGATTACCTACGGTCTGGGTACTGAGAATCAGAATCTTCCCGGGTACGTGGTGCTTTGTCCGGACGTTCCGACAACTGTCGGCCCGCCCTTGTGGAGCAACGGATTTCTGCCGGCCATCCACCAGGGAACGTTCATTTCCAATCGGGTCCAAACCGCGCAGGCAGATGGCATGGATGACATGCCGGAGGATGCCGCCACGGAGACGATGGAAAAGGACAAAGACGGAAAGGAAAAGCCAAAGAAGGTAGTTATCGAGAAAGGTTTCGATCCTAAGAAGCTCATCAACTACGTGAATAATCCGAAGTTCACTCTGCCCGAGCAGCGGCGGGAGATGGACTTGCTTCAGAAAATCGAAGGCATGCGCATGGAGAGCACCGGCTCGGACGCTCAGGTGGAGGCGGTCATCAAGTCCATGGAGATCGCCTACCGCATGCAAACCGATGCGCCGGACGTGTTCGATGTCCGCAAGGAATCTCAGGCCACTCTCGATTTGTACGGGCCAGGCCCCGTGGCGCGCGGTGCGCTTACGGCTGTGCGGCTCGCCGAAAAGGGCGTCCGCATGGTGCAACTGTACTATTCCAAGGGCGACCCTTGGGACGCACACGCCGACATCTTCGCGCACAAAGCTAATGCGAAGGCCTCGGACCAGGCTTTCGCGGCGGTCATCAAGGATCTGAAACAACGCGGCCTGTGGGACGACACGCTGGTCGTATGCGGCTCGGAATTTGGACGTACGCCGGTCCGCGAAGTCGGCGGCGGTGGAGGCGGCAGTGTCAAGCGAGGACGTGATCACAATCCATTCGGATTCACGATGTGGCTCGCCGGTGGCGCAGTGAAGGGCGGAACTATCTATGGAGCCACGGACGAGTTCGGCTTCAAGGCGGTGGAAAAGCCTGCGCACGTGCACGACATTCACGCGACCATCCTGTACCTGATGGGAATCGATCACAAGAAACTGACCTACCGGTATAGCGGTCGCGATTTCCGGCTCACCGATGTAGCCGGGAATGTACTGCACGAGCTGGTCGCGTAGTTACTGAGTTGGGGAATTGGAGTCGAATCTCTCTGCGGGATAAGTGTGTCTTGCAGAACTCCCTATCGCCTTCGTAACTCAACGTTTATTGGTTATCAGGGCGATAGTACATTTTGATTTGACTTTGTCATAGGGCCGCTTTAAGCTTCGATAATAGATTCGTTGTTCGACTTGTTTTTCTTTCCACTGTTGGGGAATAACACTCCTAGTTCGAGACGGTACTAAGCCTGCGTTCGACTGCCTTGATTGCAGTGATTTTTCAAATAGAACGAAGGAGAGTCTCGAGTGAAATTACGCCTATTTGTCTTTGCCGCTCTTGCCGCCATTGTTATCCCCGCAGCCGCGCAGACGAGCATGCTGCAGGGTACCGTCACGGACGCTCAGGGTGGCATTATTCCAGCCGCTATCATAACGGTGACCAATCAGGACACCGCTGCGCCCCGTCAGACAACTTCCGACGATGCCGGCGCATACGTGTTCCAGCAGATGCCGCCGGGTCCCTACAAGATCCAGGTGCAGCGCGCCGGATTCACGACCTACGCTTCCGAGGTTCGGCTGCAAATCAGTACGCCTTTGACGCTGAACATCCAGCTTGAGCTGGGTCAGGTCAGCGATACCGTCAACGTCACGGCGGAAGCGACCACGGTAAACACGCAGAATGCGACCATTGGAAACCCGTTTCTGGAGGTCCAGGTCCGGCAGCTTCCGTTGCAGACGCGAAATGTTGTGGAATTGCTTAGTCTGCAACCGGGCGTGACTCCGACCGGTGAAGTGGTCGGCGCCAGGAGAGATCAGAATAATATAACGCTCGACGGCGTGGACGTGAACGATAACCAGAATGCGGGCGTCACGACTACAAACGGAGTAACCACTCAGGGGTTCAACGCGGCGTTGCCCGTGCCGCTGGATTCGGTCCAGGAGTTTCGAACCACGGTGGCCGGGCAGGGTGCCGACCAGGGCCGCTCATCCGGCGGACAGGTGGCGCTTGTGACCAAGAGTGGATCCAATCAGTTTCACGGGTCGGCCTACGAATACATGCGCAACACGGCTACCGCCGCCAACAACTGGTTCAGCAATCGCGCTGGCATTCCACGCCAGGCTTTGGTACGCAATCAATACGGCGCGTCGCTGGGTGGCCGGTTCATTCGCGATCGCGCATTCTTCTTTTTAAATTGGGAGGATCGCAAGGACCGCAGCGCGCTGGCGGTTACCCGCACCGTGCCTAGCGACTCGTTTAAGCAAGGCATCGTCAAAGTGCAGCTCACCAACGGCCAGGTTGTGGCTCTTTCTCCCGCCGACGTCAAGGCGCTCGATCCGCTGCACATCGGCGAGTCGCCCTACATGTTGAACTATCTCAGTCAATATCCCGCGGGGAACGATCCCGCGTCGGCCGCGGATCGAGGTTTGAATTTCAACACCTTGCGATTCAATGCTCCGCAGAAGATTGACAATCGAGCCTATGTCGCCAAGATGGACTTTAACCTGGACCGAAACGGCAAGCATACGCTTATGCTCCGCGGTACCCTGAACAACGCGGCTCAGGACGTCGCAACTGCACTCGCGCAGTTTCCAGGGCAGCCCGCCGCATCGAAGCAAGTGGACACCTCACGAGGCCTAGCGGCTCGTTACACGGCGGTGCTGTCGCCGTCGTTGGTCAACGTTTTCGGTTTGGGTTACACCCGGATCAGTACAACCGGGACGGGAAACCAGGATGTGGTGCCGTCCTTCTTTACTTCGACCCCGATCCCCACGACGCGCCCATCGGTGAGATTGGCGCCCACGACCAATTTCGTGGACGATGTGACCTGGACCCATGGGACGCACACGTTTCAGGCGGGGCTGAACATTCGCACCCTTGAAAACGACCGTTTGAGTTTCAACAATCTTCCCAGCTACAGCTTCAGCCGGAGCACATTACTCGGCTTGGGCAATGACATTACCAACGCGGTTACGTCGTACCTCGCGACTAACTTCGGCGGCGGGACGTTGTCGTCCGGCACGAACGTGACAAATGCTTTCGGGACTGCATTCGGACTCCTGAATTCCTACGGCGCGACCTACAACTTCGGTCGCGACGGCACGGCCATTCCTTTCGGACAACCGGTGACGCGGGACTTCGCCGACAAAGATTATGAGCTGTATGCGCAGGATTCTTATCGCATCAAGCCGAACCTGACCCTTACCTATGGATTGCGCTGGAGTCTGTTCGGCGTTCCCTACGAAAAGAACGGCGTGCAGGTGGTGCCCCAAACCTCGCTGAACCAGTTCTTTGTCGACCGCGCTTCCGGGCAAAGCCTGGGTATCCCGAGCTTCGCGCACCCCACATCGCAGATCGTCTATAACTTGGGCGGCCCCGTCAACAATGGACCCGGATGGTACCCGATGGACAAGAACAACCTGGGGCCGCGGCTGGGTGTCGCATGGTCCCCGGACTTCGGTGGTTTGGCTGGCGCCATCCTTGGAAAAGGAACGGTGATTCGCGCCGGGGCCGGAGTGCTCTATGATCGCTACGGCAGTCAGTTGACGGTCAATTTCGCGAACACCGGCTCTCCCGGACTGGCAACCAATGTGTCTCAGCCTCTGAACACGGACTTCACAACTGGTTTCCGGTACACGGGAACGGGCTTGCCAGTTATTCCGGCGGCCCCGACGGGAGGATTTCCATTTACACCTCCGACGATTGTAGGCGGATTTAATTCCTTTGCCGGGATCTCTTCCGATCTCAAAGCCCCGTACCAATACCTCACGAATTTCAGTATTGCCCGGCCGTTGCCCAAGAGAATGAGCATAGAGATTGGCTACATCGGCCGAATGAGCCATGGTGTTCTGATGTCGCAAGACTACGGACAGCCTCTGACGCAGTTTAAGGATCCGAAGTCGGGACAGACCTGGGCGCAGGCCAGCGGCATCCTGCGCAGTCTCACTGAATCCGGTGTGACCCCGGCCCAAGTGAAGGCGAATCCGAGTCTGGTTCCGCTGGTTCCGTTCGTGGAGGACATGTTTGCCAAGGACAAGAACGTCTTGATTCCGGGCAGCGCTTCCGCCAACTACTGGTACACCATCTATAACAAGTACGCCGGCAGCGACCTCGACGCCTTGAATGACATGGACCGTCTCCGGCAACCCGACGGTACCTGTATCTCAGCCCCCGGCTGCAATACTTTCTTTCCCCTTCAGAACGCCGGACTGGGAACTTGGACCAATGCGGGCAAGAGCGCCTATAACGGCTTGCAAATAGTCTTGCGCAAACAATTCTCACACGGCTGGGGCTTTGACCTGAACTACACGTGGTCTCACTCCATCGATAACGTCGGTGGCACGGAGTCGGGCGGCGGCGCGGGTATTCAAGACGCGTTCAATCCTTCGTCTTACCTCGGTCCGTCGGATTTCGATATCCGGCATAACCTGACCGCGAACTATGTCATCGAAATCCCGATCGGCAGAGACAAGAAACTGTTCAGCCACATGCCCAAGGCACTGAACGTAGTGGTCGGCGGTTGGCAAGTCTCTTCGCTGGTAACTGTGCGAAGTGGAACACCCATCAACATCACGAACAGCGGAGTTTTCCCCACCAACTATCTGAATTCATCCATCGCTCAGCTTCGACCGGGTGCGACGATGCCCGCCGGGGCTGCATTCGATCAGACCGGAACGCCCAATATCTTCGCGAATACCAATGCGTATCAAGCCTTCATGGGCGAGTATCCGGGTCAAACCGGCACTCGCGGGATTGTCCGGCATCCGCCCACTTACAACACGGATCTCTCGATCAGCAAGGTCTTCAAGCTGCCCTTCGAAGGTCACACGCTGCAGATTCGCGCGGAGGGCTTTAACGCCTTCAACAACGTGAATTTTAATGGAGCTCCGCAATTAAGCATCGCGACTCCCACGACCTTCGGCCAGATTACTTCGGCGGCCGACGCCCGCGTGATGCAGTTCGCAATGCGGTACGAGTTCTAAGGTAAGGTCGCGCCTGCTGGGCTGCTCGCGGATCGCACTCGCCGCGAGCAGCCTGGTTCGGGCGCACAGCCTGTGCGGGAGAATCCATGCGTCGTTTTTCGATTGTCCTCTTCGCTGCATCGCTTTTCGCTGAACAACTCCCCTATCAAAAGCCGTCCCAGGCGATTCTAGATATCCTTGACGCCCCGGCCCTGCCCGCGCTTGCCGTTAATCCCACGCGGACCTATGCGACGCTATCGGAACAGTCGCGCTATCCCTCCATTGCGGAAGTCTCGCAGCCCATGCTGCGTTTGGCCGGCCTCCGGATCAATCCGCGGACGAATGGACTCCACCTCAGCGGTTTCAGTAAATCGATCGAGCTGGTAAAGCTGCCGGAAGGAACAAAGACGCCGGTCAGTCTTCCCGCCGCTGCGCGCGCTAGCGACGTGCGCTGGTCGCCAGACGGCAAGCAGTTCGCGTTCATGAACACCACCGACAGCGGTATCGATCTGTGGATTGGTGATCCTGTTACCGGCAAAACCCGCCAGATCGCAGGCGTGAAGCTCAACGCCGTCCTGGGCGATACGATCGATTGGCTGCGCGATAGCAAAACCATCGTCGCCAAGACCATACCCGCCGGCCGCGGACCTGCGCCGGTTGAATCCATTGTTCCCATCGGTCCCGAGGTCCAGGAGAGCAAGGGCGCGGCGATGGGCGTGGCGACCTACGAGGATCTTTTGACGAATCCTCACGACGAAGATCTTTTCGAATACTACGCCACCGCACAGCTCGCGCTGATCGATAGCACTACAGGCCGCGTCACTCGCATTGGCAAACCAGGATTGCTCGACGACGTGAGCGAGTCGCCTAATGGTCAACACCTGCTGATCAGCCGTCAGAAACGTCCGTTCTCATACCTGCACCCGTACCGCTTGTTTCCAACCGAAGTTGAAGTTTGGGACCATGCGGGCACAGTCACCTATACCGTCGCGAGTCTTCCGCTCATTGAACGAGTGCCTCTCGGCGGAGTCCAGGCCGGTCCGCGCAGCATCCGCTGGATAGGCAACGAGCCGGCTACGGTCATGTGGGTGCAAGCGCTCGATGGCGGCAATCCCCTGGAGAAAGTCCCGAATCGCGACGCCCTGATGGCGGTGAGCGCGCCGTTTACGACCGCGCCGGCGCAACGGTATCGCACCGAGGAGCGTTACGGCGGCATCCAGTTTGGAAAAAACTTCGCGCTCATATCCGATCAGGCGCGCCTTACCCGTGTAACGCGCACCTTTAAGCTGGACCTGTCCGCGGCCAATCCCGAGCCGAAGCTTATCTGGAGCCGCAACTCTCAGGATGCTTATAAGGACCCGGGCCGGCCGCTGCAGGATCCGATCGAGCCAGTGATGCTGCAGAACGGCGACGACATCTTTCTGTATGGGGCGGGTGCTTCACCCTCGGGCGATCATCCTTTCCTCGACCGCTTCAACCTCGCCACAGTGAAGGGCGAACGCATATTCCAATCGGCTCCCGATAAGTATGAGACTGTCGACGCCGTACTGGATAAGGCCGGCACCGGGATGATCATCCGCCGCGAAAGCGTGTCGGAGCCTCCCAACTACTACCTGCGCCGCGGCACGGCTGAAATCGCCCTCACATCCTTTAAAGATCCCGCTCCGCAAATTCGCCAGATCCAGAAGCAGTTGGTCACCTACAAGCGTGCTGATGGCGTTCCGCTTTCCATGGAGCTGTACCTTCCGCCCGATTATAAGCCGGGAACCAGATTGCCGGCACTGTTGTGGGCTTACCCGCGCGAATATAACGACGCGGAAACGGCCGGACAGATTCGCGGATCTCTGAACCGCTTCACCACCATCGCGGGATACTCCGAGCTTTTTTTCCTTCTGCAGGGCTACGCGGTACTCGAAAACGCGACCATGCCTGTGGTCGGCACCATTGACGTGGTCAATAACACATATGTCGAGCAGGTGGTCAGCAGCGCCAAGGCGGCCATCGACAAGGCGGCTGACATGGGCTTCATCGATCCGCAGCGTGTCGGCGTGGGCGGTCACAGTTACGGGGCGTTCATGACGGCCAACTTGCTGGCGCACTCCAACCTATTCAAGGCAGGTATCGCGGAGAGTGGCGCGTACAATCGCACGCTTACACCTTTCGGTTTTCAAAGCGAACGCCGCTCCTTATGGGAAGCCGAGGACACCTACTTGAAGATGTCGCCCTTCATGTTCGCCGACAAAATCAAAGCGCCTTTGCTGCTGATCCACGGGGAAGCGGACGACAACTCCGGCACGTTTCCCATTCAGAGCGAGCGCTTGTACCAGGCGATCCGCGGCAACGGCGGCACCGTGCGACTGGTTTTCCTACCCGCCGAAGCGCATGCTTATCGTGCTAAAGAGACCATCGAGCACGTGAATTGGGAGAAGCTGCGCTGGTTCGATATGTATCTCAAGGGCCAGCAGTAAGGGATAAACCCATGTAAATTCATAGTGTTACAAGCGTAAACCGCAAGGCCCGTAATAGGGCTCGTAACTAAACCTCCCATTCTGCGTATAATCAGCATGGGCGGTGCCATGTTAGCTCGTCTTGCGGCAATCGTTTGCCTGCTCCATGTTTGCGAGTTGTTAGCCCTGTCGGAGCCGTTGGTTTCCCGGACTGGTGAGGTCAACGTGTATCTGCGCCCTTCCTCCAACATTTCTCCGGTAGTTACGCACTGGATGCAAGAGGAATCGGGCTTATTGATGCGCTCGGCAGGATATCAGGTGCACTGGCTCGATCCTCTGGAACGGCCCGACGCACCGGGAACTTCTTTAGTTGTGATCGAACTCACGGGCCCCTGCGCTCCCGCGGAGCATTCCGGTCGCCCAGTGGATGTCGGCCGCTTAGCGTTCACGGTGGTGGACCACGGAACGATTCTTCCGTTTGTTACCGTGGACTGCGCGGCATTGCAGAAAACTTTGGCGTCCGCGCTGGATCGTGAGCCGCGAGCCCGCCGGGACGTCCTCTACGGAAAAGCCATGGGCCGCCTGGTGGCGCATGAAATGTACCACATCCAGTCCCAGAGTCGTGAGCATTCGCGGAATGGTGTAGCCGAGGCTGCTGTATCGTCGCGGGAGTTGGTCGCGGAACGCTTCGAATTCGCGGCTGACGCGGTGGCCAAACTTCAGCCGCCAGCGACAGAGGCTGAAGGCAGCTACGACACGGACGATTCAGCCGGCCGCTAGCTCAACTTTCTCATCGGCAATCAAGTTTTGCGTGTTATACTTTTCCGCGAAGCTGCTTCGTTGAAGCTTCTCCCTCCAATCGCCCAGTTTCCAGCGATGCTTACGCACAAAGTGTCAGGAGACCTGGACGATGAAACACATCCTATTTGAATCGCTTGTTTTGACGACGATCTTTGCAGCCGGCGCTTACGCGGCGCAAGGCGACGGCATGGGATTGCAGCCTGGCGTGCTGCCAACCTCATGGATTACGGGTGGTCCAAACTGCGCAACCGTTCCGGATTGGCAGATCCACGAATACAACGAGGACTTCTACATTCTTCGCGAGTCCGGCTGTACGAACTACGAAAAGCCGTTTCTCTATCTGATCTTCGGCCAGGATAAGGCGATCCTCGAAGACACCGGAGCCGGCGCCGGGGTGCAGACGGCTCCCTTTGTCGCGGACCTGCTCACGAAATGGGCCAAGAAAAAAGGCCGCGCTGGTGCCGTGCCGTTGATCGTGATTCATTCCCACGGACATGGCGATCACACATCCGGCGACAAAGGCTTCCAGGCCATGGCGAACGTCCAGTTTGTGGCAGCGACGCCCGAGGATGTCCAGAAGGCGGCGGGAATCGCCAAATGGCCCACGGATCTTGGGACCATCGAGCTCGGCAACCGGACACTCGATGTGATTCCGATTCCGGGACATCACACGGCCAGCATCGCGATTTATGATCGTCTCACCGGGAATCTGCTGACCGGGGACAGCCTCTATCCCGGACGGCTATATGCTCCCGAAGACGCATGGCAGGACTACGCGGCCAGTGCGCAGCGGCTCGCCGACTTCGTGCTGGCTCATCCGATCGCGCATGTTCTGGGAACCCACATCGAGCAATCGCGGATCGCGTACGCCGACTATCCGACTGGTACCACGTATCAACCGAATGAGCACGTTCTGGAGCTCACGCGTGCTCACGTTCTGGAATTGAATCAAGCCTTTCTAAATCAGCAAGGGAAGCCGGCGGTAGTGTCGCTGCCGGATTTCACACTGATGGCTCGACCTCAAAGAGCTGCACGGCCGGCCGGGGCCGCTGCGAAAGGACCTGGAACAAACTGAGCCGCTATCAATAATTTCTATCCAGCGAATATTTCCTTTCAAAAGTTCGCCGCTGCTGGCATACTATGGGCATGTTGCTGTCATGTCTGGGAAAGGCCGAGAGATCCAAGATCTCCATCCAGGTCTTCCTGCGCCTGACTGCCATGGACGTTTGCTGCGGTCCCCCCTCCTGCCTCTAAGCCCTCTTTTTTTCGCGCGCGTGTGAACTCGCGCGTTTACCATCTGAAAATTTGAAGTCGAGAGGACTTGCCCATGGATGATGAATCCGTTCTTTGGGAAGAAACGATCGAACCCGGAGCCACGTGGTCGCACGTGCTCAAGCGGGGGACGTCGCTTCGCATCGTGGATCTGGAAGGCGGCGCTAACGTTGGCGCGATTTTCTATAACTTCGATTGTCCGGCGGAACGCTACAACATGGCGGATACACTCAAGGCCCAGCACATCGCCCGGCTAACTGAAGGCTGCGTGTTTTATTCCGATATGGGCCGGATACTGTGTTCGATGATCAAGGACACAGCCGGATGGCACGACCCCATCAGCGGGTGCTCCGACGCAGCGCTGGTGCTCCAGAAATATGGTGAGGCTCGCTATCAGCAGCACAGAAACAATTGCCACAAAAACGCGCGGGATGGATTTCTGATCGAGCTGGAGAAGTGGGGCCTGGGGGCTCGCGATCTCACGCCGATTGTTAACTTTTTCAGCCGAGTCAGAGTCGCTGAAGACGGCGGCATGAAGTTTGAGCCCGATAATTCCCGGGCCGGTGCTTCGATCGAACTGCGCGCCGAGATGAACGTCCTGACGATCTTCAACACTTGCCAGCATCCGCTCGATTCCAATCCTCGGTACGAACCCAAGCCGGTGGCGTTAACGGTTCGCAAGGTCTGTGTGCCTGGATCCGACGATCCATGCCGGGTTTCGCGGCCCGAAAACCAGCGCGGATTCACGCTCACCGAAAGGTACTTCCTCTAAACCAAATGGCGACGAAAACGCAACTCGAGGAAAGCCGGCGATCTGCGAAACGCGCGGTCTATCGTGAGGTCGTTCCCGCGGGCGAGCCTTGGATCCGCGTGATTCACCGCGGGCAGTTCTTCCGCATCGTGGATCTGGAGGGCAATCAGGCCGCCGACACTCTGTTCTATAACGCGCACGATTACTCCGATCGGTATAGCGCGCAAGATACGATTCGGGCACAACAGAACGTTTACCTGACCACCGGCACCCGTCTGATATCGTCCGGAGGCAATGTACTGTTGACCATCGTGGCGGACACCTGCGGCCGTCACGACACATTGGGCGGCGCCTGCGCCACGGAGAGCAACATGGTGCGGTACGCCATCGAGAAGCGCTACATGCACGCTTGCCGCCAGAGTTTCGTCAAAGCCGCCATCCAATGGGGCCGCGGTCTGAGCAAGCGAGACCTGACCAGCAACATTAACTTTTTCATGAATGTTGTCGTGACCCCGGAGGGAGGACTGACCTTTGAGGACGGCGTATCGGGCCCCGGCAAATACGTCGAAATGCGGGCTGAAATGGACGTGCTGGCGATCATCAGCAACTGTCCCCAGCTCAATAATCCCTGTAACGGATACAATCCCACGCCGGTTGAAGTGTTGATCTGGGACCCAGGTTCGAACCCAGGGGCTGACGATGTTTAGCAAGGTCCTGGTCGCCAATCGCGGCGTCATTGCCTGCCGGATTTTCCGCACGTTGCGGAAGATGGGGATTGGATCGGTAGCGGTCTACTCAGAGGCCGATCGCTATTCCTTGCACGTCGAGAGCGCCGATGAGGCGGTGTGTGTCGGTCCGGCGCCGCCTACGCAAAGTTATCTCTCTGCCACCGCGCTGCTGGATGCTGCCCGTGCG
>Ga0207712_10001548_pt1 | contig 15509 bp, 16 predicted proteins | sample KBSS44metaG_FD_184402 | JGI IMG/M metagenome (GOLD analysis project Ga0207712, IMG submission 184402) | Switchgrass rhizosphere microbial communities from Kellogg Biological Station, Michigan, USA - KBS S4-4 metaG (SPAdes) (version 2) | ecosystem: Host-associated > Plants > Roots > Rhizosphere... | reverse complement strand
TGACGAATTGATGCTCCAGCTTCGACATCCGGTACCAGTAGAACCCGCTTTCCGGAGCCGTGAGATCCAGGCGATCAACGGCAGCGTCAACTATTCCCTGACAATAGTGGCAATAAGACTGGATCTCGGCGACGGAATAGGGGATGAGAATCAGCCCCGCGTCTGGACCCGTGGCGAAACGATTGTGTGCCTCGCGATGATGCTTCCAAGGCACGAAGTCGGCTTCAGCCGGTTGAAGATAGAGATGGGTATAAAAGAGCGTGTGGTAGGCTACCTGCCAGAAGGGATTCACATAGCGATCGCTGGTCCAGAGCTCGGCGGGGCAGGCGTCGATCGCCCCACGCAGCATTGCGAGCGAGGCGTAATACTGACTCTTGAGGGTGGCTGGGAGTGACATGGGATAGATGAATGCTTCAGGTTGAAGTGCTACACCTTCTCCAGGGTAAGCGGCTCCGGACTACGCCCGTCTATGTCCACGACGCCGTGCTCTCGCGCATACGCCGCGGCCACGACGACCGATCCACTCAAGTTGATCACCTCGGGATCCGTTGCAAGTGCCGCTATCGCACGCCCGATAAACTGGGGTGACTCTGAATTACTGAGGTCCAGAAAGTCTGCCGCCTCCATCACCTTCTCGGTACGCACCAGCCCAGGATAGAGCGACAGGACCGCCACCCCGTGGCTCCGAAGCTCATCGGCCATGTCCATGGTCATCTTGTCGGTCGCCGCCTTCGAGACGCCGTAGGCGACATTCCCGATGTGTTTGCGCGCGGCCCACGAGGAGATGTTCACGATCAGGCCTCGACGGCGTTCGACCATCGATCGGGCCGCAAGACAGCTCGCGACGTAGTGGGCCCGCACTCCCGACTGGAACATTGAGTCCCACCGCCAGAGCGACTGTTGCCAGAATGGACGAGGCCAGGTGAAGGCGCCGTCCTCGACCATGCGTTCGTAGCCACCCCAGGCGTTGTTGACCAGCAGGTCCAGCGGGCCCCGCTCGCTCGCGATCCGCTCGAACACCGACTGGACGGCACCATCATCGGTGTGGTCGCAGACTAGCGGGATGCAGCCATCGTCGAGCCCCGCCTGGTCCACGGTTCGACCCGTGACATAGACCCGAGCGCCGGCGTCGCGCAGCGCTTCGGCGACACCCTTCCCGATGCCCCGGCTTCCGCCGGTCACCAGTGCAACCCGACCGTTCAAGCTCTCCATGTGATTTCCGGCCCGCCCTAAGGCTCCAGCCCCTCGGCCCAGGTAATCGCTGGGCCAAGCCAGGCAGAGCGTGGCTGGAAGAAGGTACCGTGGCCGAGCCCCAGGCTCAGCGCAATCTCACGAGTTTGAGAACGAGGGCTCCGACGTGCAAAGAGTGGAGCGCAGGAGACGCCCAGAGAGTCGCTGGTCTCATACAGTGACAGGAGACGTCCGCTGACGTAGAGATCCTGCCGGTCGAGGGCCCAGGGACCACAGGCCGCCATGATGACGAACGAGACCGCGGGATTGCGCAAACGCGCCGACGCGAGGATCGCGATCCAACCGCCCTTGGAGAAGCCCATCACCGTGATCGCATTCGGGGATACGCCGCTCTGAATGAGGCTGTCCACCTGCTGCGCGACATGATTGGCGAAGGAGTCGGAGTCGGTTCGCGGCGGCCGTTGCTCGCTGAGCACGACGAAGCCGGGGCGACGCAGGCTGTCGAGGATGGCGTCGTACTCGAAGGTCCCGAAGGTGTCGTCGGTCGGCCGGCGATCCTGCTCCGTCTCGACTATCCGGCCATGCAGATAGATGACATATCTCGTTGACGTCTGGCTCTTCCCCGGTCTGGTCACCAGGGCGAGCAGGAAAAGCACAATCAGGCTCGGGTGACGCATGACGGGTTCCTCCCAGCGGGACTTGCACCGATCCAGTTCCTACGTTAGCTCATAGCGCGCTGGTCGCCAGTTCGAACCCGCCCATCCGGGAGGACGCGGATGTCCCACCGTAGGCGCGCAGGGTGGCGAACGACCTCGACATCCCATCTCCTTGGCGTCCTCGCGATGCTGGGTGATCTCGTGGCCTGCCGCACCCCGGGGAAGGGAGCTGCCCCGACGACCGAGCTGATCAGCGTCTCGGTGCATGAAGGCACTTGGCTCGCCTTCGACCTCTCTCCCGATCACACCCAGATCGCCTTCGACATGCTCGGCCAGCTCTGGCTCATGCCAGGTGCTGGTGGTGTCGCACACGCCGTTACTGACGCGGTCCGGGACACGGCCGAGGACGGCGACCCGGCCTTCTCGCCGGATGGGAAGTCGCTGGCCTTTGCCGGCGAGCGTGCGGGCCATCCCGGGCTCTGGCGGCTCGATGTAGCTACGGGTCGCGTCGATCGTCTTACCACCGCTCCCGAGTCGGACGATCAACCGGCATGGTCACCCGATGGCCGGACTATCGCATTTGTGCGCCAGAGCGCCGAGCGTCAAGGCGACCATGTGGTCGGAGGAGGATGGCTCCATCTTCTCGATGTAGCCAGCGGCAAGGTTCGGCTCCTGCCCTTCCGCACGAAAGGTTCCTACAACATCCGGGATCCTGCGTGGAGCGTGGACGGCCGGACGATCTACCTTGTCGTGCCGCGGCGCTCCTATCCGGCCACGGTTACCGGTGGCGCGCTGTGGTCGGTGGACGTCGCCAAAGGGACCCGCGCACTGGTTGGCGATTCCACTCTGGATGTCCTCGCTCCATCGCCATCGCCGGATGACCATGCCCTCGCCTTTGTCGCCAACGATTCAGCAGGCAGAGCGCAGGTCTGGATCCGCTCGCTGCCAACGGGTGTCCCGAGACGGCTAACCGACGAAGCCGAGCTGACTCCGCGCCGGCTGCGCTGGGCTGGGCCTGACACCCTGCTGTTCGTGAGCGGGGGCCGTTTTCGGCGGCTCTCCGTCGCAGGGAACGGGAGGGTGGAAGTGCCGTTCGTGGCGACCGTCGCCTTCCCGCGCAACGTGACGCCTCTTCCCGCGCGCCATTTTCCCGCGCCAGGCTCACGTCAGTCGGCTCGAGGCCAGACCGGACTGGCCCTGGCGCCGGACGGATCTCGTGCCGCGATGATCGCGCTTCGCCGCCTCTGGATCATCCCGATTCCGACCGGCGAGCCGAAGGAGGTCGCCCGGCTTCCTGAAGGAGCGCGGGACGTGGATTGGGCTCCCACGATGGATCGTGTGGTGTACGCCGCTGGCTCGTGGGGCGCCGAGGATCTCCATCTGATGGAGCTGGCGACGGGACACGATGTTCAGCTTACCGAATTGCCCGGACGTGAGGTGGTCCCGCAATGGTCGCCCGATGGCCAATGGATCGCCTTCATTCGCATGGCATCCGACTCGGACCCGCACCTGGTCGTGCTGCCGGTCAACCCTGATGTCCCCGATGTGGTTGACCCGAGCCGGGGAAAGGATCTTGGCGTTATCGCGGCCGGGGAATGGACCATCGGGATCGAAAGCGCCACCATGCCAACCTGGCGGCGCGACTCGCGCGGTCTGCTGGCCTGGCGTCATGCTGGCGGGCCGGTGGTCCGCGACCCGTTCTCCATTCTCCGCCCGAGTCAGGCCGAGGTCATTTCGCTCGACGGCAAGCGTCGCAAGCTGGGCAACTTCCCGCTCGATGCGACCTGGGTCCGGTGGACCGACGACAGTACGCTGGCGTATGTAGACGCCGATCGGGTCATGCGCGCCCGGGTTCGTGGTGACTCGATCCTGGATACACCGGAGCCGCTGGGGGACGATGCGGCGTTGTATATGAGCGCGTCGCGCGACGGGTCGCTGCTCTACGTCTCGGGCGGCGGCCTTCACCTCCGGGACGGATCGGGAAAGGTGCAGAGCCTCGGCTGGCCGGTCACCTATGTTGTCCCCACGCCTCCGCCGCTCCTGATCACTAATGCGCGCATCGTGGACGGCACCGGTAACCCGCCGACCGAGCCGCGGGACCTCCTCCTGCGAAATGGCCGAATCGAGAAGATCGGAGCGCCGGGAACCCTGAAGGCCAAAGATGCTAAGGCGATCGACGCCGGCGGGGCGGTCCTCCTGCCGGGTCTCTCCGACATGCACTCGCATCAGGACGGTGCCCAACAGATGCGCGGCGCCTTGTACAACGGGGTCACCGTACTGCGAGACCAGGGGAGCGATCTCGCGACGGTTGCGGCCCGAGCCGATGAATCCTTCTCTGGTGACGCGGTCCTTCCGTGGACCAGCTTCGGCGGGTTCCAGCTCTACACCGACTGGGCATTCAGCAATGGCATCGAGCAGGGACTGGAGCCCGAGCGCGATCCCGGCCAGATCGGCCGCGCTGTGGACCTCCTGCTCGCGCACGGTGCCGAGCACATGAAGATCCGGACCTTCCACGGCTGGAACGGGGTGACTCGGCTGATCGAGGCCGCGCATCGGGCCGGGCTGCGGACCACCGGGCATTGCATTCTTCCGCTCGCCTTGCTCGCCGCCGGGATGGACTCGAAGGAGCACCTGGGCAACACCTGCGGCGAGCGGTTCAACGCCCCGTTTCACGAGGATATCACGGCCGTGTTGCACGCGAGCCGGATTGCCGTCATCCCGACCAGCATGCTGACCTCCTGGGAAGAGATCTGGATGGCTGACAGCAACTTCCTGCGAAGGCCTGACGTGCAGCCATTCACGGTCGTGGCGAAGCGCGATCTGAAACCCTTCGGCGCGTCGGATCCTGCGTATTGGATCGTCGGGCAGGGGCGCCTCATGATCGAACAGATGCGTTCCCTGCACGATGCCGGCGTGCTGTTCGGCGTGGGATGTGACGCGCCGCTATTCCCTTGGGGCGCGCATCTGGAATTGGAGCGCATGGTAGCGGCTGGTCTCACTCCACTGGAGGCCATCCGGGCGGGGACGCTCGAGTCGATGCGCATCCTGGGGCACGATGCCGAGCTGGGTTCGATTGAGGCCGGGAAAATCGCGAACCTCATCATTCTCGAGCCGGGTGCCGAGCCCTGGCGCGATATCAAGGACACGAGACGGATTCGGGAGGTGATTCTGGGCGGGAGGCTGGTGGATCGGGCGGGGCTGCTGAGCAATAATGAACGGTGAACGGGAGAAGCGGGGACCGGGAACGGGCCACGTCCCCACATCCTTACAACGAGAGGGTTCTATTCCGTCCCGACGCGCCGCAGGGACATGCGCCGTACGAGCACCTGATCAGGCAGCGTCATGAGACGACCCTTCATGACGTCCCGCTCAACGGCTATTACGAGGCGAAGGTGGTATCGCGGGGTCTCAATCTCCGCCGTCCACGAGCCATCGGCCCCCCGAACAAATTGCGACTCGTTCATGAACTCGCGGGCTCCGTTCACCACCTTGTCTGCCCGCAAGGTGACCGTGTCTCCTCTCGCCGTGCTCACGTCATAGATGACCTCTTCGTCCTTGCACGCCGGGAACTTCACCTTGTCAACGCAGGTTGATGGCCGTGCCAGGAGCCGAGGATGGGAGATTCCTGAGCGTGAGCGGGAGTCGCCCATGAGGCGAGGAGGATGAGAGGAATGGCGGTCAGTAGGCGCATGACGATAAGCAGAATTGGTTCCGACGATGGTGTGGCAGCATGGGAATTTGAGACCGGTTCGGCGTTCTGGCGGTTACCATGAGGACCTTCATAGGGTCAATACTCCCCCTTGGGTGGGGGGCCTGCTCGCGTTTTATTTGCAGCCGTCAGCGGGGCCTGACACCGGCTCCGGGTTTTTACGGTTACCAAGCTGACTTTCAACGGGTTGATATTCCCCCCAAGGGGTGGGGGACGGTCTCGCACTTTTTGGTACTGCCCCGCCTACCGCGGTCCATCGGACTGACCACTCAGCTCGCTCTACTCGCGTCGCCCTCCCTATTTATCGGGTCCCACTCGCCGCTGCTCCTGCGCCTGCGCCATCACCCGCTCGGTAAAGTCGATCCGCTCCTGCGCCTCGCCCAGCTCCCGCCGCAGGTTGCCCACTTCGATCTCGAGTGACTCGAGGCGAGCGGGGATCTCACCCTGGTCGAGGGACGAGGGTCGGCCTCTGAGATTTTGTGCCCATAGCCCGAAAGCCAGCGCCAGCGCCGCGTGGATTCCGGCATGCCACCCCTCGCCTCCCTGAGCGGCAAAGCCTGTGGCCACGAGGTTAAGCGCGCTCAGCGCAATCGCGATGGGACGCCAGATCCTGGGGTTGAATGTCATGCCGAGCTCCTTTCGAGTCTTACTGACGGCCTCGGGCAGCGACGAGATTCAAAATGAACCGTCAGCCCCTGGCTCCCGTCCGGGTCAACTCCTCCTCCGGTGCTGGGTCCTCCACGAACGGCGCCTCCCGGCACCTGGCCGCCGAACCGGGCCAGTCGGTCCCCCGATACCGACCGAGCAGGGTTCCCACCAGAACGATCAAAGGAATCACGATCGCCTGAATCGGGCGCGGCATCACGACCACGGCTTGAGTCCGGCGATGCCGCCAGGTCACCCGCGCCATGTAGAAGAGCGGCGGCCGCTCGGCTGGCCCGCTGTTGATGACGTCGAACGCCGCCTGCAGATGGCGATCCAGATCGCCCGAGGGTTTGGCGTACCCATGGGCCACCAGCGTTTCGTCGCCGTCGTTCCACCAGGTGTGCACCGATCCGGGAGGAAAGGTCGCGGTTTCTCCGGCGGCGACCTGGATGTGTCGTCCATCTCCGACGGCGCTCATGGTGCCCGCGATTACCCGGAATTCCTCCGCCGCGTGGTAATGAACGTGGAGTGGCGGTCCTTTGCGGTGAGGTGGCAACGAGCCGCGAAGCGCCAGCCAGGTCTCGCCATTTCGGGCGACACGAAACATCTCGAGTCGCTCGCCGGTGTGCCGGTTCTCAAGAATGAGCTTGTCGCTGGATCCGGTCATAATCCAATTCGCGAGAAAACCGTTTGCGGGATGACGATACGAGCCGAAGTGGCCGCGCGCCAGCGCGTCGGATCGTCAGCTTCAGCTGGTTGGAGCGACTCTTGTCAGACGGATTCCCACCACTCCCTGAACCTGGGCCGTGGAGCCGGCGTGGCGCTCACGCCTCTGCGAGAAGCGCGGCTACCCGATCGATCTCTTCTTCGAGATTGTAGAAGTGTACCGCTAACCGGATCCGCCCCGCTCGCATCGAGGCCACAACTCCTGCGGCGCGAAGACGGGCCATGGCGGCCTCGGCGTCTTCGACGGGCACCGATACGATCGTGGAGCGATGCTGTTCTGGAAACGGCCGCACCTTGGTGCCGCGTGCGCCCAGCGCGTCCAGCAACCTCCGCGAGAGCGAGGCGTTGCGTTCGAGAATGGCCTGAATCCCGAACCGCTGAAACAGGCCCAGCGACGCCTGCTCGGCGAGTGCGGCGAACCAGATCAGAGAAGTATCGAGCTTCGACGCCGTAGGAGACAGGTCCATCTTCGGACCGTAGAACGCTTCAAGCGGCTTCCGAGCGGCTTTCCATCCCGGGAAAATGGGCTGGATTCTGTCGATGAGCTGGGGACGGACATAGAGGTAGCCCATGCCTCGCGAGCCGAGGAGGAACTTGTGACTCGAGGCCGCCAGGAAATCGACCCCGTCCCGGACGACATCGAGGGGAACGGCTCCCGCCGCCTGGCAGGCATCTACGAAGAGCCAGGCTCCGGAGCGACCCGCTACCTGGCTGAGCGATGCCAGATCCGTCCGAAAGCCGTTCGGCGAGTGCACCGCGCTTACCGCGATGAGACGGGTTCCGCCATCCGCTGCCGCGGCGTAGGCATCGGCTGAGATTCCATCATCGCTGAACGGCACCGTGCGGATCTCATAGCCCCGTTCGCGGAGGAGAACCCAGGGGTAGTAGTTCGACGCGAACTCCATATCGGCAACTACGATGTTCTCGCCACGAGCCGCCGTCGGCATATTGGCTGCGACGACGCCGGCCGCCACACTCACCGCCGGGACGATCGCGACCTCCTCTGGTTGCGCACCCACGATCTGGGCGAACCCACGGCGAGCATCCTCGCCGGCCTTTTCGGCCTCGGGCCAGTCGAACCGCCCGGCCGACCACTGTCCCACCGCACGCTCGTACGCCTCTCTCGCCGGCGTACACCCAACATTCATCGTCGCGGTGTTCAGGTAGATCGTATCCTTGAGTCCTGGGAAGAGCTCACGGACCTCATCAACGTTCATGTCGGCTGATCCTCAGGTTCTCCGCGCCACGGCGAGCAGGTGAGCGCTCACCCCAAGTATCGTCGGCTCGGCCTCGAGCGCAGCGAGTGATTCGAGTAGCACCGCCCGTTGGCCCTCATCGGCGAACCGAGCGTCCAGGTCCGGCAAAAGCCACCCAGGTCCTTCGACGCCGAGCGTCGCTTCGTGTTTCAGGCCCACTGCCATGCACTCTTCCTTCAGCTCCTCCGGCCGATGGAAGTACGCGGTCGTGAAGTACGCCGGGTCGCCGGTCGGATTGCGATGCACCCCGTCTCGCCGGTCGCTCGCCGCAATCGCTGCGAAGGTCGGATCCGCGAGATAACCACCCCGCAGCCCGTCCAACGTTGAAGCAAGGCGCGAAATCGCTGCCGCGAGGATCATTCCCCCCGGTCGACACACCCGTCGTGCTTCGGCAAGGGCTTGGAGGCGGTCGGGGGCCTCGGGCAGGTGGTAGAGGGGGCCGAGCAGAAGCACCGCGTCCATACTCGCGTCCGGTAGTCGGAGTTCGCGCGCGTCGCCGACTTCTGCGCTGGCCAGCGTAACTCCCGGCCGACGGCTGGTCGCGGCGCGCGCCTGCTCGATGTGCAGGGGCACGGGATCCACCAGGTGGGTCTGGTATCCACGCTCGGCGAGCCAAATGGCGTATCGTCCGGGACCGCCACCAACGTCGGCGATCACCGCGGGAGGCGCCGGGAGATATCGCTCCAACAACACCTGGGTACGGGCGAACTCGAGCGCGCCTTGGCCACCGAGGAGCCGGTCTCGTTCGAGGCCGAGGGCGTAGAACGCCGCGATATGGCCGTAGTCGCCCTCGCTGTCGCTCATCGAGCTTCCCGGCGCTTCACGCAGGTTCCAAATGAGAGGAAATGTGGGCTAGCGCGGCATCCCGCCCGAGAAAGCGGCCTACTGCGATGCCTACGCTGGCAGCTCGAAAACACGCTAGCACGTGCTCTGTGAGAGCGGCTTCCATTACCTCATTGAGGACAACCGGTTCGTCCAGCAATCGAGCCAGGATGTTGAGGCCAATCGCATCGCACTCGACGATTTGACCGGTCTTGAGTGTCTGGGTGGTGATCACATAGCAATCCACATTCCCGCCGTCTCCGCCTTCCGTGCCGAACACGAAACCGTAAGGGAAGGGATACGCGTGAGCGATGGATTCGGAATGGAGATACTGGAGGGTCTTTTCGTCGTGCTGATTCTTTTGAATTGAACCCGCTTCGTTCTGGACAAAGACGCGAATCCTCATGGTTGGTCTCAATCGAGGTCGGAAATAAGGCCAATGCTCCTTCTATGGGAATCGCAAACTCTCGTGCAACCGCTTGAACCGGTGATGGTCTCGCAAGGGATCCAACCGGGGATCTACCCTGAGCAGTGCCATCCAGTGAGTCCGCTCCTTGTAACCCTGCTCGAGTCGATCGACCGCCGAATCCACCTCTCCCAAGCCGGCCAGTACCACCGCGACATCATAGGACGAGACGTATCGCTCCCGCTCGATCGCGTACAGCTCGTTCAGGATCTCGCGAGCGCCTGCAAGCCGGCCTGACCGTGCCAGACAATTTCCCAGCATCGCGAGCCCTACCGAATTCCGGTTGGAGAGCTGGACTCCCTCCTCGAATTCCGCTATCGCCCGGTCGAACTGGCCGATCTGGCCCAACGCCAGCCCCATCCACCAGTGGGCCACGGCCAGAGTGGGATCCAGCTCCAGAGCCCGAGTCGACTGTGCGATCGACTCATCCCAACGTCTCCCGAAGTAGTAGCCCCATCCGACCGCGGCTATCTTGAGCCCCGACAGCGGATCCAAGGCAACCGCCCGCTCGAATTCCGCAACGCACTCATCCCGCCGTCCCATCACTGCCATGAAGTTTCCGTACCACTGGTGGCCGGTGGAATACCCCGGATTCAGCTCGATCGCAGTGTGGAATTCCCGCTCCGCTTCGGTCCAGTCCCAGTCGTGATACATCGCGCAGTACGCCAGCGTAGGATGCGGCTCGGCCAGGGTCGGATCGATCTCGAGGGCTCTGAGCGCCGCGGCCTTTGCGGCGGGAAACGCCTCGGTCGGCGGCATCATGCAGTAGAAGCCCAGGATCGCGTAGGAATCGGCGATGCCGGCGTGGGCCAGGGCGTAGTTGGGATCGCGGGCCAGAGCCTGTTGGAAGAAATCGAGACCCTTCCGCAGGTCCGCCTCGTGGCGCCGGTTCCAGAAATGACGGCCCTTCAGGTAGGCACTGTAGGCCTCGATGTCGTCGGTGGCACGCCGGACCAGGGTCCGCATCGGCGCGGCCGGTACAGCTCCCAGTGCAGGCGCCGCTCCGAACAGTCGCACTCGCAGCGCATTTACGATGGCCCGCGAGATCTCGTCCTGGATCGCGAACACGTCCTCCAGCTCACGATTGAAGCTGTCGGACCAAAGATGGTAACCGTTGTCGACGTCGGTGAGCTGCACCGCGACCCTCAGGCGTCGCCCCGCCCGCCGCACGCTGCCTTCGAGCACGGTGCGCACGTTGAGCTGGCTCCCAATCGATCGGATGTCCTGCTGCTTTCCCTTGAAAGCGAAGACCGATGTCCGGGAGACGACGTGCAGCCCGTCCACCTTGGTGAGTGCGCCGATCAGCTCCTCGGTCATTCCGTCGGCGAAGAACTCGTTCTCAGGGTCTGGACTGAGATTGAGGAAGGGCAGTACCGCGAGCGACTTGTCGGGAATCGGGGTTGCCCTGGGCTTGGGAGCCGCACTCAATGCCGCCGAGAACTCCGCCGCCGTGGTGAACCGGTCATTCGGAGCAGGGGAGAGCGCCCTGAGGGTCGCCGACTCGACTGCCTCGGGAACATCCACTCCCAGTTGCCGCAGGCCCTGGGGTGGAGTCGTGAACCGTGCGGCGATCATGCCCTGGGCAGTAGCACCGCCGTGCGGCGCTTGACCCGCAAGCATCTCGTAGAGCACACAGGCCAGGCTGTAGATGTCGCTCCGGGGATCAACCACCTCTCCCACCGCCTGCTCGGGACTCATGTAGGCAGGAGTGCCTACTGCGAGACCAGTGACCGTGAGTTGGGTCTCGTCCTCCGAGCGGAATCCGCGTGCGATGCCGAAGTCGGCCAGGAGTGCATGCCCACCAGAGAGGAGGATGTTCTCCGGCTTGATGTCGCGGTGCACGATGCCGTGATCGTGGGCATGAGCCAGCCCGTCGGCGACTTCGCGCACGATCTTGAGCGCTGGTTCCACCTCGAGCCGTCGTTCGCGCAGCAGTCGAGCGCGCAGACTCTCACCATCGATGAAGGGCATGGTGAACCAGAGCAACCCGGACGCGTCACCCGAGTCCAGCACGGTGAGGATGTGGGGATGCTGAAGCCGCGCAGTAAGACGGATCTCCCGGAGAAACCGGTCACTGCCGAGGCTCAAGGCGAGCTCGGGGTGCAGCGTCTTTAGCGCGACCGGACGATCGTGCCGGAGATCCCGTGCGAGGTACACCGTCGCCATCCCGCCTCGCCCGAGCTCGCGCTCGATGGTGTAGCGGTCGCTCAAGGCACTCCGCAATTGTTCGGCTTGAGCTGGCACGATCGAGTCCGGGGTCGGGTTGCTGAGTGCAGAACGATACGGACATCCTGGCGCCGGTGCCAGAGACAAGAAAGGTCCCGACCGAGTACGGTCAGGACCTCGAAATCACGTTGGTTTTCTTCCTACTGAACGACGATGCGTCCCGATACTCCCCCAAACTCATCGGCTATCGCGGTCACTCCAGGCGGCGCCTCCCATGACCCTTCATCGAAGCGCACGTTGACCTGATGAACTCCATCGCTCACCGGCAGCACGATGCGCCACCATCCCGAGGAAGCGTACTCCAGCGGCACCGGCTTCCAGTCGGTGAAATCACCCATCAGCTCCACCAGGTGTGCCCCACGGCCAGGCAGACTGAATTCAACGGCGTTCGAGTTGATTCGCTCGATGCGAAAGCCTGTTGACACCCTCGCGGGGACAGGAAGCGGAATCCGTGGAGCTGGAGCCGTGAGGTTGGCGCGAATCGAGAGCAGCAGGTAGCGCCCTCCGGTCATCCCCAGAGTCAGATCCGTGGGCCGGTCGCCGGCGGCCCCCACCAGCGCAAACCGCGGAGAGATCCACCAGGCCGCTTCAGATTCCCACCACACATCCGCCGGTCGAGCGATGTTCCCATGCCGGCCGGCACCCAGCCCCAACTGGAACGGACCCCCAGCCCATCTGAGCCAGGCCGAGAGATCGCTTCGGGCTTTGCTCTGATTGACGAGGACCGTATCGACGGTGAGCGTGTCGGAGCCGAGCCTCGTCCGGAGCTCGGTAGCCTGTATCATCGTCTGTCCCGCCTGGAGCTGGAGGCTGACGGGACCCAGGTCATGCCAGTACCCTGCTTCAATTCTCCATGTCGGGCTGCCGGGTTCGCTCCCGCGCGCGCCACCCAGCCATAGTCCCCGCGATCCCCCCAAATAATGAAGCCTTGCTCCGGCCAGCCAGGCGCCTTCGGAGAGGTGAGGCCCGGTTTGTCCCGTGGCGGTACCAAAGCCTTCTGCCATGAATCGCTCGCCAAGCCTGCCGAATAGCGAAGCGCTGGCGCGACCGGCCGTCCCCTCACGCTCGTCTCCGAAACCGGTATACGCACCCTCGGCGCTCATACGGAAGAACGAACTCGACCAGGAGAGACTCGGCGCGAGCGACGCGATGGCACCCGGATTTCCCTGATACTGCATTCCCCCGAGCCCTGTTTCGACCGATCCTTGCACCTGCGCCTGAGCTGGGGACCAGCTCAGGGTCAATGCGACCGCAACCCATGGTGCCCGCGTCGCTCTCATGGCGGCGAGTTACCTGACGGCACCAGCTTGGGCTGTACCGGCCCCGGTGGCTGCCTGGTGTTCGGCGCGCTGACCCGGTCGCGCAGAGCAAGGAAATCGGTATCGGGCCCGTGTGCCGCGGCGAGCGAGTGGACCTGCTCCCACGCCTTGGGCACGTCGACGCCGAGTGCGACCAGATCGCTCAGCACTCCGAGCGGGACGGCAACCGACTGCTCGGGACGGAGCCGGCGCAGCTCGGTGATCATCGCCGGAGTGGCGCCGGCCTTGAGGCAGGCCGCACCCGCTACGATGTCGGCCTCAGGAGCACTGGGGCCCAGTGCGGTCTTCGATTCACCGAGTTGGCCGGAAAGAGTCCGAACCGCGGCAACAATGCGGGTTCCCTCAGCTCCCTTACTTTGACCCTCGAGGGCCTTCTGGATCAGGGGCTCGGTCGGAAGGCCGCTTTGTGCAGCGCTATCTACCAGTCGTTGTACTTGACTTGCGACGTCGGCGGGGAGACGAGTCTGGAGTCTGGAGTCTTGAGCTAACAGCGATCCGAACCCGAAAACCGAGAGCAGAAGAATTGCCTTGGTGACCATCAGTTCACCACCGTGATGACCGAGGTCGGAGTTCCGAAATCATCGTCGCCTGCGGGTGGGCGTCCTGGATCGGCGAGATACTCCTGATCGTTCGCGACGAAGCTGTAGCGGTAGCGGCCGGGCCGGAGGGGCAGGGTGATGTCCCAGGTCCCACCATGGCGCCGCATAGGAGTCGCGCGAGGGTCCCAGTTGTTGAAGTCTCCTACAACCGCGACTCGCCTGAGACCGGAAGCCTCCAGGGTGAATCTGACCGGTTGGCTCGCTGCGCCGATGGCCTCCGGCGAACCTACCAGCCGGCGGGAGCCGAGCCAGGTAGCGACTACACTTCCCGCCACCAGGAGCATTATCGCAGCCGCCCGAGCCAGAGATTGGAGCCGCGACCGCACTCGATGAGCCTTGAGGTCATGATTGAGGGCGCCGATCACTCGATCCTCGACCAAGAGCGAGGGCACCGGTCCGTGCTTGAGCTCCGCCACAACCGCGGCGACTACGGGATCGTCTATCCGGTCTTCGGAATCAGGCATAATCTGGTGATCCTTCCCGCAAACGGCGGCGCAGTCCTTCGCACGCCCGCAGCACCCTCATGCGCAGGGCGGAAGCCGGTGCGCCGGTGAGCGACTCGATTTCCTGATAACTGAAGTCTTCGACGTGTTTGAGCAAGAAGGCCTCTCGCTGATCGGGAGTAAGCTCCTTCAGGGCTCGCTCGATTTCCTCGCGCCACTCGCCCCGCTCCGATTCGCCCTCCGACCGTGCCACAGCGAATGCCGCATCGGCCGCCGCGCCCCGCTCGATCAGGTCGACCCTGGCTAGCCGGCTCCGGCAGCGGTTCACCAGAATCCGGAACATCCAGGTCCCGACCCGGGATGGCTCCTGGCAGCGGTCGAGTCCCCTGAACGCGCGCAAGAACGTGTCCTGTAATACCTCTTCGGCATCTTCCCGGTTGCCCAGCAGAAACCAGGCGTATCTTTCCAGCCGGCGCCGGTGCCGTGCCATCAGCTCGGCATACGCAGCCTGATCGCCGGCCAGGGCGCGTTGCACGAGGACGGCATCGGTCTGGCTCACCTCTGAGAGACCCAAGGACAGGGCCATCTGTCACACCTCAGGTCCGGCGGCCGGCGCGAGTTGAAACGAGTGACGGGAGACAGGTCGGGCGGGTCTTGTTGTCAGGACCGCAGATAGCGCCCGCTCCTAGTCAGTGGACGGACAGGCGGGCCGGAAAACCACAACGTCTTGAGCTTGAGAGGACTTGATGCAGAACCACCCGATCCGGGGGCTGCTGATCGCTTCGCTGGTGTTCGCCGCCTGCAGCGACAACTCATCCCCAACCCTGTCACCCGCTTCCGGGCTGCACGGGGGCAATTCGTCGATCAGCGGCCAGGTCAATGGACTGACCTTTGGTCCCGACAGTACCGCGGTCAGTGTGCCGAGCCGCGTCGTCGTGATCTTCGCGGGCTCGGTGCCGACCGATTCGCTACCCTTTGGGCAGCCCGACGACCCCGCCGCCATCCAAGGGCACGGGCTGGCTTTCCTGCATGACACCACTGGGTCTGGGTTTCCACCGCCGCCGCCACCTCCGCCGCCGCCTCCCCCGGTCGAAGGTTGCGGACGTCCTCAGGACGACGTCGTGGCCGATATAGAAACCGATGTCGACGGAAGTTTCTCGATCGCCGGACTCGAGTCTGCCAAGTACGACCTGCACGTGATCCCGACCGATGCGGGAGCGTTTGGGGACACTTGGTACTGCGGGGTGCACGTACTGCCGGGGCAGGATGCGGAGATTCAGGTTTACGTGCCTACTACTCAGCTGAACTAGCCGTCAGCTGTTAGCTGTCAGACGAAGTTGTAAGCCATAGGCCGTAAGCCAAAAGCCGTAAGCCATAGGCCGTAAGCCGTAAGCCGTAAGCCATAGGCCGTAAGCCATAAGCCATAAGCCGTAAGCCATAAGCCATAAGCA
>Ga0207712_10001540_pt1 | contig 15614 bp, 14 predicted proteins | sample KBSS44metaG_FD_184402 | JGI IMG/M metagenome (GOLD analysis project Ga0207712, IMG submission 184402) | Switchgrass rhizosphere microbial communities from Kellogg Biological Station, Michigan, USA - KBS S4-4 metaG (SPAdes) (version 2) | ecosystem: Host-associated > Plants > Roots > Rhizosphere... | reverse complement strand
CAAATCTTGCAAATGTTCCTGATGGAAAAAATGAAATAGCAGAAGGGTTAAAGGCTATTTTTAGCAATTCACCAGGTAAAACAAAAGAAGCAAGCTGTGCGAAATTTGAATGTCATGATAAAAACATAGACATACAAGTATGTATAAACGGGATTGAAACAATTGGTTGGAAGCCGAGAGAAAAATGTGTAACGCCTAATGGCGATTATAATGCTGAAAAAGATGTTCAGTTATATCACGATGCGCCGGATACATTCTTCCGGCTAACCAATGATCAGTTTGCAATCTTCTTTCCCGAAGATGTGCATGCGCCTATGATCGGCGAAGGAAACATAAAGAAATTAGTGATCAAAGTAAAAATCTAAATGGAATGAGTAAGACACAACAAATAACAGATGCAATAATAGCCCAGGGAATTTTGCCGCTTTACTTTAATTCAAGTGAAGAAGTAAGTCTTGAAGTATTAAGATCAATTTATCGTGCCGGTATAAAGGCAGTTGAATATACTAATCGTGGCGACGCTGCATTAGCTAATTTTAAAAAGATGGTTGCCTTACGTAATGCTGAAATGCCAGGATTATTATTGGGAGTCGGGACGATCAAGAATATGCAGCATGCAACCGATTATATGAATGCCGGAGCTGATTTTTTAGTGAGCCCTGGTTTTGTACCTGATGTAGCAGCTTACTGCGTGAGTAAAGATATTTTTTATGCGCCGGGCTGCATGACACCGAGTGAGATCATCGCCGCCGAAAATGCAGGAATAAAATTCATCAAGCTATTCCCGGGAAATATGTTAGGCACAGAGTTTTTGACAACAATAAAAGATATCTTTCCTAAATTGTTATTTATGCCAACCGGCGGTGTTGATACAACCAGAGAAAATATAGAAGGATGGTTCAAAGCTGGTGTATGTGCAGTGGGAATGGGTAGCAAGCTGATCAGCAAAAAATTAATGGAAGCAAAAGACTATGTAACCATAGAAGCTGAAACAAAAAAAGTGTTGGAAGTAATAGGGCAGGTTAAAAAATGATGATAGGTGGTATTAGTGCTTTCCAAAGGAATCATTTCCGACAGGATAAACTTGCAAAGAGCTTTCAATCGGAGTTAAAGTAGCTGACAACAATAAAAAAAATACAATGCAACCAGCCATAGGAAAATACAGATGGACGATCTGCGCATTACTTTTCTTTGCTACTACAGTAAATTATTTGGACAGGCAGGTATTAAGCCTTTTGCAACCTTATTTATCAAGTCCTGAAAAGTTTAATTGGACAAATACCGACTATGCAAATATAACAGCTGTGTTTCAGTTTGGCTATGCACTTTCCATGTTAATTGCCGGAAGAATAATTGACAAGTTAGGAACCAAAAGAGGATATGCATGGGCAATTATCATTTGGTCGGTTGCAGCAATAATTCATGCAGCAGCGATCCCTATTGGAGAAACGATGTCAACTATTCTGGGATGGTTTGGAATTGCTGGGTTTTCAGTATCAGTTTTAGGATTTATGTTTTCAAGAGCCATACTTGCTTTCGGAGAAGCTGGAAATTTTCCGGCAGCCATTAAGGCTACAGCTGAATATTTTCCTAAGAAGGAACGATCCTTTGCTACAGGGATTTTTAATTCCGGAGCCAATGTAGGCGCCATACTTGCACCTCTTACTGTTCCTTGGATCCGGCTGAACTGGGGTTGGGATTGGGCCTTTATAATAATGGGCTTAATTGGTTTTATGTGGCTTGTATTTTGGCTCGTGTATTATGAAAAACCCGAGAAACAAAAAAAATTAACTGCAGACGAATTCGCTTATATCAAATCCGGGGAAGAAGAAGCGGCTCTTGCATCTATTATTGAAGAGAAAAAAGTTTCATGGATAAAATTATTAGGATATAAACAGACATGGGCATTTGCATTTGGAAAATTTATGACCGATGGGGTATGGTGGTTTTTTCTTTTTTGGCTGCCTGCTTATTTAAAAGCACAATACAATATTGTTGATAAAGCGGTGATGTTGCCTTTAGCAATATTATACACGATTGCTATGGTAGGCAGCATCGGTGGTGGCTGGTTTCCCATGTATTTTATAAAGAAAGGTTATAAAGCCTATGATGGCAGAATGAAAGCCATGTTAATGATCGCATTTATTCCTTTAGTAGTTTTATTGGCGCAACCACTTGGTTATATCAGTTATTGGGTGCCGGTATTATTGATTGGCATCGGTGCTTCGGCACACCAGGCATGGAGTGCAAATATATTCACGACTGTAAGCGATATGTTTCCTAAAAAAGCTGTTGCTTCAGTAGTTGGTATTGGTGGAATGGCCGGAGGTATCGGAGGAGTAGTTATGTCCAAACTAGGCGGTGCATTATTTGATCAATATAAAAAGCTTGGACATATTGAAACCGGGTACACAATTATGTTTACTATTTGTGCACTGGCATACTTGGTGGCCTGGCTGGTCATGAAATCATTGGTCCCAAAATATAAAGTAATAACTGATCTATAGAATATATAAGCCGTGTGATTGCTTGACTTTCGCTATAATTTTATCACTGGCTTATTCTTTCACTCTCCCCCTATTTTCGTAAGTTGCCGCTTCAAATTTCAATAGCTATTGCACGAGCTCGAACTGATACAGGAACTAAAGAATGGCAATGAGCAGGCTTTTAAATTCCTGGTAGATAATTACCAGGACAGGGTCTATAATACCATTATTAGTATTGTTCAAAATGAACAGGATGCCGAAGATGTTTCCCAGGAAGTTTTTATACAGGTATACAAATCGATTCATTCTTTTAAAGGTGAGTCACAGCTATCAACGTGGATCTACCGGATCGCCACAACACGGTCATTGGATCTGCTGAGAAGCCGCAAAAGCAAAAAACGGTTTGCGTTTGTACAAAGCTTGTTTGGGAAAAATGATGAATTAACTATCGACCCGCCTGATTTTAATCACCCCGGCGTCGCTTTGGAGAAAAAGGAAGATGCCCGGATTTTGGCAAAGGCAATCAGCCGACTGCCTGACAACCAGCGTATTGCTTTTACCCTCAACAAAATGGAGGATTTGAGTTATCAAGAGGTTAGTGAGATAATGGAAACGACTGTATCGGCCGTGGAATCTTTACTACACAGGGCCAAACAAAATTTGAGGAAAGACCTTGAAAAACGTTTGTAAAAAGATAATTACCTTAACTGGCCGAAGGTTTTGAAACGGCCAAACGTCAAAAACTAAGCGTTATGAAACAAAGTAAACAAGAGCGGATCGATCAGATTTTAAATGCCTGGGACGGTGCTAAAAGAGCCGAAGCCCCGGCGTTTTTCTATACTCGCCTCAAAGCAAGAATGGAAAAGGGATCTGAAAATCCGGTAAAAAGCTGGTTATTCAAGCCTGCTTTTGTGGTAGCTGCTCTTGTCATCGTAATTATCATAAACGTATTTATCTATCTTCAGCCGGCCACTCCATCAACCATTACTTCTTTTGATGACGAAACTTCCATTCAATCAATTGCTGCTGAGTATAACTTAAGCGATAATGTATTGGAGGAGATCAATCAATGAGAACAAATAAATTACTTGTATTTGCAGCAATAGCACTGCTTATTATTAATGCCGTGCTTGTTTATCTTTTATGGGCAGAAAAAAATAACCATAAAGATGACGGTAACCGTTCAAGAAAAAAAGGCGACTGGTTTGCAGAAGAACTGAAGCTGGACGATAAACAAAAAGAAGAGCACAAAAAATTAAAAGATGCACATTTCGCATCGATGCGTCCTTTATTCGATTCAGTTAGCTTTTATCGTACCAGCCTATTTAAATTATCAAAAGATTCAACAGCAAATGACAGCCTGGTAAATTATTATACGGGTAAGTTGTCAGAAACACATAGCAGGATTGCAAAAAATACCTATGAGCATTTTAAAAAAGTAAGAACCTTGCTCGACTCCGAACAACAAGTGAAGTACGATGAAATGATCGAGAAAATGATGAACAGAAGGGGAGGCCCTCCGGGTAAACCTGGTGATAAAAGAAAAGATGATTAATTATTTGTGTTAGCGCCATAAAAAAGTCCCGCATCATGCGGGACTTTTTATTATTTATAGATCCGTTGAATAGCATCTTTATATTTTTCCTGTATTACTTTTCGTTTCAACTTCATGGTTGGCGTCAATTCACCGCCATCCACACTCCAGGGGTAAGGAAGCAATTCAAATTTTTTGACTTGTTCTACAGGATTAAAATTCTTATTATTTTCTTCAACTACATCACGGAAAAGCTCCAGCACTTTTTCATTTCGTATCATCTCTTCCGGGTTATTGCTTAGATTGATCCCCTGCCTGGTTGCCCATTCACTGACCGGTTTAAAAGCAGGAACGATCAATGCTGCGGCAAATTTTTGTTCTGCTCCTACTACCATTATTTGTTCAATGAAAGGAGATTCTACCATTTTGTTCTCGATTGGCTGCGGTGCAACATATTTCCCTCCGCTTGTTTTAAAGATCTCTTTTTTACGATCAGTGATCTTTAAAAACCTGTTATTGATCAGCATTCCGATATCACCTGTGTGCAGCCAGCCATCAATAACTGTTTCAGCTGTCAGGTCAGGTCGTTTATAATAACCCAGCATGATATGTGGTCCCTTTGAAAGTATTTCTCCATCCTCTGCGATCTTTACTTCCACGCCGTCAATAACGGGTCCGACCGTTCCAAACATCCTGTCTTTTTCAGGATAGCGATTTACAGAGATCACCGGGCTGCTCTCCGTTTGTCCATAACCTTCCAGGATAGGTATTTTAGCAGCTGTAAATATGCGGATCAATTTTACCTGGCAGGCAGCGGCGCCGGTCACAATACATTTCAATTCATTACCTAATCCTTCTCTCCATTTACTGAACACCAGTTTATTTGCAACAGCCAGTTGAATAGTATACCAGGCTCCCTGGTTTTTATTGATCTCAAACTGTTCTGCAAGTCCCAATGCCCAGAAAAATAGCTTCTTTTTAATACCTGTAAGTTGAGAAGCCTTTGCCATTATTTTTTCATAGACTTTTTCAAGCAATCTTGGAACCGTAGCAAAGACCTGTGGTTTTATTTCTTTCAAATTATCACCAATCGTATCCAGGCTTTCAGCATAATAAATACCTGTGCCACTAAACATATATACATAGCTTACCATTCTTTCAAAAATATGATTGAGCGGTAAAAAGCTTAAGGCCTTTCGCCCGCTGATACCGATATCCCAGAAAACACATTTCAATGAGCTTTGCACATTACTCATTACATTATTATGTGTCAGCATTACTCCTTTTGGTGTACCTGTTGTTCCTGACGTATAAATAATAGTAAGCAGATCTTCGGCTTTTATTTTATCAGATGCTTCTTTTACCTTCTGTTTGTCAGTTTCTGTACCCTTTGATAGTATCTCTTTCCAGTGCTTGCAGCCTGGTACATGTTCAAAAGAATACACATCCTGTAAGGAAGGAACTTTATTTCTAACACTCTGCACTTTCAGGAACAGGTCTTCATCATTCACAAAGATCATTTTCACTTTTGCATCATTCAATACAAATTCGAGATCATGCACATGAACGGTTGGATAAATGGGGACCAATATGGCGCCCACTTGTTGTACAGCAAAATCCAAAAAGATCCATTCTGGCCTGTTCTTACTTAAAACAGCGATCTTATCACGACCTTCAATGCTCATATCGTTTGCACTCAATCGGATTGCGGATAGCCCTGCGCTTAATTTGTCAACAATATCTTTTGTTTGAGCGGTGCTGTATTTTTTCCATTGGCCTCCTTCTTTGGCTGCCAGCATATCTTCTTTTGGATGATTTTGCAGTTGCCATTCAATGCAATCGAAGAGTCGTGTAGCTTCCATTAGTTTATTTTTTGCACTTAGCTTGAGTACTGCTATCAGGCTCTTGTTCTGTCACTCTTCAGTTTTGGTCTATTCTTCAGCAAATAGCAGCAATTCCAATTCAGAGATAGTTTAGATAGAGTGGTTCAAACAACAATTTATACAAAAAATAAAAAACCCCGCAATTAGCGGGGTTTTAATTTAAAATAAGTTCTTATAATGCCTGGTAATATTGATTAGCAGGCATTCTGAATATTCTTGATTTTTGAAAATTAGAGAAGGCATTGTACTTCTCGCTATTTGTTTTGATCCAGTTATCATAAGCAGCCAAATTTTCAACCGTTCCAAACAGCCATTGATTATAGGCTTCAAACATTCCTTCGCGAACCAGCTGTAACTGGTAATCGAATAATTTAAACGGGAACTTTGTTGAATAGGTATTAAACCAGTCGAGCAGGAAGCGGGTGCGGATCATTGTAAGCACTTCAGTGGTGACTCCTTTACTTGCCAATGAAGATTGTTTATTCATCGTATTCAAATAGGCTTTTGAAAACTCATTTTTGTTTTTATCTATGTCTTTCAACATATCCCCATCAATAAATAGTTTTTCCTTATAAGCGCTTAACAATAATTTTTTCATAGCAGCGCCTCTCTCCGTCAGGCTTTCCATATTCACAAAAATTTCTCCATAGATCAATGCCCATGTCTTGTCATTAGAATAAAAATAATGCTGGGCGGCATTATAATAATTGCCGCTGAAAGAAGGATCTACCTGTATTCCCTTTTCCCAATATTGGATGGCATTGAAGTCCTTTATAGCCCACAACAATTCACCATATTCACTATAGAGCGGACCACTATTCGGAAATTTCCTCAAGGCTTTTTTATACATCTTCTCACAATCCTTTACTTCTTCCAGGGCCTTATAAACATTTCCGGCGATCTGGAAGGTCATAACATCAGCATCATCCCTGTCGATCAAAACCTTTACTCCGTCCAGCGCTTTTTCATAATCACGTTTATAATAATAAGCCAGCACCAGGTTTTTCTGCAATTCAAGATTGTTTTTATCCTGTTGCAGGGCACGGTTCAAAACCAGGATTGCATTATCATAATCACCGCTACGCAAAAAGTTCATAGCTGTTTCCTGCAATTGTTTGGGGTCTTCGCCGGGCTGAGCTGTAAGGGTTTGAAAGAAAATAAATGAAAATAGAAGAATAAGATATCTTTTCATCATCACATTTTTAAGGAAAACGTTAGTACAACGTTCGTGCCGCAAGTTAGAAATTATCTCCCGTTTTTATTTGTTAAACTCTATATCAAATGGGTCAGCAGCCCATCTCTCAATTTAGGCTCGAACCAGGTGCTTTTGGGAGGCATAATATTGCCGCTATCGGCTATATCAAATAATTGTTCAATGGTTACAGGATAAAGGCTGAATGCAACTTTCATTTCTCCGCTATTCACCCTTTTTTCCAGTTCACCAAGACCGCGAATACCGCCAACAAAATCGATTCTTTTATCCGTCCGCTGATCTTCTATATCAAGTAATTTATCCAGTATGTTAGTAGAAAGAATAGTCACATCCAATACGCCAATAGGATCATTTGTGTAAGTTCCTTTTCGTGCGGTAAGCAGATACCAATTCCCATCGAGGTACATTCCGAACTCATGCAAAGCGGAAGGTTTGACCCGCTCAATGCTATGTGTAATGGTAAAATCTTCCTGTAAAGCGCTTATAAAATCCTCTTCATCATCAAAATCACCCAGGTCTTTTACAACACGATTATAATCCAGGATAGACAATTGACTTGCAGGAAAAATTGTAGTGAGAAAATATTTTGCTTCATCGCTATTCGGTAATTCTTTACTCACCTTAGCTGCAGAAGCGCAGCGGTGATGTCCGTCAGCGATATAGGTAAAAGGAACATTGGTTTCGAACAGCCGGGTAATTGAGTTTATTACAATATCCCTGTCAATGATCCAAATGGTATGTTTAATACTATCATCGGCGGTAAGGTCGTACACGGGTTTATTGGTAGCTTTCCAACCGTTGATCAAAGCATTTACTTCCATCACATCACGATAAGCTAAAAAAACATTACCTGTTTGTGCACCGATCGTACGCATATGATCGATGCGATCTTTTTCTTTGTCAGGGCGGGTTAACTCGTGTTTTTTAATGATATTATTGAAATAATCCTGTACGGAGGAACAACATACAAGCCCGGTCTGACTTCTGCCGTTCATAATTAACTGGTAGATATAATAACAGGGCTTCTCTTCTTTAAAAAGCGTTCCGTCTTTAATAAGCTGATCCAAATTTTCCTTCGCTTTGATATAAACTTCCTTACTGTGGCTATTAACACTGATTGGTAAATCAATCTCAGATTTTGTTACATGTAAGAACGAAATCGGATTTCCTTTAGCTTCTGTTCTTGCTTCTTCACTGTTTAGTACATCATAAGGCCGGGATGCTACTTGCTGGGCCAATTCAGATTTTGGTCTTAATGCGTTGAAGGGTTTTATAATTGCCATTGCTTATGCTGTGTTTTAATTATCCTTTTTTCCTTGCAAATTCATTCATCAGGCCAGTTATTGCTTTTACACTATCTATTGTGAGCGCATTATACATCGAAACACGAAAACCACCCACACTGCGATGTCCTTTTACGCCTATCATATTTTCTTTTTTGCACAGATCAGGGAACTCTTTTTCCAGTTCGGAGTCTTCAATGATAAACACAGCATTCATCATACTGCGATCTTCTTTTGCAACAACACCCTTAAAAATCGGCAGGCTATCCAATGTACTGTAGAACAGATCCGCTTTAGTTGTATTTAATTTTTCCATTACGGTTACACCTCCCTGCTTTTTTATCCATCGTAATGTTAGCATCACAACATATACTGCAAATACAGGCGGCGTGTTCAGCATACTTGCTTCCTTAATATGATTACGGTAATCCAGTATGGTTGGGATTTTCCGGTCGACCTTGCCCAAAATATTTTTATTAACTACGATAATATTTACACCCGCAGCTCCCATATTTTTTTGCGCACCTGCATAGATCAGATCAAACTTATTAAAATCAAGTTGCCGGCTTAATATATCACTGCTCATATCAGCAACCAGTGGCACCCCGCAATCATACGGGATGTTTTTCCATTGCGTGCCGGCGATCGTCTCATTGGTAGTAATATGTAAATAAGCAGCCGTTGGACTTACCGTAAGATCTTTTGGAATAGATGTGTACTTGTTTTCTTTTGTTGATCCTGCTATTTCTACATGCCCGAATAAGCCAGCTTCTTTAATTGCTTTAGCCGCCCAGGTCCCGGTATCTGTATAAGATGCCAGTTCATTTTCATTCAGCAAATTCATCGGGACTTGCATGAATTGGGTAGTAGCGCCACCATGTAAGAAAAGGACCTCATGATCATTGTCGAGTTGCATCAACTCCCTAACTAAAGCTCTTGCTTCATCCATTACGGGTTGAAACAAAGTAGTACGATGGCCGATCTCAAGTATTGATAAACCTGTATTATTAAAATCAAGTATTGCCTGGCTTGCCTCTTCAAATACTTCTTTGGGCAGAACAGAAGGTCCGGCTCCGAAATTATGAATGACCTTTACAGGCGAATTAACTGTTGCCATTTAAAAAATTGAAGTGCAAATGTAATGAATAATGAAGGGCTAAATAGCTTTCTAACTTCCGTTAGGGAATGGGAGTCTCATGTTCTCTCCCCTTAATGCCATTGCTTTTCCATGAATTATTCAATTGTTCGAATTCTTTCAAATCGTCTGCAGAAAATTCTTTATTAGAAAGGGATTTCAAATCTGGCTGACCTGCATTCACCCAGGCAGTGTACCAGAAAGAAGCTACTGAAAAAATTGCCTGCCGGAATCTTCTTTCTACCATGCCCTTAAGCTTTGCATCATAAGCGATCGTATAAGCAGAAGAATACTGGCGGATCGTAACACCATTTCTTTCTTCAAAGGAAAACTTTTTATCAGGAGGGAAATTTTTTGTCAGTTCTTTTTCAAATTTCAAAACTGAATCGGCTGCTAATGCACTTTCCAATACACGTTTCCAGATATAATCACCGGGATTCTTAATGTAGTCAGCTTTTCCTATCAATAAATCCCATTCTTTTTCTGCTAATAATTCGGGTACACGGCTTTCCCAAAATCCATGAATGCCTTTTTGATCTGTGTATTGACCATTATGATTACTGTTTGCATGCAAAGGCACATGAGCATCGGCAATATAATGACCAATCTCTGCCGATAGCTTTAAGATCTTCGCCTGGTTTTTTTCTTTGAATGCATTGGTGAGTTTATACAACATCGTTTGCACCCACCAGGGCACAATGCCATGAGCCATCAAACTATCTTCAGAATATTTTGCAATGGCATCATCCCATTTGCGGGGTAATGAATCGTAAGGATAAACTCCATACTCATCAATATCGATATAATGCCTCGGTCCTTCTTCGGCAATTGTATAACGCCGCATATCGGGATCTACAGCATGTTCTGTGATAAAATCAATATTCGGTTTATACAAAGAGATCATTTCCGGTGGCAGCAGGAAAACAGCATGATAATTTATTTTCCGATGGCCATAGAAACCCCAACAGAAAGAAGTTTTATAAATGAAGATGAATGTGATTATGAGAAATAGTCTCTTCATTAAAATGGTTAGATGATTAAATGATTTAATTGTTAGCCATTCAACAATCAGGCAATCAAACCATCCTCTTTATTGCAGCTTTTTTGTCTCGTGCCTGCGTTCCGCATCGAGATCAACCACACCGCCTGTTACAGAATATTTCATCGCTTCACCCGCACTTATTTTGTCGATCTTTCTTACTTTATCTCTTGGTAAAATATAAAGCTGCCCGGCAAAATTATAGGCCTGTGGTACATACACAGCTACCTTATCAGCACCCATTTCAAATTTCTGCATTTCGTCATCGGTCAAAAAACCAATGATCCAAACATCTTCAGAAAATACATTGGCTAAAACCGCTTTATTGAATTTTCTTTTTTCACCGGCAAATGCTTCAAAAAAATCTTTGGTACTGGAATAAATAAATTTTACACCCGGTGTCCGTTCCATCCATTGATCAAAGAAATGGATAAAGCTGCCCATAAAGAAATGTGAACTGATCCACCCCACTAAAACAACAAATACAATGATAATAAGAAAACCTAAACCGGGAATACGGATATAAGGATTAAGTATGCCATCAATTTTATCGAAAAGCCAGTACAACACATAGGCCGTTATACCGATCGGTGCCAGGATAATGACACCCTGGACGAAATACCTGAAAAATTTTTTGGTTGTAATTCTTTTTTGCAGAGGTTCTTGCTCAGCCATTGGATTGATTTCTAAACAAAAATAACTGAAAACTGACTGGCAATCGTATTGTTTTTAACGGATGGGCGGAAAAATAAATGGATGGAAACTTTGGCTACGAAAAAAGTTTCCATAGTTTTGTGTCCCAAATTTCAACAGACACCTGTTATTAACAATGGAAATAAAAGATCGCATAAAACAGAAAGCGCATGATATGGTGATGCACTACGGCATCCGGTCGGTGAGCATGGATGATATTGCTAATGCGCTGGGGATGAGCAAAAAAACAATTTATCAATATTATGCTGATAAAGACGAACTGGTGGACGTAGTGGTAGATGATGAGCTGAACCGGACACAGCATGATTGTGATCTTTGCAAACAAAATGCAAAAGATGCAGTGGAAGAGATCGTGCTTACGATGAACCAGATCCATGATCAGCTTCAACATATGAACCCGGTGATACTCTATGACCTGGAGAAGTTCCATCCCAGGGGGTTTCAAAAATTTTTAAAGCATAAGCATGAATATCTCTACCGGGTGATCAAACAAAATATTGAGCGGGGTATGAAGGAAGAGCTATACAGGCCTGACCTGAATATCGATGTATTGAGTAAATACCGGGTAGAAAGTATGATGATCGCTTTTAACCTGAATGTTTTTCCTCCCGGTAAGTACCGGTTGGCAGATGTGACCGAGATCATTATGGAAAACTTTGTATATGGTTTAGCAACTGTCAAAGGACACAAGCTATTAATGAAATACAGAAACGAATTAACCAAAAAAAATTCTTTGCATGAAAAGGTATAGAACAATTAGCCTGGCTATCATCCTGTTTTTTTGTTTGCAAACAAAAGCGCAACAAGCCATTCACCAGCTTACAGCTAAGGAAGCAGTGGACCTGGCGCTTAACAACGTAGTTCAATTAAAAAATGCGAAGCTGGATTATAAAATAGCTGAAGCCCGTAATAAGGAAATAACCAGTGCGGCTTTACCACAGGTAACCGGGTCGGCGCAGGGTACTCATTACCTGTCATTGCCGCAGATACAATTTCCCGATGGAACAGAAGTAGCCGTGTATGATGTATTAAAACGTGAAGGGGTAAAGGATGCTTCCGGTAATCCAATTACAACCGATGGGCAATTCCAGGTGCGCAATTTTTCTTTCTTCCAACCCTGGAATGTAAGTGCAGGCGTCAATCTTCAACAATTGCTTTTCGAGCCACAGGTGTTTGTAGGCTTGCAGGCAAGAAAAGCGATACTGCAATCAAGTGAGTTGCAAATAAAAGTAGCCGAAGATAGCGTGAAGGAAAATGTTTATAAAAGTTACTATGCTGTGTTAATAGCCGAAAAACAATTGAAATATACACAGGAAACTATCAAGCGATTGGAAAAACTTTCTTCTGATCAAAATGTAATGTTCAAAAACGGTTTTGCTGAAAAGTTGGATATTGATAAAACGGCAGTAACACTTAATAATATAAGATCGGCCGAAAATCAAATGAAAAGCGGGATCGTGATCGGCTATGCTGCTTTAAAAATGGCATTGGGGTTGAACCAAGCCGATAGCCTTGTGCTGAAGGATAGTTTATCAACCCAAATGATCAAAGATGGGTTGCTTGATGAAGGTTTTGTATATGAAAACCGCAATGAAATAAAACTATTGAATAAAGCGAAAGAATTACAGGGATACGATATAAAAAGATGGAAGCTCTCTTATTTGCCTACCGTAGCTGCTTTTTATGGTTATCAGCGCAATGGTCAGCGAACTGCAAATAGTGGCAGCGGTGACAAACCGTGGTTCTGGTATAGCACCAACCAGGTAGGCTTGAATATCAACGTACCGATCTTCGATGGCTTTAATAAAAAAAATAAAATAGCACAGGCGGAATTCAATCTTCAAAAGACAGATAATACAATTGATCTTACTAAAAAAGGAATAGACCTGCAGCGGACTGTTTCAAAAAGCTCCCTGAATACAGCAATATTGAATCTCGATGTGCAGGAACAAAATATGTTACTGGCAGAAAAAGTGTACAATACGGTAAAGAAAAAATATGAGCAGGGTTTGGGCTCCAGCTTTGAGGTATTGCAATCGGACAGAGAAATGCAGGAATCACAGTCCAATTATTTCAGAGCTCTCTACGTAGCAATTGTTGCTAAAGTAGAATATCAAAAAGCATTAGGTAAACTATAAAACGAATTGATAAAAATCTTTAAATGATTAATATGAAACGGATAGTAACCACTACGATGATCATCGCGGCTCTGGCTTTCAACGTCGTTTCGTGCGGCAATAGTATGAAAGAAGAAAAGGGAAAGACAACAGATCTGAAAGTTAAGCTGGAGCAACTCAAAAAAGATAAGACAAAGCTGGATGCGGAGATAAGGAAAGTAGAAGCAGCTATTGCAAAGACCGATTCTACCAGTGAAAACAAAGCTGCGTTGGTTGCAACGGCACCTGTCACCCAACAGGACTTTGTACACTATATCGAACTGCAGGGAAAGGTAGAAGCAGAGAATATGGTGTATGTAACACCTCGTGGGCAGGCAGCGCAGGCAAAGCAAGTATATGTGAACAAGGGGCAAAATGTAAAGAAAGGACAGCTATTGATAAAGTTGGATGATGCTATAATACTTCAGCAAATGGAAGGGCTAAAAACACAGCTTGGTTTTGCCGAGGATGTCTATAACCGCAGGAAAAACTTGTGGGATCAGGGTATCGGTACCGAAGTGGAATTGATAACTGCAAAGAATAACGTGGATAATATAAAAAAACAGATTGCTACATTAACGGAAAACTGGAAAACAAGTTTTGTCTATGCCCCAATAAGCGGCGTTGCTGAAACAGTTGATATTAAACCAGGAGAAATTTTCAGTGGTGCCGGTGCGGCTGGCCCGCAATTGACAATTGTAAATGGCGCCAATATGAAAGTAGTTACTGAAGTACCGGAAAATTATGTCTCTAAGGTAAAGAAGGGATCTGCTGTTGAAATAGTAGTGCCCGATCTGAATAATAAAACGGTAGCATCAACAATCAATCTTATCGGTGCGTCTATCAATCCAACTTCAAGAGGGTTCACGACAGAATCAAAAGTGCCTTCATCATCCGGCTTAAAAATAAACCAGATCGCAACCGTACGTATCAAAGATTATTCATCGCCCAATGCTATCAGTGTACCGGTAAACGTGGTGCAAACAGATGAAAACGGAAAATATGTGTATGTCGCAGTGAAAGAAGGAGAAGTGCTGAAAGCAAGAAAGAAAACAGTGAATGTTGGTGAGGTCTATAATGGCCTGGCTGAAATAAAAATGGGATTGACCCCAACTGACCAGGTGATCACGGAAGGTTACCAAAATGTGTATGATGGACAAACCATAACCACAACTACAAACTAAGAAGAATTTAATCGCTGCTGACGAATACCAAAAAACTATAGTATGAAAGTTTTAGAAGGAGTTTCAAAAAAATTCAAAGAATTTAAACCTACCAGCTGGAGTGTTGACAACAGTACGGCTATTTATATTGTTGCCGTTCTTATTACCGTATATGGATTGATCAAGTTCAATACCATGCCGAAAGAACAATTTCCGGATATCGTAGTGCCAACCATCTCCGTTGCCACTGTGTATGTCGGTAATTCACCAAAGGATATTGAAAATCTCGTAACAAGACCCATCGAAAAACAACTGAAAGGAATTACAGGCGCCAAGGTCAATAAGATTCAAAGCACATCGCAAACAGATTACAGTTTGATCGTTATCGAATTTGATACCGATGTAAAAACAGAGATCGCCAAGCAAAAAGTAAAAGATGCAATTGATAAGGCAAAAACTGATCTGCCAACGGATCTGACCGTTCAGCCGGATGTGCAGGAGTTTGCATTTAGTGAAATGCCCATCATGTTTGTAAATGTAAGTGGTGATTATGATGGAATAAAATTGAAACAGTATGCAGATAAAATGCAGGATCGTTTTGAAGAACTTCCTGAAATAACAAGAGCGGAAATTGTTGGTGCACCGGAAAGAGAAATACAAATAAATGTTGATCCCTATAAAATGACCGCTGCAAGAATAAGTTTCATGGATATTGAAAATGCAGTAGCCCGTGAGAACAGGGATATAACGGGTGGAACAGTCGAAACAGGTAATATGAAACGGACCTTACGGATCAAAGGTCAGTTTGCGAGTGCATTGAATTTGCAAAATATAGTGGTACGCAGCGGTGCGCAGGGTGCCTCTGTTTATTTAAGAGATATAGCAGAAATAAAGGATACGATCAAAGAAAAAGAAAGTTATGCCAGGCTGGATGGAAAAAATGTGGTAACGCTTAACATCGTTAAAAGAGCGGGCGAAAATTTGATCAATGCTGCTGATAAGATCAAG
>Ga0207712_10001539_pt1 | contig 15620 bp, 11 predicted proteins | sample KBSS44metaG_FD_184402 | JGI IMG/M metagenome (GOLD analysis project Ga0207712, IMG submission 184402) | Switchgrass rhizosphere microbial communities from Kellogg Biological Station, Michigan, USA - KBS S4-4 metaG (SPAdes) (version 2) | ecosystem: Host-associated > Plants > Roots > Rhizosphere... | reverse complement strand
CCAGGAAAAGTCAGCGGTAATCAGTGACTGGGCAAGGTCACTTTTGATGCGGTTGGGGTCAGAGTCCAAGGGCATCGCTCCAACGCGCCGCGTTGGAACGATGCCCTTGGACTCTGACCCCAACCGGATCGGAACAATGCCACTGGACTCTGAACCTAGCCCTGACCGGCGCGACAAATCGGCAGTAGGATGTGCGCCATGCAACGCCAGGAGATGGGCCGAGTCATCGTCGCGTCGTCCGTCGGGACTGTCATCGAGTTTTATGACTTTTTCATCTTCGCGAGCCTCGCCGCGACGATCGCCGCGCATTTCTTCCCCCCGGACCGGCCGACGTTTGGATTTCTGAGCACTCTGGCGACCTACGGCGTCGGCCTCGCCGTCCGCCCCTTCGGGTCCCTCGCCTTTGGCCGGCTCGGCGATACCGTGGGACGGAAGACGACATTTCTGATCACCCTGCTGATCATGGGGACAGCGACCGCCGCCATTGGCGTCCTGCCCGGCTACGCCACGATCGGCGCGGCGGCCCCACTGCTCCTGATTCTCCTGCGCGTGGTGCAGGGGCTCGCGCTCGGCGGCGAATACGCAGGCGCAGCCACGTACGTGGGCGAGCACGCGCCGGCGGGGCGACGCGGGTACTACACGAGCTTCATTCAGCTGACGCCGACCATCGGGCTGTTCGCGTCGTCCGTGGTCGTGCTCGGGCTTCGTGCAGCGTTAGGCGAGCCGTCGTTCACCGACTGGGGGTGGCGCGTACCCTTCCTCATCTCGCTCGTCTTCGTCGCGATCTCCTACTACATCCGCGTGCGGCTGGAGGAGTCACCCGTCTTTCTCGCGCTGAAGGCGCAGGGGATGATCTCGCGCGCGCCCATCCGCGAGAGCTACGCGACGCGCGAGCGGTGGAGGCTGTTCGCCATCATCCTGTTCGGTGTCACGGCGGGGCAGGCAGTGCTCGCGACGACGACCCAGGTGTACGTGCTGTTCTTCCTCCAGCGTGTGCTCAAGATCGCGCCTGACGAGTCCTACCGCATCGTGGCCGGCGCGCTCCTGCTCGTCATGCCGCTCTTTCCCCTATTCGGGGCGCTGTCGGATCGCGTCGGTCGGAAGCCGATGATGCTGGCGGGAAACCTCGTCGCTGCTCTGGTCCTGTTTCCGATCTACCGCGCGATGGCGGCGAACGCGGACCCCGTGCGGCCGGTCGTCCTCACTCTGCTCGTGTTCGCGCAGATGGTGCCGTTCGTGATGCTGTACGCGCCGCTGGCCGCCTATCTGGTCGAGGCCTTTCCAGCGAACGTCCGCTACACCTCGATCTCCCTGCCGTACAATCTCGGCAACGGGTGGTTCGGCGGCTTCCTGCCCCTGATCGCGACGGCGCTCGTCGCACGGACGGGCAGCCCGTTCGCATGGCTGGCATATCCGATCGTCATTGCGCTGGTTACGGTTGCCGTCGGCGGCCTGTACCTATCCGATCAACCCGACAGCCAATTGGGCAGCCGGGTTGGAGCAAACAGCTTTGATCAGGATTCAGGAGCAAAAACAACTTTGACAGGATTCAGGAGCAAACGGCTTTGACAGGATTACAGGATGGAACAGGATGGCAGGATGAACACCGTGACGACGGCGAATCGTGATTCGCGTCATGGGATTGCCCTTGTTCCAATTGAGCAATTGTCCAGTGCAATCTCCTCCTGACGCTTCACTCATGTTGTCAATCCTGCCCATCCTGCCATCCTGTCAACGTAGTTGCCGTTGTAGTTGCCTGAGCTAGCTCGACAATCGTGCTCGCATCCGGGCAATGACAGGCTGGAGCTCCGGATCCGCGCGACGCCACAGTTGCACCAGCCGCCCGCGCACCGCCGCCGCCTTCGCCGGCTCGAAGCAGTTCGGCCGCTTCGGCATCACGGGTGGCTTCGGACGGAGCTCCTACGAGCGTCGGCCGAGTATCGGGTCGCGTCTCCGGACCTGAGCGACGACAGCGGCGCGAACGTCATGTTCGCTTCCGTGACGCGAAACGACATGTTCGCCGGCGCATCACTCACGCTTGGGCCGGCCCGGATCGGCGCGGAGGTCGGTCGTACGCTGGGTGCGACCGGGCCAGTCATGTTGAACACGTTCGGTGACGGGGCCACGGGCGAGCGGCGTACCCACGCCACGTTAGGCGTGCGGTTCGGGGCAGGGCGGACACACGACCGGGGGCAGTAATGCCGCGAGCTCGGCTCGCGGACCCACCCCCGGCGGGTCGGACTTACGACGCCACGCGGACGCGGGTGTCGGTGCTCGCCAGGGTCTCCCCGAGCAGACTGGTAACGGCGGCGAGGGCAGCGCCGTTCTTGAGCGCCCCGAAGCCGATGCGGAGACGGTCCGTCTCGGACAGCGCCTCGCGGGAGTACGCGTTCAGCGTCTCCATGACCTTCGTCCGCGTCTCGGCCGTGATGGTCCGCGCGCTGGACGGGTAGATCTCGAGCTGCGGCGCCGCGCCACGCGTCGTGCGGGCCGACCAGCAGAGGGCCTTCGAATCCACACACTCGAACGCGAGCACCCCGGCGGCGGAGTCACCCTTGTGAAAGCTGAGCGCCTGGGGACGAGCGATGCTCCATTTGATGAGGGCATCGAGCACTGCAACGAGCCGAGTCAGCTCCGTACCGCTGGTCTCGCGCTTCATGGCGGCGACGAAGGCCTCGCGGGCCGCTGGCAATGTGCGGGACATGGCCGTTCCTGGGGTGAGGGACGAGCGCGCCCGAACGGTGCACGCCGGAGAGGGGAGGGGGACTACTATAAGAATAAGCACCGGGACGGCCTCCCGGACCCTCCCTGGGACACAAAAAAGGCGGACCCGCAGATTCCCCGAACCGCTCCTTGCCGGCCACCGCCAGTGCCGAGCGGGGCAGGAATGGCCGGTTCGAGTCGAGCAATCGCGTTATGCAGGCGCAGCGCCCGAACGGCGCAAGCCGAACTGCGCGCGACCCGAAGGTCGCGGCACCCGAACGGCGCAGGCCGAACGGCGCAGAGCCCGAACGGCGCAGGCCGAACTGCGCAGCGCCCGAACGGCGCAGTCCCCGAACGGCGCAGGACCCGAATTGCGCAACGCCCGAAGGCCGCAACGGCGCAGCGCCCGAACCCCGCAGGACCCAAACGACAACGGCGCCGTATGGGTCTTGCGCTCTTGCGCTCTCCGGGCCTGCGTCATTCGGGCTCTGCGCCGTTCGGGTGCCGCGACCTTCGGGTCGTGCGCAGTTCGGCCTGCGCCGTTCGGGCTCTGCGCCGTTCGGCCTGCGCCTTTTCGGGCTCTGCGCGGCTAGTAGTCGCCCGAGTGTTCAGCACTGCCGCGCACGGCTATTCTGACCGCTACAGCTTTGTCGTGAGAAGGATGCCATGACGCCCAGGTCCCGCAAGCGAAGCGCGAAGAAGCCTGCCCGAAAGGCCGCAGGCAAAACGTCCAGGACGCCGAGTGCGAAGGCCAAAGGCAGGAGTTCCGTCAAGCGCGTGCTCGACACGGCGGTGCTCAAGCGCGAGGCGCCGTCGCCTAACACGTCGGCGTTCAAGACGCCGGCGCGTCCACCGACGAGGCTCGAGGCAATGGACGTGCGCGCCCGGAAGCGCCTCGTCACGAAGCTGATTCCACGCCCCGTACCCGCGCCAGCGGCCGACGTCGCAAAGGCCGTCAAGGCGCTCGAGCCATCCGTTAGGCGGTTCCACGGGACGAAGGTACCGCTGCGATGGTTCCCGCGCCCGTTCACGGACTCCACGTGCGCCGACAAGTTCGGCTACATGTTCCCCGCCTCAGTGCGGAACGCTTCGAAGCTGCCCTTCAACGTCACGACGCAGGCGCTCCTCGCACAGCTCGGCGGCCTGATGGGCGATCCGGGCCGCGACACAGGCGCCGACTCCATCATCCCCGCGGGGTACACGTACTTCGGACAGTTCGTCGACCACGACATCACGCTCGACGTCTCGTCCACGATCGATGCCGCGCATGACGCGACGTCGATCAACAACATGCGCACGCCCGCACTCGACCTGGACAGCGTGTACGGCCGCGGCCCCGCGCTCGACCCGTATCTCTATCGCTTCCCCTCTGCCGCCGAGCCGCCGACGGCGGTCCGGATGCAGCTCGGGCAGAATCGGAGCACCGGCTCTGGCGGGCCTCGTACGGCCGCCAACGCCGCCGCGACGCCAACGAACTTCGACGTCCCGCGCGTGCTGAACGGGACGAACACCGGGGTGACGGAAGCCGAGAGCACGTTCACGGCGATCATCGGCGATCCACGGAACGACGAAAACGTCATCGTGTCGCAGCTCCATCACGCGATGCTCAAGTTCCACAACCAGGTCGTGGACCTGTTGATCACCGCGGCATTCCCCGGCGACATCTTCGCCGAGGCCAAGCGAATCGTCACGCAGCACTATCAGTGGTGCGTCGTGCACGATTTTCTCCCGCGTATCTGTGGCGCGGCGGCTGTGAACGCCGCGATCGCCTCGGTGAACGCGCCGGTTGGAAGCGCATTTCGGATGCCCGTGGAGTTCGCCGTGGCCGCATACCGATTCGGCCACAGCATGATCCGCAACGGCTACATTCTGAACTCGTCGCTGCCGCCCACGGTGAGCACGCTCGCCGGCGTCTTCGAATTCATTCGCGTTCCACGGCTCCCGTTGTTTTCGAACTGGGCGGTGGACTTCAACATGTTCTTCAACACGGCCCATCCGGTGGGAGCGAGCTTCAACAATGCGCGAAAAATCGACAGCGTACTGGCGAACGGGCTGGAGACGATTCCTGGCGGCTCGGGGATCATGGCGATCCTGGCCGCTCGCAATCTTCGACGCGGCCTCGCGATGGGTCTCCCAAGCGGTCAGGGTGCCGCAAACGCGCTGGGACTGACGCCGCTGACGGCCGCGCAACTCGCGGCCGGCCTTCCGTCCGCCGAAGTCGCGCTCCTGAACTCGAACGGCGGGATGCTGTTCGCGAAGACGCCGCTCTGGTATTACGTCCTTCGCGAAGCCATGGTCACGAATGGCGGCAACCAGCTCGGCCCGTTAGGCGGGCGGATCGTGGCGGAGACGTTCGTGAGAATGCTCAAACGGGATGCCGACTCGTTCATGAACGTGTCGGGCTTCGCACCGTCGCTGCCGAGCTCCGTATCGGGCACATTCATGATCGCCGACCTGTTGGAGTTTGCGGGGGTGCTGGTACAGTAGCCGGGCCTGTGCGCACCGAATCTCCGGTCGTCCATTGCGATCGTGAGCTACTGCGCGCGCCGAATGCGACCTACCGCACCAACGGGTCAGGCATGGCAAAGAGGGCGGTGACGCGCACCGAGGGAGTCTCGTCGCTCATGTGGTGAGCAGCCGAGTTTCGCTGCGTGGGCCGCGCCATCCGGCGGCCATGACCCCTCAATCCGCCGACCGATGACGTCGTTCACCTGCGCCCGAGCGCTGCGTGTATGCGCGCTGCTCGCGCTTCCTGCCAGCGTCTCTGCCCAATCGCGCCAATCGCGGCAGTCGCCGACGATCTTCTCGCCCGCCTCGCAGATGGGCACGGTCAGCGTGCGGGCGGCCGTCGTGCTCGCGGACTATTCGGTGAAGCCGCTCCCGCTTTTGAACGTCGTCGCGCGGCGAACGGATCGGTCGGACTCGGTATCGGCGCAGACGGACCTCGACGGCCGGGTGACGTTGCCGTTGCGCGTGGGGACCTACACGGTACGCGCGAAGGCGGCGCAACTGATCGCGGGTAAGTCCTACACGTGGAGTGTTCTTGTGACCGTTCGGCCGTCGCGGGCGGAGCTCGTTCAGCTGACGAACACGAACGCGTCGGTCGACAGTGCCGCTACCACCGCCACGGTCGCGGCGGCGCCGGCGGCGCCGGCGGCATCGCCCGCGGCCGCGGAGCCGACGCGGCCCGTCGCCACGACGCCGAAGCCCACTCCGCCCGAAAAGGTCGTCGCCCTCGAGAAGCCGGTCGCGCCGGCTGCGCCGCCCGCATCGGTGGAGCCGACGCGGCCTGTGGCGATGACGCCGAAGCCGGCGTCCGAGAAGGTCGTCGCCCTCGAGAAGCCGGTGGCGACGCCGAAGAAGGTGGCCGAAGCGCCGGCCCCGACGCCGGTAACGGCGCCCGCGACGCCGCCAGCAAAGGCACTCGCAACGGTGCCAGCAACCGCGCCTGCCAAGGCACCAGCAACGGCGCCTGCCAAGGCCCCGGCAACGGCGCCCGCCAAGGCGCCAGTAACGGGCCCCGAAAAAGCGCTCGCAGCGGCGCCGGCCAAGACGCCCGCAACGGCGCCAGCCAAGGCTCCCGCGTCCGGCACGACGCGGGCGGAGCCCACGCCGTTCGCCCCACCCACGAAACCTGTCGCGGTCGCGCCGACGCCCGCACCGGCGCCGGCACGCACGCAACGTGTGCAGCCGCGTGTCAACACGTCGAACCTTCTGCTCGGACTTTCGTTCGACGCCTCCAGCATCAAGTCGGCAGGCTTAGGCCCGTCCACGGGGACGGGTGTCGGAGTGGCCGGGCAGCTCGGCTGGGGCGTCGGGAAGTACTTTGCGCTCGTCGCGGACGCGAGCGGCGCTCGCATCGGGAGCCTCAATGGGAACTTCGACCTCGCGCACCTGGACGTCGGTGGACGCGTGCACTTCGTGACTGCGCGGCGCGCCTTCGTGCCATTCGTGGAGGGCGGCTACGCGTGGCGTGTGGTGAGGAAGGAGGAGGTCGTGATGAGCGACCCCGCCGGCAACACATACACCGGCGACATGATGATCGGCACCGGTTTCTCGTTAGGCGGCGGCCTTCAATACTTCGTGGCGCCGACGGTGGCCTTCGGCGGTGCGTTCAAGTGGACGACCGGAACGTTCAGTCGATTGCAGCGCGACGGTTTATATGTCGACGGTTTGGCGATGGACGCCACGAGCACCCGGGTCAACATGGGCTTCACCTGGTACCCGATGGGTCGCTAGGCACTCACGGTCCAGCGCAACGCATCAGAAGGAACGTGCCTAACGTGGCAACCGCCGCGAGTGCCGCCGCCGCAAGGAACCCCGGACGCCGATAAAGGGGGCGCGAACGCCGGCGCGCCAACGGCAGCTCCTGCGTCTCCATCGAGCGCATCGGTGTGAGCCTGAACTCGGCGGCAGGGAAGGCTGCCGGACGACGCGATGCGGACGCTTCTTCCGGTGCAGCGTCAGGCTGTTCGATCGGCTCGGCCGCTTCCGCCTCACTGTCGGCCGGAACGGCAATGCCGACCGCAACCGGCGGAGAAGGCTCGTCGAGGGCGACCGGCACTGCGGCGTCGGCCGCGGCGCGCTGATCGCGGCGCAATGCGGCGGCGACGCGGACGACTTCACGGTCGGGAGGAAGCGAGAGCTCTTCGTCGATGAGCAGCTCGTAGACCCGCGCGTGCTGGATGGCCCCGCTCCGATCGCCGGCCGCATCGAGCGCCTGCATGAGCGCGATGGCGACGCGTGCATCGAGCGGATCGCGTGCGGCGCGCGTGCGCCACCAATGAACTGCGGCCAGATGATCTTCACTCGCGGTCGCGTCGCGTGCCAGCTGTTCGAGCGCGGTCGTGTACGTTCGCTCGAGCGTGCCACGCTCGCGTTCCGCCCAGCGCGCGAACTCGTCGGTGCCGGGGAGGTGAAATCCGTCGAGGAACGGTCCGTCGTACAGCTCGACCGCGCGCTGCAGATCCCGGTTGGCCACCGCGGACTGGAAGTCCACGACGTCGATGGACACGAGCTCGGTATTCAGCCGAAGCTCCCGCATCCCGGCGATGACTTCGTCGTCGGCCGCCTCGCGGCGGATGGCGTAGAGCGTCTGATTGAACGTGTGACGGGCGCGCTCGTCCTCGACATCCGGCCAGAGCGTCGCAACGATCCGCTCGCGCCCAACGCCGCTCTGACCGCCACGGGCGAGGAGCGCGAGAACGGCGAGTCGCCGCGGCTGCGCCAGCGCACCTGAAAGCGGCCGACCGTCACGCGTGACGGATAGACCGCCTAACACCTTGAGCCGAAGCACCTGCGCCTTCTGATCCGCTCGAGAGTCATCGTGGACGTGTGACGGTACTCTCGCTGCGGGTGTACCGACGGCGCAATGGGTTCGAGGGTGAAGGCGGGTACGCCGATCTGACGCGACCGCGGTCTGGCCGAATCGTGGTTTGGCCAACCGTATACGTGGCTTGTGGTTACCGTCGAGAAATGAGGGCTGTCGCCGCAACGCCTCCTACTATATAGATAGACGTCGGCCCGATCCCGTCATCACCCCGAGACTCCCCTGCGATGAACGCCGAGCGGAAGCGGCTGGTCCTTGAGAGCTGGCAGTCGGTGGCTGCCGATCGCGACGGTATTGCCACCGCGTTCTACGAGCGACTGTTCGAGATCCACCCGCCCGCTCGGCAACTGTTCGCGCGCACGAACATGACCGAACAGCGGGTGAAGGTCATGACGATGCTTGACGACATCGTCAGGAACCTCGACCAGCTCGATGAGCTCATCCCGACGGTTGCGGCACTCGGTCGCCGCCATTACGGGTACGGCGTCCAGGACGGGGACTACGATCGCGTGCGCGAGGCCCTGCTCGGCGCGATCGGCAACTCACTCGGCGACGCGTTCACGCGTGACGTCCGGAATGCGTGGGAGGAGGCGTACGCGTTGACGGCCAGCGTCATGAAGCGGGCGGGTGAGACGGCGCCCGCTACCGCGCAGTAGCGTCAGCCGGGTGCAACCTCCGCGGTGCCCGACACGCTCGCTCCGCCGCCTGACGCGGTAGCCGTTCGGATTCGCTCTGCCAGCGCAGAGGTTTCAGGTGCGGGCTTCGCGTCGAGCTCACGTGCGAGTCGATCCGAGAGCGCGTCGTAGGTCTGGAGCGCTCCGGTGCGATCGCCGCTCGCGTCCTGGAGCTTCATCAGCCGTCGCCATCCGGCTTCCTGATCGGGCTCGAGCTCACACGCCCGCCGCGCCAGCGCGATCGCACGCTGGGTCTGACCTGCGGAGACGGCGGCGTCGGTGACTGACCACGCGGCGCCGGATGCTCCCCGTCGGAGGCGCGCTCGCGTGCGGCGGACCCACTCCTCGAGTGCCGGGGCGACTTCGTCGACGTGAAAATCGTCGAGGAAATCGCCCTGATAGACCTCGAGCGCTTCGACGGGGCGGCCATCGCGAAGCAGTCGCTCGAAGACCGCCGCATCGCACCGCAGGGTTGCCTCATGAAGGACCAGCTCATCCCCGGTCGCACCGAAGACGTCCTCGCCGATGACCCGCCGCAGATAGTACAGGGCCTGGCGCAGCGCACGCTGGCCCTCGTCTTCCGAGAGCTCCGGCCAGAACAGGGCAAGCAGCGCATCCCGGCGGACGGGCGCCTCCGCGGTCGCGACCGCGAGGTACGCGAGCAGCGCGACGCGTTTCGGCTGCACCAGTCCGAGCGAGGATTCATTGCCGTCGCCGGTAACGAGGCGGACGCTGCCGAGCGTGAATAACTCGATCATACCGTGGGCGATTGGATCGAGGGGTAGTCCTTCCTCGCGACGGTCGGAATGACACGCGTGAACGTATTGATCGCCGCAAACCCCGGCAACTCATCGAATCCCGAGCGAGTCCATAAGGACAAGGGCCGAGCGCGTCCAGGGATTGGCTGGCCCGTAGCCATTCGTGAGCGCCGTGGTCGCCCGCTTCGCTGCCTCCCGCGATTCGCTCACCTGCCCTCGCGCACGCAGCGCACGAGCCATGAGGAGCTCGGCCCGGCCCGCGAGAGCGCTCTGACGGAGAGCGACCGAGTCGATCGCCGCCGCGGTGCGCGCGAGCCGCGCGAGAGAGTCGGCTCCCGGCGCATCGCCGCCCGCGAGCCGCCATTCACCGGCCGTGACGAGCGGGAGGGCGAACAGCGTTAGGCTCGGCTGACCATCGCCCAGCAGCGTGCCGAGCTCACGTTCGACCAGCGCCGATGCGCCGGGCACGTCCCCCTCGGCACGACGCAGTCGGCCGCGAAGCATCGCGGCGGTTGCGCGTTGTCCGCGACGATCAGTCGGAAGTCGGCCGGCCGCCGCTCGTGCCTCCGCCAACCGTGACTGGTCCAATCGAAGCTCCGTCAGCACCGCAGCAAGATAGGAATCGAATTGTCCGGCGCCCTGCGTCGTGTCGCGTACGGCGCGCGCGATCCACACGTCGGCCGAGTCGACCGCACCGAGGCGAAGGTGCGAGCGTCCGTACAGGAAGGCGAGCAGCGTCGGGACCCGGCCTTCACCATGCGCTGCCTCACGTTCGCGAATGTAGCGCCGAAGGGTGGAATCGAGCACCGCAAACTCACCGAGGTCCACCAGCGACGTGGCGAGGAAGTTCACCACGTTCGGGAACGTCTCCGAGTCGGCATAGCCCATCGCCTCGAGATCGGCGAGGATGCGTCGGAAATACGGCACCGCTTCGCGAGTGCGACCACTCAGCCGGAGCACTTCGGCGAGCGAGTTCGTGAGGGCGAGCTGCTGCTGGCTGGGCTGATCGGCTTCCCCGATCGCCACCGCGCGTTTGAGGAGTGCGATCCCCGAATCAGGACTCCCGGTCGCCTGCAGAAGCTTGCCCTCCGCCTCGAGGCAGATCGCCACGACATCGCGGTCCGGTCGGCGGTCACGCGCGAGCGCAGCCTTCGCCTCATTCACATCGATGCGTGCCGAGTCGAGGACGTCCTCGAGCCAGTAGTTGGTCGAACGAAGGCAATCCGCCAGCGCGAGCTCACGCAGCGCATTGGCTTCGAGCGCCACCGCACGGGCGCGCGCGAGCATGCTGCGCTGCGCGTGGAGATCTCCCGCCTCCAGGTAACGCACCGACAGGTCGGCCATGAGACCGGCGACCAACCACGGTTCCGTCCGGTATCGCTGCGTCACGACGCGCTCGGCCAGCGCGATCCGGCCGGCGGTCGTCAGCGGCTTCCCGTCCGGATCGCGGGTGTCGCCGGCGAAGACGGCCTGCACCTCCGTCACGGCGTTCGCGAGTCGCGCGGCCCGCTCGGCGTCCTGGCGCTGGACGCGCGCCTCCTGCATCTGCACGACGGAGAACACGGTCGCGCCGACGAGCGCGACGCCGGTCGCTGCCGTGACGACGACGACCGTGCGGTTGCGACGCAGAAACTTGCCCAGGCGATAGCGTGTGCTGTCCGGCCGGGCGAGGATGGGACGGCCCTGCAGAAAGCGCTGCAGGTCGTGCGCGAGCGCGGCCGGGGATCGATAGCGCCGCTGCTCCTGCTTCTGGAGCGCCGTCATCACGATGAGATCGAGATCGCCACGCAGTCGGCGCTGCAGTGGGGCGGGCGCCTTGCTCGACGGCTTCGGCGGTTCGTCGATGCAGACGATGCGCTCGACATCCGCCGGCGATCTCCCGCGCACGTCGTATGGCCGTTCGCCAGCGAGCAGCATGTACAACAGCACACCTAACGAGTAGACGTCGGTCGCCGTGCTGACCGGCGTGCCGCGGATCTGCTCGGGCGCGGCGAATTCCGGCGTCATGGCCGAGAACCCTGTGCGCGTCAGATCGGCGGCCGTCTGATGGGCGCCGATCAGCTTCGCGATGCCGAAGTCGAGGAGCTTCGGCTGGCCCGAGGCCGTGACGAGAATGTTCGACGGCTTGAGGTCGCGATGGATGATGAGGTGCTGATGGGCGGCCGCGACGGCCTCGCACACCCGGACGAACAGCGCGATCCGTCGATCGACCGTGAGCGCGTTCACGGTGCAGTAGCGGTCGATCGGCTCGCCGTCCACGAGCTCCATCGCGATGTACGGCATCCCGCCGGCCGTGATGCCGCCGTCCACGAGTCGTGCAATGCCCGGGTGCTCGAGGAGCGCGAGGATGCGGCGCTCCTCCACGAATCGTCGGACGACGCCAGGCGCCGCATGCTGGATCAGCTTGATCGCGACGCGCTGCTCGAACTGGCCGTCGGCGCGCTCGCCGAGGTAGATGCGCCCCATCCCGCCGCGTCCGATCTCGCGCACGACGCGGAACGGGCCGATGCGATCGGGAACCGGCCCGGCGAGTGCACTCGCGGCGTCGAGCAGCGGCCCGGCGATCTGCGCGGCTGACGATTCGAGAAAGCTGTCGGACTGATGATAGGCCCGCAGCAGCTCGAGCACCTCGGCGCGCAGCGTCTCGTCGCCGGCGCATACGCGATCGACGAACGCCGCCTGCTCCGTCGGAGACAGGTCGATGGCGGCATCGAACACCGTGTCGACGCGGTGAAACCGCTCAGTTGGTGATGCGCTCACTTGTGAATCGCTGACGTGCCGGGCAGCCGCCGATAATCAGTGTTCGGCCGCGATTTCCCTGTGAAGCCACACTTTCGCCTTCGCCCAGTCGCGCTTGGCGGTGCGCAGCCCGATGCCGAGCGCCTCGGCCGTTTCCTCCTCGGTCATCCCGCCGAAGAAACGATACTCGACGACCTGCGCCTGTCGCGCGTCCACCTCCCTGAGCTTGCCGAGCGCATCATCGACGGCGATGAGGAGCTCGGCGCGATCGTCGGTGGCCATGTCGATCGATTCGATCGGCACGCGACGATGCTCCCCGCCGCGCTTGATGCTTCGGTGACTGCGGGCGTGGTCGACGAGAATCCTGCGCATGGCCGTCGCGGCGACCGCCAGAAAGTGCGCGCGACCCGTCCACTCCATGCGCTTGTAGTCGATGAGGCGCATGTACGCTTCGTGGACGAGCGCCGTCGGGCTGAGCGTGTGGCCATCCGGCTCGCGCTGGAGCTGCAGCTGGGCGAGGCGTTGGAGCTCGTCATAGATCAGCGGGAACACGTTCGCGAGCGCGGACGCGTCTCCCGAACGTGCGTTCGCGAGCAGCTCGGTGACCGAGGCGTTAGGCGACTGTTCCGGCTGATCGGCCATGTGGGCGGAGCCGTTGCGTTACAGGAAACGTCGCGCCACGGGCGGCCGCGCGACGATTCCAAGATGCGCCACCGAGGGATCGGCGGCAACACGGTGCGGCCCTATCGCCGTCGCTTCGACCTGCGGTGAGACTTCCGCTTTCCGGTCCGTGGCCGCCGGTCACCAGCCGGCCCCGCGCTCGCCTGGTCCCCGATCGCTGCGAAGAAGTCCGTCAGTGTGGCGTCGAACTTTGGCCTCACGTCGGCGAGTATGAGCTCGAGCTCCGCCAGCACCGCTCGGGCATCCGCCTTCGACCGCAGGGGCTTCATCACACGCGGAACGTTCACGCCCATCATTGCCGTCGAGATGAACGCCTCGAGCGCCAGCGCGGGCGGGAGCGTGACCTCCAGCTTGCCGACGTCGTTCGCGGCCGCGCGCGCGAGCTCGATCCCGGCTGGCCGGGCGAAGATCATGCCCGGCGAGCGAAGGTAAAGGGTACCGTCGAACGGCAGCAGACGGCCAGCGGCCACCCACCCGATCGAGTACTCGGCCGGCTCGACGTGCTCGTGCACCAGGTACGTCGAGCCATCCCGTACCGACTGCAGGGTCGCTCGGTCCCCGTCGAGCGCCACACACTCGAACACCCCTACGACGGACGCGGTGAGCGCCGCCGCCATCCGGTGCTGTCGGGGAGGCCAGCGCTCGGCGATGAGCTGGTCGTCCGCCAGCTTCTGCATCACCGACGTGCCTAACGTGATCGTCGTCCGGTCCACGAGGCTGTACTCCTGTTCCCGCACGTATCGCGCGAATGATGCGACGTCGGATGCAGCCCGGCCCGGAGGCGGCGCGACACTCCACCGCGAGAATTCAAACGACGACGCATCGCGCTCCGTCGCCAGGACGGGATCCACCTCCCCGGTAAGGCCCTCGGCACGATCGAACACGAATTCCAGCAGCTCGACGCACGCGCTTTCGGGAGGCATCGCGACCGCCATGAGCTCGTACGTCCCGTCGCCGACGGCCTCGAGACCGAGCGAGACATCGAACTCTTCGAGTCCGACTTCCCGGAGGAGAAACTCGACGTCTTCGACCGCCGCCTTCAGCTCGGTGCGTGAGAGCTGGAGTGCCGGTTGAACGATGGGCAGCAGCGGAGATAGATCGAACCGGTCGGGCGTGGCGCTTTCGACTTCGTCCTCGTGGTGACTCGCCCCGGGAACGTAGTACTGCTCGACGGGGTGGGTGTCACGATCGAGCACGCGGGCGATCAGCGCCCGTGCCAGCGCACGCGCCCTGGCCGTGACGCCGTCGTACACGTCGCGCAGCTCGTCGATCTCCGCATCGAGCGCAGCGTTTTCGCGTTCGAGCGCATCGTCCTCATCGTCCTCATCGTCCTCATGGAGCTCCTCGACCGCCTCTTCCTCGACCTCCTCGGCATCGAGCGCGAAGTCGGCGTCCTCGGTCAGGCTGTCGTCTATCGCCGCCGCGAACTTCTGAAACTCTTCGCTCTCGGGATCGAGGAGTGCGGCCGGGACAGGCCCCCTTGCGAGAAACGCACAGCTCGAGATCAGGGCCTCGAGCGTGTCGTGGAGCTCACCAGTGAGATGATGCACCGTGACACGCTCATCGACGAGCTCCTCACTGTCGAAGGGCTCTCGGGTGGGCTCCGGCGGGTCGTAGCGGCGCGATTTCCGTGACATGGCCAATGAGCGCTGAGGGCGTCGACCCGAACGTGTCGGGTCACATCACACGAAAATCCGTGCCGATGTCGGCCGACACAAGGAGGCATCCGCGCCGTCGGGCTGACCGCGGAATGCGCACTCAGCCATGCCGTGCCTGCGCGGGCAAAGCCGGCCTATGGCGGAACCCGGCCGCGAGCCGCGGCGCACGAGCCGTCCTGCCTAACGAGAGAGCGGCACCCCCAACCAGGGAGGTGCCGCTCCGTCAAATCCCGATCGAAAGCGCCGTCGCTTCCGTCAGCCGATCGGGCCGCCGGCGGGGACGTTGCTCGGCTCGGTTCTGTTCAACCAGGGCACGATGAAATCCGGACCCATCAGCGCCTTGTACGACGACGTGCCGTACGTCGACCGCGGCTTCACGAGCATCTCCGGCCTGCCGTCGCCGTTGATATCGCGAGCACCGACCCAGACGCCCGTGTAGCCCCCTGTGTTCAGCGGATACATGGTCGTTGGCGTCGGGAGGTAGTACTCGGTGATGATCGCCTGGCCATCGAAGATCTTGACCGGCGGGAGCTTGTCATCGGACGACAAGCGACCGAGGAAGACTTCCGCCTTTCCGTCGCCGTTTCTGTCGCCGACCCCGAGCGACAGGAACCCGGTGTACGTGCTGCCGAACGGCTTCTTGCGAACCTTCCACCCGGTCTTGCCCGTGTGGTCCTGAATCACCAGCGTGCTGTTGGCGCCGTCGAAGACGATGACCGATTCGTCCTTCCCGTCGCCGGTGACATCGCCCCCGACCACACGGCATCCCGAGTACGTGTTCGTGCCCGTGATCTGTCCGAGCGTCGTACTCGACTTCACGTACCCGATGTTGGGGACCCACGCGTTGTACCGAAAGACGTCCATGCGCGAGGGCTGGTCGCCGGGCCCGAAGCAGGTGAAGATCTCGTCCTGGCCGTCGTTGTCGATATCGCCGGCACCGACGCGAAGACCGCCCTTGAAGTTGGTCCCCAGCGCGAAGCCACCGATGAAGGCACCGGTCTTCCGTCCCACACGCCGAACCAAAGCGCCGGGTCAAACCCCGGTCACAGGGGAATCAAACGCCGCGGATGGTGTTTGA
>Ga0207712_10001536_pt1 | contig 15630 bp, 17 predicted proteins | sample KBSS44metaG_FD_184402 | JGI IMG/M metagenome (GOLD analysis project Ga0207712, IMG submission 184402) | Switchgrass rhizosphere microbial communities from Kellogg Biological Station, Michigan, USA - KBS S4-4 metaG (SPAdes) (version 2) | ecosystem: Host-associated > Plants > Roots > Rhizosphere... | reverse complement strand
TGGCTGAAGATGAAGTGTTTGCGCCCGGCCGCATGGTCGGGCTTGATGACTCCGGAGCTCTCGCCGGTCACGCTCGCCACTGTCTCCTCCTCGCTCGGTGGGCGGGACGCCCATGCCCCGCCAAGGCCGAGTAGACAGTAGCACTTCCCACTTTCAACACCGCTCCGCTATCGTGCCCGGCGTGAACGGAGGAGGGAGCCGGGCGTGAGCAGCGAGGGACAGTTCGAGAAGGTCCGCTACGAGGTCGCCGACGGCGTCGCCACCGTCACCCTCGACGACCCCGAGAAGCGCAACATGCTCTCCGGGCAGATGCTCGCCGACCTTGTCGCAGCGATGAACAAGGCCAAAGACGACGAGGAGGTCCGAGCGGTCGTCCTCACCGGGGCGGGCAGGGCCTTCTGCGCCGGCGCCGACCTCGGCGGTTTCGCCGCCGACGTGCCGCTGATCGAGAAACACTTCGCCTCAGACCTCTTCCTCGACTACTTCCGGCTGATGCCGCGGCTCGGCAAGCCGACCCTCGCCGCGGTCAATGGCCACGTGCTGGCCGGCGGCATGGGCATCGCCCTCTCCTGCGACCTGGTGATCGCCAAGGAGGGCGCCACTTTCGGCACCCCGGAGATCAACATCGGCGCCTTCCCCTACATGATCATGGCGATCATCTACCGCAACGTCCCGCGCAAGCGGGTCAACGAGATGATGCTGCTCGGCGAGCGACTGACCGCCGAGGAGGCCGTCACCTATGGCCTCGCCAACAAGGTGGTCCCCGAGGCCGAGTTCGACGCCGCGGTCGCCGAGTGGGCGACCAAGCTCGCCGCCAAGAGCCCGGTTCTGATGCGCCTCGGCCACGACGCGATGTACCGCCAGCAGGACATGGCCTTCGAGGACGCGCTCGAGTTCCTGCGCTCGCAGCTCAGCCTCACCCTCTCGACCGAGGACATCGCCGAGGGGGTCAGGGCCTTCTTCGAGAAGCGCGATCCCGAGTGGAAGGGGCGCTGAGGGGTGCGCGGCTCAGGCGTTGGGCGGGATCGCGTGCGCGGTGACGACCGACTCGAGTTCGGCGAACACCGGCTCGAGCCGCGATGGCATCTCCGACTCGTCGATCGCAAGGCTGTGACCGCGATAGCGGATCTCGTATTCGAAGCAGTCGGCGCAGCCACTCGGCCCGGGGTCCTCGATCGAGGCGAAGCCGGCCTCGCGCAGCCCCTGCTCCAGCGCCAGCACGCGGCGCTTGCCGATCCGGAAATCGACCCGGTTCTCGCCGGCGCGGCTGCCGCCGGTTGCGGCGACCGCGTGGCGGCCGGGGCGGACGATCAGCGTCGAGGTGCTCGGCGCGAAGCCGCCGCTGCGCTGGTAGAAGATCGCGAAGGTGCCCGCCGGCGGCAGTGGCGCCGTCGCGGCGGTTGCGCCGCGGTCGCAGCCGCCGCCGAGCGCGGCAAGGCAGGCGAGGACGAGCACCGGCAGACCCATGCCCGCGACCTTAACGGAGGAAGGGACGCCCGATGAGCAGCGATACCCCAAAGCACCTCCTGCCCGGCACCGCGCCGCTCGGCGACCTCACCGAGCAGCTGCACGAGCGGCGCGAGAAAGCGCGGCTGGGTGGCGGCGAGGAGAAGATCGCCAAGCAGCACGAGCGCGGCAAGCTGACCGCCCGCGAGCGGATCCAGCTGCTGGTCGACGAGGGGACCTTCGTCGAGATCGGGCTGCACGGCCGGCCGCACTTCTCGCAGCGGGCGATGGAGGGTGTCGAGGCGCCCGCCGACGGCGTCATCACCGGCTGGGGCGACGTCGACGGCCGGCCCTGCTGCATCGCCGCCTACGACTTCACGGTGATGGCCGGTTCGATGGGGATGACCGGCGAGCTCAAGGTCGGCCGGATGCGGGAGATGGCGCTCGGCAAGCGGATGCCGTTCATCTGGCTGCTCGATTCGGCCGGCGCCCGCATCCAGGAGGCGACCGGCTCGCTCTTCGCCGGCTCCGGCCACCTCTTCCGCGAGGAGGTCGAAATGTCGGGGGTGGTGCCGATGGTGGCGGCGATGATGGGTCCCTGCGCGGCCGGCACCGCCTACATTCCGGCGCTCGCCGACTTCGTGCCGATGGTCGCCGGCCAGGGCGCGATGGCGCTCGCCGGCCCGCACCTCGTCAAAGCGGTGACCGGCGAGGAGATCTCGATGGAGGAGCTCGGCGGCGCCAAGGTCCACACCCGCAAATCGGGGGTGGGGGACCTGGAAGTGAAGGACGACGAGGAGTGCATCGAGGCGATCAAGACGTATCTCTCCTACTTCCCGGCGAACTGCGAGCAGAAGCCGCCCGTAATCGAGACGGGCGATCCGGTCGAGCGCCGCTCGGAGAGGCTGATGGAGATCGTCCCCGAGTCGAACCGCCAGCCCTACGACATGTACGAGGTGATCGCCGAGATCGTCGACGACGGCGAGTGGTTCGACCTCAAGCCGCGCTGGGCGCGCAGCGTGATCACCTGCTTTGCCCGCTTCGGCGGCCAGCCGGTCGGGATCGTCGCCAACCAGCCGAAGCAGCTGGCCGGCGTCCTCGACAACGACTCGGCCGACAAGGCGGCCCGCTTCATCAACCTCTGCGACGCCTTCAACGTCTCGCTCGTCTTCCTCCAGGACGTCCCCGGCTTCATGGTCGGCTCGAAGGTCGAGCACGCCGGGATAATCCGCCACGGCGCCAAGATGCTCTACGCGGTCAGCCGCGCCACGGTGCCGAAGGTGACGGTGATCGTCCGCAAGGCCTACGGCGCCGGCTACTACGTGATGTGCGGTAAGGCCTACGAGCCGGATCTGATCGTCGCCTGGCCGGGGGCCGAGATCTCGGTGATGGGCGCCGAGGGCGCGGTCAACATCATCGGCCGCTCGGCGATCGAGGCGGCCGAGGACCCGGAGGCGACGCGCGAGGCGATGCTCGACGCGGTCCGCCAGAACATCGACCCCTACATCGCCGCCGGCAACGCGGTGATCGACGAAGTGATCGACCCGCGCGAGACCCGGCTGACGATCGCCAAGGCGCTGCGGATGGCCCGCAACAAGCACGTCGAGAAGCCGAAGAAACGCCACGGGGTGATGCCGGTATGAGCCGCTTCGAGGACCCGGTGATCATCAGCTGCTCGATCAGCGGCGTGCTCGCCAACCGCGACCAGAGCCCGGCGATCCCCTACACGCCAGAGGAGTACGCGGCGGAGGCCCGGCGGGCGGTCGACGAGGGCGCCTCGCAGATCCACATCCACGCCCGCAAGCCCGACGGCACGCCCTCATATGAGGTCGAGGACTTCCGCGCGATCACCGCGGCGATCCGCGCCGAGGTCCCCGACGTGATCGTCAACTACTCGACCGGGGCGATCGGGATCCCGATCGAGAAGCGGCTCGAATACCTGCGCGAGCTGCGCCCCGACGTCGCGGCGCTGAACATGAGCTCGATGAACTACGCCAAGTACTCGCGCCGCCGCAAGGACTTCGTTTTCAAAGCCGTCTTCGAGAACAGCTTCGACACGATCGTCGAGTTCATCACGACGATGAAGGAGCTGGGGATCAAGCCCGAGCACGAGTGCTTCGACTCCGGCCACGTCGCCAACCTCGACCCGCTGCTCGACATGGGCCTGCTCCAGCCGCCGCTGCAGATCTCGCTGGTGATGGGGGTGACCGGCGGCATCCGCCCGACCCCTCGCAACGTCAACCTGATGAGCGACCAGATCCCCGGCGGGCCTGAGGGCCCAAACCAGTGGCAGGTGATCGGGATCTCGCGCGACCAGTGGAAGCTGCTCGCCGCCTCGCTGGTCCTCGGCGGCAACGTCCGCGCCGGGGTCGAGGACAACCTCTACCTGCCGAACGGCGAGATGGCGAAGTCGAACGGCGAGCTGATCGCCAAGGCGCGGCAGATGGCCGAAGACGTCGGCCGCCGGCCGGCGAGCATTGCCGAGGCGCGCGAGCTGCTGGGGGTCCCAGAGCGTGACCGGGCTGCCTCTTAGCGACGTCAAGGTCCTCGATCTCACCCGCCTCTTGCCGGGCGGCTTCTGCTCGCTGCTGCTCGCCGACCTCGGTGCCGAGGTGCTGAAGGTCGAGGACACCGGGATGGGCGACTACATCCGCTGGGCCCCGCCCTACTACGGCAGCGACGAGCAGAACGCGCTCGGCACCCGCTCCTCGCTCTACCTCTCGCTCAACCGCGGCAAGCGCTCGGCCCGGCTGGATCTAAAAGCGGAGAAAGGCCGGGAGGCCTTCCTGCGCTTGGTCGAGCGCTACGACGTCGTCCTCGACGGCTTCCGCCCCGGCGTCCTCGACCGGCTCGGGGTCGGCTACGAGCGGCTGCGCGAGGCCAACCCGGGGATCGTCTACTGCGCGATCACCGGTTACGGCCAGGACGGTCCCTATGCGCAGCGCGCCGGCCACGACATGAACTACCTCGGCCTGATCGGGCTGCTCGGCATGACCGGCGCCGCCGACGGGCCGCCGGTGCAGGCGGGCGGCCAGATCGCCGACCTCGGCGGCGGCGCGCTGATGGCCGCGATCGGGGTGCTGGCGGCGCTGCACGAGCGCCGCCACTCGGGCGAAGGCCAGGCGGTCGATATCTCGATGGCCGACGGCGCCCTCTCCTGGCTGGCGATGGTCGCCGGCCGCTACTTCTGCGACGGCGAGGTGCCGCGCCGCGGCGATGGTCAGCTCTCCGGCGGGATCGTCTGTTACCTGCCCTACGAGGCCGCCGATGGCTGGATCAGCTGCGGTGCGCTCGAGCCGAAGTTCTGGGGCGCGTTCTGCCACGGCGTCGAACGCCCCGACCTCGTCGAGAAGCAGTTCGAGGCGCCCGGGTCGGACGCCTGGCGCGATGTCGCCGCGGTCTTCCGTTCACGCACCCGTGAGGAATGGCGCGCCTTCAATGACGAACGCGACTGCTGCATCGAGCCGATCCTCGACCTCGACGAGGCGCTCGAATCGGAGCTCGTCCAGGCCCGCGGGATGGTCGTCGAGGTCGATCAGCCGGAGCTCGGCCCGGTGCGCCAGCTCGGCCTGCCGCTGAAGCTCGGCCGCACCCCTGGCGACCCGACCCGGCCGGCGCCCGCCTTCGGCGAGCACACCGCCGCGGTCCTGCACGAGGCCGGCTACTCCGACGAGGAAGTTGCGGAGCTGCTCGCCTCGGGCGCCGCGGCCGGCCCCAACGGCGCCGGCGCGGTGGAGTTCCGGGCATGAGTCCTGGGCCTAACCCGCCTGCCGCGGACGCGAAGCGGAGCAGGCCGGCGGAAACTGATTCAACCCCGAATCTGACCTCGTCCATATCTGATTCCCCGAGGTCAGATTCGGGGTTATTGCGCATGGGCGAGCTGGCAGAGGCCTCCGGCGTGCCGGCGCCGACGATCAAGCACTACCTGCGCGAGGGCCTGCTCCCCGAGCCGGTCAAGACGAGCCGCAACATGGCCTACTACCCGCCCGAGTTCGTCGACCGGATCCGCCTGATCAAGCGCCTGCAGGAGGAGCGCTTCATGCCGCTGAAGGCGATCAAGGCGGTGCTCGAGGAAGACCCCGAACGGGCCGAAGCGCTGCTCGAGCTCGAGGACCAGATCCTCGACCGTGCCCTGGCCGGCGAGCGCTCACGGACCAGCGCCGCCGAGGTCCGCAAGCGCTACGGCGTCCCCCGTGAGGTCCTCGACCGGCTCGCCGAGCTCGAGGTCCTCACCCCGAACAGCCGCGGCTACTCGCCCTCCGACGTGACGATCATCGAGGCGATCAGCCGCTTCCGCGCCGGCGGTTACGACGAGCAGATCGGCTTCACCGTCTACGACACCCTGCGCTACAAGACCGCGCTCGAAGAGCTGGTCCGCCAGGAGGTCGACGTGGTGATGAGCCGGCTGGCCGGCGAGGTCTCTCCGGAGCGGGTCGTCGCGATGCTCGAAGCCGGTGCCCAGCCGCTGAAGGACTTCATCGCCGCCCTCCACACCAAGCTGCTGGTCGCCGAGCTAGAGCGCCAACGCGACGCCCGCAAGGCCTGACTCGCATCTAGGCCGCGACGAGCTGCGGCCGCGCTTCCTCGATCCGCCGCAGCAGCATCGTGTGACCGTCGGCGGCGGCGAGGGTGGCCGCTTCGTCGAGCGCCTCGGCGACGCCGTCGTGGCCGAGCGCCGCCCGCGCCGCCGCCAGCCCGTGCAGGGTGATCGGCAGCGCCCAGCCCATCCCCAGCCGCCGCGCGGTCGCCACCGCCGCTTCGGCCGCCGCCAGCGCCTCCTCGGCGCGGCCGCAGCCGAGCAGCGTCTTGGTCAGCAGCGTCCCCCGCCAGGCCTCCATCTCGCCGCCGGTCCCCATCGCCTCGCGGTACTCGCGGTCGGCGCGCTCGATGTCGGCCAGTCCCGCCTCGGGTTCCCCGGCCTCGACTCGCACGTAGGCGAGCATGGTCAGCGCCACCGTCTGCGAGAAGACGTCGCCGAGGCGATCGGTCAGCTCGCGGTTGCGCAGCGACAGCGCCAGTGCCGCCTCGGTGTCGCCGCGGTCGGCGATCAGCTGGGCCTTGACGCCGAGTGCCCAGCTCTCGGTCTCGAGGTCACCGCGGGCGGCGGTTTCGGTCAGCGCCTGCTCGATCAGCTCCTCGGCGTCGGCCCACTCGTCGCGCTCGCGGCGCGCCATCGCCTTCGCGGTCAGCGCCCAGGCCCTCGGGCTGGCGATCACCAGGCCGGCGCCGAGGTCCGGCTCGGTTGCGGTCAGCGCCAGCATCTCGTCGGTCACCGCTTCGACCCGATCGAGGTCGCCGCAGCACATGAACGCGTAGGCCGCCGCCGCCCGCACCGCCACCTGCAGCCCCGGCTCGCCGGCGCGCTCGGCGAGCTCGAGCGCGTCATCGATCGCCGCCGCCCATTCGGCCGAGGTCTGCTCGACCCCGGGCCGCGCCGAGACGAGCAGCTTCAGCAGAGTCAGGGCGTTGAAGTCCTCGAGCTCGGTTGCGATCGCTACCGCCTCCTCGACCAACTCCTCGAACTCGTCGCGGTCGATCCCCAGCCGCCAGGCGAATTCGAGCTGCAGCATCCGCGAGAAGAGCGACATCCGGACCGCTTCGGGGTCGCGCTCGAGGCGGTCGGCGAGCTCGGTCACCTGCTGCCAGAGGCGCATCGCCTCGCGCGGCTGGCTGTGGCCGGCCCAGTGGGCAGCGCGTGAGTACCAGCGTGCGGCCTCGCGCTCCTCACCGGCCTCCTCCATGTGGTGGGCGACGAGGCCGGCGAGCTCCTCGAGCCGCTCGGGTTCCAATTCGATCGTCGCCCGCGCCACCGCCGCATGGGTGCGGGCGCGCCGTTCGGCCAGCTGGCTGCCGTAGGCGACCTCCCGGGTCAACGGGTGCCGGAAGGCGAGCGTCCGCTCCGGGAACAGCTCGGCCTCGTAGAGGAAGCCGCCCTCGATCAGCTCCCGCAGTGTCGCCTCGGCCTCCCCGTGCGGCAGCTCGGCAGCCGGCCAGAGCTGCGCCTCGCGCAGCTCGAGGCCGATCACCGAGGCGACCTGCAGCAGCGACTTCGCCTCCGGTCCGAGCCGGTCGATCCGTGCCGCCAGGATCGCCTGCACCGCGACCGGCACCCCCGCGTCGTCGATCGGCCGCGCCAGCCGGTAGGCGCCGCGCTCGCCGCTCAGGTAGCCGGACTCGGCGAGCTCGCGGACGACCTCCTCGATGAAGAAAGGGTTGCCGCCGGTGCGCTCGTGGATCGCTGCCTCGAGACCGTCGAGCGAGGCGTCGGCGCCGGCGATGTCCCGCAGCAGCGCCGCCGTGTCGGCAGCGGTCAGCGGCTCCAGCGCCAGCTCGCGGTAGCCGTCGCTCCCCGCCCATGGCGGCGAGTATTCCGGGCGGTGGTTGAAGAGGACCAGGGTCTTCGTCCCGCCCACGGTCGCCACCAGCTCGCCCAGCATCGCCTCGCTCGCCGGGTCGACCCAGTGCAGGTCCTCGACCACCAGGACCAGCGTCTTGCGCCGCTGCGGCGGGTTGACGAGCCGGCAGAGGATGTCCGCGAGGGCCCGCTGACGCGCCTCCGGGCGCATCTGCTGCGCCGGTCGGTCGGGGTCGGGGATGCCGAGGAAGTCGAACATCAACGGCAGGTCGGGGGCGAAGGCCTGGTCGAGCAGAAGGGTGCGGCCGGCTACCTTCTCGCGCGCCGTGCGGTCGGGCTCGCGCTCGCCGATCTCGAAGAAGGAGCGCAGCATCTGCAGGATCGGCATGTAGGGGATGGCGCCGCCGTGCGACTGTGCCTGCGCCTCGAAGACCTCGATTTCCTCGCGGTGGTGCTGGCGCTCGGCGAGCTCGCGCAGCAGTCGGCTCTTGCCGACCCCCGGCTCGGCGACGATCCCGACCACGGCGCCCTCACCGGCCTCCGCCCGGTCGAGCGCCTCCGCCAACAGCGTCAGCTCCTGGTCGCGACCGACGAAGCGGCTGAAGCCGCGCTCGCGGGCGAGATCGAGCCGCGAGCGCGCCCGCCCGACTCCGGCCAGCTCGTAGACGCGGACCGGCCGGCTCGCCCCCTTGATCTCGAACTCGCCGAGGTCGGCGAGGTCGAGGAAGCCCGCGGCGAGCGCCGCGGTGCTCTCGGTCAGGTACGCCTTGCCGGGCTCCGCCAGCGCCTCCATCCGCTGCGCCAGCCCGACCGTGTGACCGATCGCCGTGTAGGCGCCGTCGCCGCCGCCGATCGCCCCGGCGACGACCTCCCCGGAGCTGATTCCGATCCGGGTCGAGAAGTTGAGGCCGGGGTTGCGGCGCAGCTCGGCCGCGTACTCGGCGACCTCGTCGAGCATCCGCAGCGCCGCGTAACAGGCGCGGCGCGCGTGGTCCTCATAGGCGACCGGGGCGCCGAAGACGGCCATGATCCCGTCGCCGGTGAACTTGTCGACGGTGCCCTCGAACTCGGCGACCGCGTCGGCGAGGATCGCGAAGAAGCGCTGCATGATCCCGCGCCACTCCTCCGGGTCGCGGCCCTCGGCGAGGTCCATCGAGCCGCTGACGTCGGCGAACAGGACGGTTACCTGCTTGCGCTCGCCGTCGTCCTTCGTGCGATCCGCCACAGCTCCCAAGGGTAGTGGGCTGCGGCGGTAGGCTGGATCGATGCGGGCGGCGCTGGTAACCGGGACCTCGACCGGCATCGGCCGGGCCACCGCGCTCGCCCTCGACGGCCGCGGCTGGCAGGTCTTCGCCGGGGTGCGCCGTGAGGAGGACACCGCGAGCTTGCGGGCCGAGGCTTCCGAGCGGCTGGTGCCGCTGACCCTCGACGTCACCTCGCCCGAGCAGATCGCCGCCGCCGCCGAGCGGATTGCCGCCGAGAGCGAGAACGGCCTGCACGGCGTCGTCAACAACGCCGGGATCGCGGTGCCGGGACCGCTGGAGACGCTACCGCTCGACGAATTCCGCCGCCAGCTCGAGGTCGGCCTGGTCTCCTACCTCGCCGTCACCCAGGCGGTGCTGCCGCAGATCCGGGGGGCCGGCGGCCGCGTCGTCTTCCTCAGCTCGATCGGCGGCCGAGTCTCGTTCCCGCTCAACGGCGCCTACCACGCCGCCAAGTACGGGACCGAGGCGATCGGCGACGCCTTCCGCCAGGAGCTGGCGGGGTGGGGGATCAGGGTCTCGATCATCGAGCCGGGCTCGATCGACACGCCGATCTGGTCGCGCGGCGAGGAGAACGCCGATCGGGTGCTGGCGCAATCGCCGCAGACCGAGCAGCTCTACGGCCCGGCGATCGAGAGGTTCCGCAAGGTCGTCCGCCAGACCGCCGACCGCGGCATCCCGCCCGAGCGGGTGGCGAAGGCGATCGTCCACGCGCTCGAGTCGAAGCGCCCGCGCAGCCGCTACCTGGTCGGCCTCGACGCCAAGATCCAGGCCCGCCTCGTGCCGCTGATCCCGACCCCGGTCCTCGACCGGCTCGTCGGCGGGCAGCTCGGCTTGCGCTAACGCGTTCAGTTCTGCGCCGCGGCTTGCGCCGGCCGCGCCGAGCGCGCGCCCGCCACGCTCACACCTATACTTGGCCAACCGATTGACTGGTCAATCAACCAGCGCGGAGGGCGACATTGCGAGTGGCCGCAGTACAGCTGAACTCTAACGGCGACAAGTCGAGGAACCTGGAAGTCGCCGAGCGCCTTGTCCGCGCCGCGGCGGCTGACGGCGCCGCCCTGGTGGCGCTGCCGGAGAAGTGGAACCTGCTGGCGGCGGGTGAGGAGCTGCTGGCCGGCGCCGAGCCGCTCGATGGTCCCAGCCTCGCTGCCGCCCGCGCCTGGGCCCGCGAGCTCGGTGTGCACGTCCTCGCCGGCAGCGTCGCCGAGGCGACTGGCGAGCGCGCCTTCAACACCTCGGTTCTGATCGGGCCCGACGGCGAGGATCTCGCCGTCTACCGCAAGGTCCACCTCTTCGACGTCGAAGCCGGCGGCGTCACCTACCGCGAGTCCGCACACGAGCAGCCCGGCGCCGAGCTGGCGACGGCGCCGGCCGGCGAGCTCGTCGTCGGGCTCAGCGTCTGCTATGACCTCCGCTTCCCCGAGCTCTACCGGATCCTCGCCCTGCGCGGCGCCGACCTGCTCACCGTCCCCTCCGCCTTCACCACCGCCACCGGCCGCGACCACTGGGAGGTCCTGCTCCGGGCGCGGGCGATCGAGGACCAGGCATTCGTCCTCGCTCCCAACCAGGTCGGGACGGCGCCGCCGCACTTCGACTCCTGGGGCCACTCGGCGATCGTCGACCCCTGGGGACGGCTGCTCGCCGTCGCCGGCCCGGGGGAGTGCTTCGTCGCCGCCGACCTCGACCTGGCCGAGCGCGAGCGGGTGCGCGAGTCGCTGCCTTCGCTCGCCCACCGCCGCCCGGCGGCGTACGAGTGGCCGACGATCGTGGAGGCGCGGGCCTGATGGCGAAAGCGCCGCCGGCTGAAAAGCGCCGCCAGATCCTCGACGCCGCCGTCCGCGTCTTTGCCCAGCAGGGCTTCCACGCGACCCGCGTCTCCGACATCGCCGACGAGGCGGGGGTCGCCTACGGGCTCGTCTACCACTACTTCAACTCCAAGGAAGAGGTCCTCAACGAGCTCTTCGTCGAGCGCTGGTCGCTGCTGATCGCGGCGATCGAGGAGGCTGACCGGGCCGGCGGCCCGCACCGCGACCGGCTCGCCGCGGTGGCTGGCTTCATCATCGACTCCTACCGCCACGACCCGGAGCTGATGAAGGTGATCATCGTCGAGGTCACGCGCGCCGCCAACTCCTTCGGCCAGACCCACCTGACCGAGATCCGCCGCGCCTACGAGTCGATCGCGAAGATCGTCGCCGATGGCCAGGAGGCGGGGGAGTTCCGTGGCGACGTCCCTCCGATCTTCGCCTCGATGGCCTTCTACGGCGCGATCGAGCAGCTGCTCTCGGGTTGGATCTTCGACGTCGTACCCAGCTCCGACGCCGGCTTCGAAGAGGCGAAGGACCTGCTGGTTACGACGATCTGCGACGGCCTTCAGCCGCGCTGAGTAGGTTTATTGCCAGATTCCCGAGGGAAAGGGCGAGCGAGTGGACAATGAGATAGTCAGGCGGTTGGTCTGGAGCGGAATGCTCGCCGCGAGCGGCGCGATCGCCGGCATCGTCGCCACCCGCCTCTCGGCGATCCTCTACCGCCGCCTCTTCGACGAAGACCCGCCGGAGTGATCTAGATGCCCGAGACGCCGCCGCCGAGCAAACCGCCCACCCCGCCTTCCGGCCCGACGCCGCCGCCACCGACGCCGCCCTCCGGCGGCACGCCGCCGCCACCGACTCCGCCACCGATCCCACCGCCCGAGCCGCCCCGCGACGAGCGCTCGCTCGCCGACCTCGTCGTCGAGGTCTCCGAACGCGGTTCGACCCTGGTCCGCGAGGAGATCGAGCTCGCCAAGGCGGAGGTCTCCGAGAAACTCACCAAGCTGCTGCGCGGCTCGGTGGTCGGCATCGCCGCCGGTGTCTTCGCCTTCCTGGCGCTGATCCTGGTGATGGAGGGGATCGCCTGGCTGCTGAACGAAGAGGTCTTCGACGGCAAGACCTGGCCCGGCTTCTTCATCGAGGCCGCGATCTTCCTGCTGATCGCCGCGCTCGCCGGCCTGTTCGCCTACAAAGCCCTGCAGGCCGGCTCGCCGCCGGTCCCCCAGCAGGCGATCGAGGAGGCGAAACTGACGAAGGAGACGCTGACCGGGGAGCCCGGCGCGTCGACCGCGCCGATCCCGTCCACGCAGGACGCCAAGCCGCCCACGCAGGAGGTCAAGAAATGAGCACGCCGGAGCGACCCCTGACCACCGGCCGGCCCGGCCGCTCTTCGGAGGAGATCCGCCGCGACATCGACCAGCAGCGCCAGCAGCTCGGTACTTCGGTCGAGGCGCTGCGCGGCAGGGTCAACGAGCTGACCGACTGGCGCCGCCAGGCCCGCGAACACAAACGCGAGCTGATCATCGGCGCCGCAGCCGTCGGCTTCCTGGTCGGCATCCGCCTGATGCGCGGCCGCAAGAACCGCTGACGCGACTTCGGGGCTAAGCCAGCAGGTCGATCGAGATCGAGCCGACGCCGAGTAGGCCCGGGCCCACGTGGGCGCCGATCACGGGGCCGATCTCGTTGATGAAGACGGCATCGCCGCCAAAGATCTCGCGGCAGTCGGCGGCGAGGGCGTCGGCGGTCTCCTGGTCCTGGATGTGCTGGATCACCCAGCCGTCGGCGCCGGCCTCGTGGCGCTGGCGGGCGTAGTCGCGCAGCCGCTCTAGCGAGCGGGCGCGGGTACGGACCCGTTCGACCGGGGTGATCTCGCGGTCGATCGTGAGGATCGGCTTGATCTTCAGCGCGCCGCCGATCCAGGCGCTGGCGCCGCCGATCCGGCCGCCCTTGCGCAGGTACTCGAGGGTGTCGACCGCGAACCACATCTTGATCGTCTCCCGCACCTCCTTCGCCCGGGCGATCGCCTCCTGCGGGCCGCCGCCGCCGGCCACCGCAGCGCTGGCGGCGAGCACGCAGAGGCCGGTCGCGCCACAGGCCATCTCCGAGTCGTAGACGTGAACCCGCTCGCCGCTGCGGCCGTCGGCGACCAGTCGCTCGCGCGCCTGGTTGGCGGCCGCGAAGGTGCCGGAGATCGCCGAGGAGATGTGGATCGAGACGACTTCGCGGCCGCTGTCGAGCAGCGGGGCCCAGACGTCGATGAAGTCGCCGATCGAGGGCTGCGAGGTGGTTGCGCCGGAGGTCGAGGCACGCAGCCGACCGTAGAAATCGCCGTAGTCGGTGATGTCGAGCTCGCGCTCCTGCTCGCCGTCGACCGAGACGTAGAGGCTGATCATCTCGATCCCCCGCTCGGCGAGCATCTCGCTCGGCAGGTAGGCGGTGCTGTCGCAGACGACAGCGGTCTCGGCGGGCGAGGTCACGGCGGCCGATTCTTACAAACGCCGCCTCGCTACACTTATTGAAGTGACGGATACGCCCGAGGCCGCAATCACCCTGACCGACAAGGCCGCCGAGAAGATCGGCGAGCTGTTGGCGGGCCAGCCCGACGGGGCCGAGCAGGCGCTGCGCGTCGCCGTTCGCGGCGGCGGCTGCTCCGGCTTCCAGTACGCACTCGCCTTCGACAAGCGGAAGGACGACGACCACGTCTTCGAGGCCGACGGCGTCTCCGTCGTCGTCGACAAGGTCAGCATGCAGTTCGTCTTCGGCTCCGAGGTCGACTACGTGGAAGGCCTGCAGGGCGCGGGCTTCCAGGTCAACAACCCGAACGTCGTCGCCGCCTGCGGCTGCGGCTCCTCTTTCCAGGTGAAAGAGGACGCGGCCGGCGCTGCGGTCTGAGCGCGATCCATCGAGGTTGCCCTTCGACCCGCATAGCGGGTCTTTTTGCAACCTCGTTATTCGATCTGCAGCGGCGGTGATTGACCCGGAGGGGTCTGCTGTGCCGGGGCCGCGGCGACCTCGGGCTGCTCGACGTCGAGCAGCTCGGCCAGCTCGCCGGACTCGTACATCTCCTCGACGATGTCAGCGCCGCCGACCAGCTCGCCGTTGACGTAGAGCTGCGGGAAGGTCTGCCAGTCGGCGATCTCGGCGGTCACTTCGCGCAGCGGCTGCAGCGCGGGGAGGACGTCGATCGCGCCGTACTCGGCGCCCATCGCGTCGAGCGTCTGCACGACCCGCATCGAGAAACCGCAGCGGGGCATGTCCGGCGTGCCTTTCATGAACAGCAGCACCGGGTTGGCGGAGATCAGCTCTTCTACTTTGGACTTCAGCTCTGGGTCGGCCATGGCCCAAAGACTAGCTAGGCGAGGTCGTCGGCCTCAGAGCTGGGTGGCGATTAGCCCCAGCATCGCGGCGAGCAGCGCTCGTCGGTCCAGGTCGCTCGCATCGCCTCGTAGCCGAAGCTACGGAGTGACCGAGGTCTTGACCGAGAGCGCGTGGATCGTGCCGTCGTCGAAGCGCGCTTTGACCGCCGCCTTGACCAAGCGGTGCTGTTCGATCCGCGAAAGACCCTCGAACTGGGGGGCGGCGACCTCCGCTCGCAGATGCTGACCGCCACCGTCTTCGTCTGAGACCACGACGCTGGCTCCGGGCAGCGCCGCCTCGATCATGCCGCGCAGCTCCTCGAGGTCGACGGACATCGACTCAGCCGGCGAGCTTCTCGCCGACGGTCTCGAGCATCTCCTCGACCCGCACGAACTTGACCCGCGGCCGGCCGTGCGGCTCGCCGCGGCCGACCTCTGCCTCGTCGATCGCCTGCCAGTCCTCGAAGGTGATGTAACGGATGCCGCGTTCGTTCAGCAGCTGCTCGACCGCCTCGGGCTCGGGCTTCCCGGGCTCGAGCAGGGTGCCGGACTCGACGTCGGCGAAGAGGTGCTGGACGGTCTCGAGCGCGTCTTTCTTGTTCGTCCCGATCACGCCGGATGGGCCGCGCTTGATCCAGCCTGCGGTGTAGTGGCCGATCTTGTGGCCGCCGTCGTGGGAGTCGAGGACGCGGCCGCCCTCGTTGAGGATCAGGCCGCGGCGCTCGTCGAAGGGCACGCCTTCGATCGGGACGCCGGTGTAGCCGACCGAGCGCAGGACCAGCCCGCACTCGAGCTCTTCGCGCTCGCCGCTGTCCTTGGCGCGCAACGCGCCGCCTTCCTCGACCAACTCGTTGCGGCCGATGACGATGCTCTCGACCTTGCCGTTGCCCTTGATCTCGACCGGCGAGGCGAGGAAGCGGAGGACGACCCGCTGCTTCTTGCCTTCCGGCTGGCGTTCCGAGAACTCCTTCAGGGTCTCGTAGTTGACCCGGGTCGTCTTGTCGGCCTCGTCGGACTCGAGGTAGGCCTTGCTCGCCGGGTCGAGCTCGACGTCGGCGGGGTCGACGATCACTTCGGCGTCCTCGAGCTCACCCAGCTCCTTGATCTCCGGGTTGGTGAAGGCTGCCTGCACCGGCCCGCGGCGCCCGAGGACGACGATCTCCTTGATCTGCTTGCGGTCGAGCAGCTCGATCGCGTGGTCGGCGGTGTCGGTCTGGCGCACCTCGTGGTCGGTCAGCGCCAGCATCCGTGCCACATCCATCGCGACATTGCCGTTGCCGACCACCACCGCGCGCTCGCAGGAGAGGTCGAAGACGTCGTCGGCGTAGTCGGGATGGGCGTTGTACCAGCCGACGAAGGCGGTGGCGGCGTGGCTGCCGGGCAGCTCCTCGCCGGGGATCCCG
>Ga0207712_10001527_pt1 | contig 15671 bp, 13 predicted proteins | sample KBSS44metaG_FD_184402 | JGI IMG/M metagenome (GOLD analysis project Ga0207712, IMG submission 184402) | Switchgrass rhizosphere microbial communities from Kellogg Biological Station, Michigan, USA - KBS S4-4 metaG (SPAdes) (version 2) | ecosystem: Host-associated > Plants > Roots > Rhizosphere... | reverse complement strand
GAAGCGTGGTTAAGACGCTGCCAACTTCGACGACGAACATCACCGGGTTCTTCATCATCTTGCGCGGATCGAGTTTGATGAACGCATCGATGATCGCGCGTCTGACGATTTGCTTGTTCCAGATTGCTTTCATGTTTTACATGTAAATCTTGGGAAATCTTGTAAATCCTGTCTAAAACATCAACTCCTCGACGATTGGCCCCAAACTCAACACCGGAAAGAATGTCAACGCACCAACGATCACGATCACGCTCACCAGCAGTGTCGAGAACAACGGCGTCGTCACCGGAAACGTGCCTAAAGACGGCGGCACGATCTTCTTGCGCACGAGGTTACCTGCGATAGCCAGCATCGGAATGATCATCATGAAGCGACCGACGAGCATCGCCATTCCGATCGTCGTGTTGTACCAGAGCGTGTTCGCCGAGATACCAGCGAAAGCGGAACCGTTGTTGCCCGTGCCTGAAGTGAACGCGTAAAGCATCTCGCTGAGTCCATGTGGTCCAGGATTGTTCAATTGCGACGTGCCGAAAGACGGTGAGACCGCGCTGATCGCAGTTAGCAGCAAGATCGTCAACGGAAAGACAAGCACGACCAGCATCGCCATCTTCACGTCGTACGATTCGATCTTCTTGCCGAGATATTCAGGCGTGCGTCCCACCATCAATCCGGCGATGAACACTGAAAGCACGATGAAGATCAGAACGCCGTAAAGTCCCGCGCCCACTCCGCCAAACACGACTTCACTCAACATGATGTTGGCGAGTGGAATCATGCCTCCGAGCGGAGTAAACGAGTCGTGCATCGCGTTAACAGCACCACATGACGCATCAGTGGTAACTGTTGCGAAAAGTGCGCTGTTCGCAATACCGAAGCGCACTTCTTTACCTTCCATGTTGCCGCCGGTTTGATCTGTTCCAGTTAACAGCGGATTCCCACGTGCTTCACTCGCATACGCCACGAGTACGCCGGCAAGACAGAGCACGGCCATCGCGGACCACACGGCCCAGCCGTGCTTCTGCGATCCGGTCATGCGGCCGAGCGTGTAAGTCAATCCCGCGGAGATCGCGAAGATCGAGAAGAGCGCAATCAGGTTTGTCAGTGGCGTGGGATTTTCAAATGGATGCGCGCTGTTGGCGTTGAAGAAGCCGCCGCCGTTCGTGCCCCATTGCTTGATGAACTCCTGTGATGCAACCGGACCCTGTGCGATCAACTGAGTCGACGGCGCATCGACCATTTGTGCAGAGTCATACGGCCGCAAATTCTGGACGACGCCTTGCGAAACCAGCACCAACGATCCAACGAGACAAAACGGCAACAACACCCAGAGCGTCGCGCGTGTCAGGTCCACCCAGAAATTTCCGATTGTTTGCGTCTCGCGACGTGCGATGCCCCGAATAAAAGCAATCGCGAGCGCGATACCAGTCGCTGCTGACATGAAGTTGTGATAAGCGAGACCAGCCATCTGCGTGAGATAGCTCATCGTCACTTCAGGCACGTACGACTGCCAGTTCGTATTCGTCGTAAATGATGACGCCGTATTGAATGAGGAGCCGGTGGAACCCGCGGAGTCGACACCTGGCAGGTGCTGAGGATTAAACGGCAAAACACCCTGCGTTCGCTGCAAGAGGTACAGCACGAGCATCGAGACTGCGCTGAACAGCAGCATCGCGACTGCATATTCTGTCCAGCGCATTTCCTTACCTGCATCAACGCGCGTGAGCGTGTAAATCAATCTCTCGATTGGCCTCAGCACGGGATCGAGAAACGTACGCTCGCCATTGAAAACCCGCGTCATGAAGAGGCCCAGCGGCTTCGTCACCAGCAATATCAGCGCGAAAAAGAAAAAGATCTGTAACCAGCCATTCAACGTCATCAAAACTTCTCCGCACGCAAAAGCGCGTAAGCGAGGTAAATCAGGAGCAACACCGACACGACAAGGCTCAATCCACTCTCAACGCTCATCCCTACCTCCTCGCAGCTTTTCGCAGGCGTACACATACGCAAGCGCAATCACGAAAAAGCCAATCGTCGCTGTTATAAACACCACGTCCAGCATTGCAGATCTCCATGCGCCTCACTCGAAGTTGTAACCAAGCTCGAGCAGAAAGAAGTGATTACCTCCTGACACGTTTTGATTGCCGATTGAATAGCCCGCGTATCCAGTGACTTTTGGACCAGCTTTGAAAATTATTCCGGGCGTGAAATAGCCGTTGGCGTGTTTGCCGGTAAACCAATCGGCGGCAAGCGTGATTTTCCTGTTCAGCGGTTGCTCGAAAGCAAACTGGCCTCCCGCACGGTTCGCAGGTGCAACCGCATTCCTCGTGAAGTCGTAGCCGCCGAAGGTTATCCTCGTCCCGTTCTTAAACGTCTTGCTTGTTTCTGCGTAGAAGTAGTTAGCGGCGTCGTAGCCGCGATTGCGCACCGGAATGAAAAGATTATTGCCAACAACGATGGTCCAACCGTTTTCCCCCTGATATGGTCTCCACTTGATCGTTGGAACGAGAGCCGTTGAATCAGGGGCGGGTTGGATGTTGCCGGTGACGTTCAGTCCCAACTCGATGTTGCTTCCCGCACCGATAACGACACGTGGAACGAATGAAGAAAACTTCGCGACGTCCGAGCCGTCCGCCGGCTTCAGACTCGCATCGAGCTCTGCGTAAATCTTGCCTTTTTCGAGTACGTCCGTGGAGGGAACGTTGAAGATGGTTTGCTGTGCGTTGACACTCGCAGAAGGTATGAAAAGAACGCCAATGACACTCACTAGCCCAATAACATTCCCGGATTTGCTAACCTTGCGTGACTCATCCAGTTTTTTCTCCTGCAAATCCATGAAGTGGGCGCCGAGCATCATGATCGGAATCCCGACGATGAGAAGCACGAGCCCCAGCGTGTGCAGAATTGGGTGAACGTGGTCGTCCAGCAACCAATGTGTAGTAAATACAAACCCGAGCACAATCGCGATTACTGCAACTGCAAAGCACGCACCGGCCGCGATCAGCTCCCACGCAACCAAGTGCTCCTGAACTCTTTCGCTCATGCACCCAACTTACGCCCGCGCGCGTAAAAAGGGCGTAAAGGGTTTATAAAAAGATCGTAAAGAAGAGTAGCCACAAAAAGGCGCAAAAGTCGCAAAAAGAGTGAAATCACTTTTTGTGCTTTTGTGCCTCTTTGTGGCCTAAATGGTTTGATCAGGATCGAAGCGGTAGCCTATCCAGGGCTCGGTGAGGATGTAGCGGGGACTCGCGGCGTCGGGCTCAATCTTCTTGCGTAAGTTGCCGACAAACACACGCAGGTATTCATTCTGTTCGACGTAGTTGCCGCCCCAAAGCGCTGCCAGCAGCGTGCGATGCGTCAACACTTTTCCGGAATGCTTGATGAAGTAGACCAGCAGATCAAACTCTTTCGGCGTCAAATGAATCGACTTGCCACGCACCGTGATCTCACGCGTCTCGAGATCGACATGGAAATCGCCGGAGTCGAGCGTAGTCTGTGTAGCCTCATTCGCGGCGGGAGCTTTGGCGCGACGCAGTGAAGCCCTGACGCGCGCCAGCAACTCATCGATTCCAAACGGCTTCGTCACAAAGTCGTCAGCGCCGAGGTCAAGGGCTTCGACCTTCGTCTTCTCTTCACCTTTCGCTGATAACACGATGATCGGCACGGTGGAAACCGCGCGCAAGCGACGGCACAACTCGAGCCCATCGACGTTCGGCATCGCTAGATCCGTGATCACGAGATCAGGATGCCAGTCGTTGAAAGCCTCGAAGCCTGCAAGCCCATCGGCGGCCGCACGGACGTCATAACCACGCGACTTCAGTCCCGTGCGCAAAACGCGCGTGAGCTGTGGCTCATCATCGACTACGAGAATGCGTGCCTGGTTCGTCATTGCGCTTCCACTGTCGCAGTAGTGTAACGCGGTTCTTCGATCACATCGTCATCGCCGATCGGCAACGTGAACAACACGCGCGTGCCCTTGCTATCGCGACCCGACTCGATCCAGATCTTTCCGTAGTGCGCTTCCACGATGCCCTTGGCGATCGCCAGGCCCATGCCCGTGCCGGTGGGTTGACGACTGCGAACGTCGCCATCACGCGTCGCACGAAAGAACTTGTCAAACACTCGTTCGCGCAAGTCAGCAGGAATACCCGGCCCGTCGTCTTCAACTCCCATTTCGATTGATTCATCACCCGAGCGACGTGCAGTGATGCGGATCGTCGAGCCCACCGGTGAATACTTTGCGGCGTTATCGATGAGCGTATAAACAACTTCGCTGACCGCACGTTCATCGACACGCACGCCGGGCAACTCCTTTTCAACGTCCAGCTCCACCCGATGACTATGCGTGATCGGCTCGGCGCGCGACAACGCCGTGGAGATAATCTCTTCAATCGCACCCCAACGCCTGCGCAGTTGCAGCTCGCCGGCTTCGATTCTCGCGAGCTCGATCAGTCCATTAATGAACCGACTCAAACGATCGCTCTCTTCGTCAATGACTTCCATCATCTCAACTCTCGACTCGGCGTCGAGATTGACGGGCGGCTCTGTATCGCGAACTTCGTCGAGCAGCGTGGTGATTGAGGCTTTGATCGACGTGAGTGGTGTGCGTAGATCGTGTGTGACGGCGTCGAGCAGCGCTGATTTCAGTTTCTCACTCTGCCGCAAAGCCTCCGCATGACTGGCGCGCTCAAACACATCACGCAGTTCAGCGTAGAGACGCTCGATCTCGCGTCGTCCAGCTTCTGCTTCTTCGGCGCGTCGTTTGGCGCTGGCGGAGAGTTGTCCAGCAGTCACAGCGGTGATGAGAAAGGCGAGCAAGGCGATCCAGTTGTCGGTTGCTGCGATCGTAAAAGTGCCTAACGGGGGTAAGAAGAAAAAGTTAAAACAGAGCATCGCGAGGATCGACGCTGCGAGCGCAGGCAGGCTGCCCCAGCGAGTCGCGATGAACAACACAGTTAGCAGCAGTGCGAGCGAGACGGTAGCCGCATTGACATGCGCGCCGACCGTCTTCAGCAGCAACGTCAACAAACCAACGCTTAACGCCGCCGCCACATAACCCGCCCACCTTTGGTCCAACACCGACCGCCGCATGCCGCCTATTGTATGACGGTTATGTGGAAGCCTGGGCTATTTTCTTCCGAAAAGAAACTTTCTGGGGATACTGATGCGAAGTCCATTCTCAGCATCTGACGCTCGCCCGTGTAAGGTGCCTAAAAAATGGTTCACGCTTAGATCGGTGATCTGACCAGATTTTTCTTAGTAATGACAAAGCTTCATGTCTAAACTATAGTCCGTATCTGCTCCAAAAGCTTTAGAATTTCATCAGAGACAGCCACTCCATAAAGATAGTTAGTCTTGTTTTGCAATTGATCTGATTGTCGGTTGTCGTTCTTCGTTATCAATTCATTAAAACGTGAGGCCATACGCCCGATTCTGGCGGTGAACGAACGTGCATCCTTCTCAGCGTGTGGTGGTGCTTCTAATTCCTTGGCAAAGCTGTAAATTACTTTCTCCGTGTCGCCCGATGAAACAATTAAGCCTTTAGTACGAACTTCGTTTATAAAACGAATTCGATAACGTTGAAAATGATACGAGCGTACGAGGATTACGAATTCCTCAGCCGTCAGTCCGCTGCGATGCAGGGTTCTCCAACGCCTCCAACGAATTAAATCACTAAACAATACGCTGAGACCTAATACAGCGGCGAGCAAACCCAATATGGAAATCACAATCAAGCCAACCAATTTGTAATGGCGAAGGAGATACAGACCGTAAGCCATCAACCCAAAGAAACTGTACGAAACAAACAAGACAATGATTATTACTAGTGTTCTCTTCCATTGACGGAACGACGAAACGAGCGATAGCACAATCTCCTTGATAAACCTTCCAAGCCCCAAAATCGGAAAAACCAACCAAAGAAGAGGATTTAAGAAGCGGCCCTCGATAGCAAAAACGAGGGCGGAAGGGGCCCACATTCCGAAAAAAAACCAGACGGGAGCGAGAAGAATATATCCTCGCAACGCTTCAAAGTAATGTTCAGAGGTAGTTGTGTCTCCCGTCGCCAGAAAGAGGATAAAAATAAAAGGTAAACTCGCAAACAATAAAAATGTAGGCATTCGAATACTCGTACCCAGCAGTACGAAAACATCGTTCAGTCTAGGTTCGTCTGTTTGTTTCTTTTTCAGTCTGAAGTTTATGATGCTGTCAAGAGCTGTGGTGGGCCAATAGAAGGTAATGTAAGAAAGGACAACCGCAAAAGCACAGAACAAAGGCAAGAGAGTAATGAGTGGATCGCTGTGGGCCACAAACTGTAGATCATAAGTAGCTCTAACTATTATCACCCCACCGATAACCGCGTGGAAAACAGAATCTAAAAACGGCAGCCATATCAACAATCGTAATGTGGCAAGAAAGTTCGATGAATCCTTCAATCTGGACAGATGAGCGTGTGTCGCTCTCCGCTCTTTACGAAGACGACCTGCCAACATCATAAGGCAAAGTGTGATCCGTATGTCGAGTGCGAGGTCGGCAGGTATCTCATTCAATTTTGCGACTTGTCGATATGCGCTGTCTCGCACAACCTGACTGCGATTGCTGAATGCTCGCCGCAATAATTCAGTGAATACTATCGGGGCTGCACTCGCTGATACATCCAAGGCCCATTTTGCATCTGCGCCAATTCCTTCTTTAGTAGCCGTGGTCAGAATTTCACCGATGCGAGTTCGCATCTCATCTGACAGAAGGTTCAATCGTCGCGCGAAGCCATCTTGTATTAGGCCTAAAAGGTGCAAACAATGTCGCGGCCACTGAAATCGATCATGGACCGTTACGTTCTGTTTACTGTTCACAACCGAGCGATCGTTATTCCCAACACCTGATTGCTCAGGGCTGTAAGTCTTTAATGCGTCTGCAAAGCGAGCGATACTAATTTCAGCCTCCTCGATTAAAGAAGCTAAGGCCTGTGAGTCATGTGTCTGACACATTACAACAGCGGTTTCACGCCACCGAGCATCTAAAAGTAATTGTGGAGCGGTTATCCTATGAGGTTCGCGTAGGACCACTGCCGTCGAAAAGTACTCCTGAAAGCGTCTATGAGAAAAAGTGAATTGTTCGGATTTGTCTGTTGTCGTTGAGGTGTCAGCCCTCGCAAGCTTTAGATATGTCAACGCATCCAGCGCCTTTTCAAAGTGCTTCGCGAGTTTGATGTCGAGTGTTTGGGCCGCTACTCTGATGTCTTCACGTTTGGGACTCAAACCTAAGCCGGTATCCGCCGCCATACAAAAAGCCGCGGCTTCTGCAGCAGCTCTAAGCTCCTGCGGGTCAAGCTTGAAACGCTTATAGACTCGGTCCTTATCTCGGTTGAGGCGGCTTTCAATGTATGTCTCTAGTACTGTATGCGAGTTTTCCGGGAATGGATATCCAGCTCTCATGTGCTCGCAAAGCAGACCCAGGAACATCGGGTTGCTCGCCATGGAACTGATCTCTTGTGGTGCTGTTTCGAGTTGTCCGATCAGTTCTCCCTCTGCGGCAATGTTTAGATTTGCCTTTCGTATCAATTCCAACTTGCGTGTTGATGTGAGAGGCAAAATGCTAAAGCGTGGCCATCCAAATTGTTTAGGCCCATGAAAGAATCGTGAGGCGATAACGCCGCGACACTCGTTTAGTCCATGCAAGAAATCGCTAATTGCAGTTGCATAGTCTCTAATTGTCTTATCTGCTTCTGTGGAGCTTAAGACCTCAGGTATCTCGTCAAATGAGTCAAATAGGAAGAACCACGTACCAGTTTGCAAACCCTCACTAAACTCTTCATCCAGGAATTCTTCTACGTCCCGATCGTTCACCCGATTCAAAACCTTCAACACGAATGACTCAATTAAATTGCGATCGACGACCTCTCCTCGTTTACGTTCAATCTCCTTCAAGTTTACATAAATAGGAATCACACTCTTTGTACTTCTCGAACGCATGGCGCCCACCGCTAACAAACTTGCCACATGCCGAAGCGCAACACTCTTTCCAGACCCTGGTTCTCCTTCCACAATTATTAACCGTTCGTCGCTGGATTTGAGAGCTTTGGAAAGAGATTTCTCACGGCGCAGAGTGCTTCCAGTTCGGTAGAACGATGGCAAAATACCGAATAAGCGTCGACGGCCCTCGGCATCCACCTCAGCCTCAAGCTCAGTAAACCGGTAATCACTCCATGCCTCAAGGTTGTTGAGCCGGCGGAGTTCACTTTCGATGTGATCTGCAAACTTTCGCCGCCGGTTCGAGCGTCGCGATTTTTCCTTATTGTAAAAGATGGGCCAAACACTATTCGTGAGCAGATCCTTGATTTTGACCACGGTAATGAGTAGCCCCAAAAGTGCAACCAAAATCAGAGCTACCAGTAGCACATAGCCCGCAACAGTTAGGATCCAAGTTGGTATTTGCTCACCGAAGATGAGTTTGAGGATCGCTTTGATCCCTTCGATGATCTTCGAAAAGTCGGGTGTTTGAAAGAAGGACGGATTAGGAGAGAGATTTATCATCGTCGTTTGGTTAGCCCATGAGAAATAGGCCCCTGAGAACAGGCCCGGAGTCGCAAGGATTCGGGAGTATATGCGCTATCCGCGTTGCGGTCAAAGTCCAATTTGTCCGGTCAATACCGCTTCTTGAATAGCGGAAACAGCATCGGAACGCGACGGCGGTAGTCGGTATATGAGTCGCGTGCATGTTGGTAGGTCACGTTCTTCGAGTTGATGGCGATTAGTACGTAAAAACAGTCATGACTGCCGCAAACAGAACGTGACTGAGTAACATTCGCGATGTGGCCCAGAATGCGATGATAAAGCCAAGCATGATTGGATGCCGCACGACCTTGTAACGGGAAGGATCCGGAAGGCAAGCTCGGTGTAGTTCTCTTGCAGACTTACTTATCATGGTCAAAACAAGTCAGAGTGGTTGATCACTCCGGGCTCACGACGGTCGCGGCCCAACCTGCGAAGAAGTATTCACGCGCATAGCGAAGTAGTTCTGCACGTCCCAGACGAGTACGAGCAATGGTCGCCACTGCCAGACCAAAAGCGCGACTACGCGACTGACTAGCAAAACATATGTGCTACGCTCGATCACTGGCGGCACGATCCTCGTTCATGCTCTCTTGAATTCAGGTCGAGCCATCACACTATGCTGCGTGGCCAACACCGCGAGCAGGAGCAGGTTGACGCTCAACGATGGCGTGAACTCCCTTGCATGCCCGAGTCAATCGACTTCGGCACACCAACTTTCCTACAAAAACCGATCAATAGAGAAAGGACAAGGAAGATCGCGTACCTGCCTATGCGCCTCAGGAGGGCTTGTTGCCGGTGGCGATAATGAATTGCGCCGGGAATTTCATCCGGCCGGCTGGGAAGAAGTCTTTCACTGCCTGCTCGATTTCAACGGCGATCTGGGCCTGCTCGTCCGCAGATAGCGTCGTCAACTTTTCTCGCAACGTATCCGACGTTTGTGAACGCATGGTCCAAAATTGTCGCGGCGAGATGGGCGCTTCGATGTCAAACGTAACGATATCCTCTTTGACGTCGATCGCGCCGGCTTGCGTCATCGCCCTTGTGAGTTTGCCCCGCTCCGCGAAACGAAACGCACTCGGCGCGTCCGGGTCGGCGGCGGGTGATTTCACATGGCTGTCCATCACGCGCGTCACGAGATAACAGAATGGATTAATGTCGCTCTTTCCCCAGACTGCAAACGCCAGCCTGCCACCGGGCTTGAGCACGCGGAGCATCTCGCGTATGGCCGCATCAGGATCGGCAAATAACATCACGCCAAGCCTGCTGACGACTACGTCAAATGACTCGCCGGCAAACGGCAACGACTCGGCTACACTCTGCTGAAACTGAATGTTGGTGAGACCGCGCTGTTGTGCCCTGGCGCGAGCCGTTTCAACCATCTGAGCCACGCCGTCAGTAAACGTTACCGATCCTTCTGGTCCAACTACCTCGGCAATCGTGAGCGACGGTTCGCCTGCCCCACCTGCAACGTCGAGCACGGTCTGCCCCTGATGGATTCCGGCGCGCTCGATCAACGCGCGCGTCAACGGCACAAACATCTGGTGAATCGTTTCGCTGTGTTGGGTCCAGTACTTCGCTGACTCCCGCCACGCGTCTAACATGTTTTCAGTCATAGGTATTATGCTATCGAAATGTTTCCCAACAACAAAACCCAGCGCGTTCTTTTGATCAGCAACTCGACACTTCACGGAAGCGGATATCTCGATCATGCAGAATCCGAGATCCGTAGTTTTCTCGGCGACGCGAAGCGTGTGCTGTTCGTGCCTTATGCGCTGTTCGATCGAGATAAGTATGCCGCAAACGCGCGACAGCGTTTTCAGAAGATGGGATACGAGCTCGCGTCGGTCCATACCGCTGCGAATCCGGTCACGGCGATCGGTGAAACGGAGGCGGTCTTCATTGGTGGTGGAAATACATTCCGGCTGTTGAAGGCGCTCTACGAATTCGATCTGATTGAGACGATTCGTAAGCGAGTGTCGAACGGAATGCCATACATCGGATCGAGCGCTGGTTCGAATGTTGCCGCGCCGACGATCAAAACCACGAACGACATGCCGATCGTGCAGCCGCCGTCGTTCGAGGCGCTCGGGTTGGTGACATTTCAGATCAATCCTCACTATCTCGATCCGGATCCGAATTCAAAGCACATGGGCGAGACGCGCGGAGAACGGATCATTCAGTTTCTCGAGGAGAATGACACGCCTGTCGTGGGTTTGAGAGAAGGTGCGATGCTGCGGATTGAGAATGGCGAAACGATCTTGCGCGGCTCAACCGGGGCAAGGATCTTTCGCAAGGGAGTTGAGCCGGTCGAAATATCTCCAGGCGCAAGGTTGGATGGTTATTTTAACCACGGATTACACGGATTTTAAGACGGATCTTCGAGCCAACCGCCGCGGAACCCTGCTCGGCGCAGACCGCTTACAATGAACGGACATTGTCGCATTAACCGCCAGATGAAACCCGTGCGGTAGTTCTCGAACATCATGATGATTGGTCCCTGGTCCAGCCCGTAGTAGCCCTGTGATATCCAACCTTTCCGCCCTCCGGAAGTGAACGTGGGGTTATAACTGCACTTGAACCCATATTCACTGGTGATCTCCGGATAGTCTTCGTTCAAGCGAAACAGAGACGGCAGAACGATCTCGGGAGCGAACGGCAACGACGTCGCAACTGCCCACGGTGCGAGCGTGCCGTCATCCGGCCCGTAAGGAATCGAGCGCGCTTTGTAATCGAAGAAGCGCACGCGACGACCGTTGATGCGTTGCTCTGCCGGTCCTGGACCATCACTCGCCGTGATGCCCCAGCTAAAGCGACCGTAACCGGCAAACTTTTTTGGATTGCGCATCGCATAGCTTTGCTGCGCATAGATCGCTCGCCGGCTGTTTTCAAAATAATCGATCGCCTTGCCGCGCATGTAATCATCCTGAATACCACGGAAGTCGATCCACATGTGCGACAAGTGATGGATGAACAACGGGCCAGCGTAAACAAACTCCTGATCGTAGAGTTTTTTCCACTTATAAGTCCTCGTCCATGCTTTGTAGCTTTCGGATGGCAGTGGAAACGTCGGCGAAGCGAGGCCAAGAACATACAAGATCAACGCTTCGCTGTAGCCGGACCAACGATACCTGATGAATCCACGCTCCGGTCGCCAGCCGTGTGAAACTGTCAGCGCGCCATTTTGCGCCCAGTGCCAATCGGCGCGTTTATAAAGCGCTTCGGCAAGCTCGCGAACTTCCCGCTCAGTCTTTGTGTCAGCATTGAAGTAGCACGAAGCAGCAAGAGCGCCAGCGAGAAGGTACGTGGTGTCGATTGTCGATAATTCACATTTGTTCGCGCGAAGTCCGGTCTCCATGTCGAGGAAGTGGTAGTAGAAGCCTTTGTAACCCGTGGCGTCGCGTTGTTTTCCCTGTGGAGCGTCGTGAAAGAATCGCAGTGTTGCCAAAGTTCGCTTCACTGCTTCGGTGCGGGGCATGTACTTCCGCTCGACCGCAATCGGGTAAGCCGTGAGCGCAAAGCCGACCGCAGCAATCGAAGACGGCGATCCGCGACGTGTGCTGTCACGCACGAGCCCGTTCTCGGGGTTCACTTCCTCGGCGAAGTATTTGAAGGTGTCGCGTTGCAGACGGGCCAAGTCATCGTCTGTCAACGACGGCTGTGATGACTCGCTCCTCACAGAACCTGTCGTACCGCGCGACGACCGAGCTCAGCCGTCACTCCATACACGAGATGTGAAGCGAGCGCATAAACATGGGTCGAGACCGGATACCCAGCTGGTCCTTTCGAGAGACCCAGCAACGGTACTGAGATCTCATCGGCGAGTAGCCAGAAGCCAGCGCCGAACGGCAAGCCGCCCGCAGTGGTCACTTGCGGAGTGACTTCGGCGAGCGCGCCGTACAATCCGCCCGTGAGAGTGCCGAAGGCGTAATGAACAGCAGCGCCTGCTGATTCCTTTTCACTCTCCTGCAACTCGTGGCCAAAAACTGTTTTGGATATGGCTTTGGCAGTTTCCACTGTGGCGTCGTCCTGCTCGGCTGTGTCCTGGCCCTGCTCACCTTGCGAACCTTCGCTCGGCTGCATCGATTGTGCGCCGTGCGATTTCTCTGTGCCTTCAGCCATGCGAGTCCATGCGGCTTGAAACTGGTTCATCGTCCATGAAGCGAGGAGGCCGCCCGCGAGTCCGGCTACCATACCTTTCAAAAGGTTTGAATCGTTATTACGCATTTTTGCTCCTACATCCTTTCACCTCAATCTATCAAGAAGAACTTTCGAGCGACCGAGCTCTGAATGATTTGCAGAGACTGAGCGCCACGCTGCGAATGCAGCGAGTCCGAGTCCTGCGATCACTGAGCCGGCGATCAACGGATGCTTTGATGCTTTTGTATAGACACTCGTTTCAGCGACGTGCCCTGGATAACCGCCGCGCTCCTCTCCATCTTCGATCGGTGCATACAGATTGTCTTGTCTCGCGGGCGGCTTCGTTCGATCGGACTGCTGCGCGTCGAACATTATTGCTTCAATCATCTTGTCTGTCAGACGCGGTGCGACGTGGTTCGCTTCGGCCAGCACCTTGCCGCCACCACCGACATACAAGTCGCGTTCAGGATGTTCGGCGCAGTGGAGGATTGCTTCGGCGACGAGATCGGGTGCGTACACCGGCGGCGGGTTCTGCGGCTCGACGGGCATAAGGTTCTTCGCGTGACGTGTGTAAGGCGTGTCGATTGTGCTCGGCTTAATCAGCGTAACTGAGATCGGCGCGCCCTCTTCATCAAGCTCCAGACGAAGAGCGTCCGTATAGCCTTTGATTGCGTGCTTCGTTGCGCAGTACGTGCCCTGGAGAGGAATGGCGATATCCGAGAGAACGCTGCCGACATTGATCAGCGCACCACCTTGTTTTCTCAGATGCTCGCATGCGACCATCGATCCATGAACCACACCCCAGTAATTCGTTTCGAATAATTGCCGATGATCTTGAAGCGCCTGGTCCAAAACCGGTCCATAGATCGACACGCCCGCGTTATTGACCCAAGTATCAAAGCCACCGAAGCATCGAATGGCTTCGTCAGCGATCTTCTGCACATCCTCGAACTTTCCCACATCCCCAACGACGTCTATAGCCTCCCCGCCTTGCGCATTGATCTCATCAGTGACCTGCCGGAGCGCTTCCTCATTCCTCGCATTGAGCACCACTCGCGCGCCACGTTTCGCAGCGAGACGGGCCGTAACAAGCCCGATGCCCGATGACGCCCCAGTGATGACGATTATTTGCTCTGAGAGTTTTTTGAGTTTCATGTTCATTCGGATCCCCTGTGTTCGAGCGTAGAGTTTTACCGTCAGCAACTTCGTTGCCACAGAACTTAGTCGATTTTTCTTAGAAATTTAGGTGAGGAATTCAAGCGGCTGTACGTCTCTAATACAATCAGAACTTTTTAGCCGCGGATCTCCGCGGATGCACGCTGATCTGCGTTTATCCGCGAAAATCCGCGTTACCAATCTATCGTTCTTCTAACACCGACAGAATGTTCCCTGCGGGATCTTTGAACCACGCGATTATTGGACCATGTGGGCCACGCGCGATTCCGCGTTCGTCGGTCTTGATGTCGGGCAAGTCATAATGTTCGAGCTTTACACCCACTCCGGTGAGCTCGTCTACTGCTGCTTCGATGTCGTCCACTGAAAAATTCAGGACGGTGAAAGAGGCCGGGGTATGGTTTGGTTTCGCATACAAGAAAACCGCGTTGTCATCCAAGTGGAGCTCAAGCCCTTCCGGTGACTCCTTAACGTCGAGCCCGAGTGTTTGACTGTAAAACTGTTTTGCTTTCTGCAAATCATTCACAGAAAAACTCGAGAACGTCTTTGCTTCCTTGAACATGTTTGACGTTTTCTTTCTTCCTGGCGATGCGCCTGCTTTCGCACTCATATGCAAAATCCCCTTTCAATAAATATGTGATGTATTAAACACCCGAGCCACTTAAAAGCGTGTCGCAGTTATTTGATTTCGTTATTACTTTTTGGTGGCATGCCCCTTCTGCCCCGCTTTTTACGCGTTAGGGACATGTAGAGGAACTGAAGGAGGTGTTCCCGACATGCTTAATAACTATTCATACCAGGCGGCCCTCGCGGCGTCGGAGAGCATTCACTGGCGCGTTGAAGACATCATCGGAGGCGAGAAACGCCTCAACTTCACGCAGCCTTTCATGCCCGAGTCGCTCGCGAATACGGAGCCGCTGACGTTTCTTTCCAAAGAGGAGAAACGCATTCTTAATCAGATCAGAGGCAATGCGTACCTCTGCATCTTCGGACTCGTAGAAGAATTCATACTGCCATTCGTACTGGACCATGCTCGTCCACAGTTGCGCGGTGACGATTATCGCGTGCGCGCGTTGCTGCGATTCGCGAGTGAAGAAGCGAAACATATCCAGCTTTTCAAACGCTTTCGAACGGAATTTGAAGACGGATTTGGCACGCTCTGCAACGTCATTGGACCACCAGACGCGATCGCAGCCGCGATCCTGGCTCACGATCCACTCGCGATCGCGATAACAACGCTACACATCGAGTGGATGGTCCAGAGCCATTACCTCGACAGTATCAAGGACGATCAAGAGCTCGATGCGCAGTTTAAGAGCCTGCTGAAACATCACTGGGTTGAAGAGGTGCAGCATGCGAAGCTCGACACGTTGATGGTTGAAGCGCTAGCGGCAGATCGCACTGAAGAGCAGATCATGAGCGCGGTGGAAGAGTATCTGGAGATCGGGGCTTTTCTCGACGGTGGACTCCAGCAGCAAGTCGAGTTTGATCTCACCAGCTTCGAGCTGGCGAGTGGTCGCAGGTTGACCGATAGAGAAGCGAATGAGTTTCGGCGCGTGCAAGTGCGGGCGAATCGCTGGACTTATCTCGGCAGCGGTATGACGCACGTGAAAGTGCTCGAAACGCTCGAGTCGTTGACACCGAAGGCGCGGCAAAGAGTTGAGAGCGTCTCCCCGGCATTCTGCTAGGCAATTGAATTAGCCGCGGATTCACGCGGATAAACGCAGATCTGCGTTAATCTGCGGCAATCCGCGGCTAAATAACTTACGAGGCCTTGGTCGCGCGAATGTGTAACGTCAGCACGACGTTATC
>Ga0207712_10001522_pt1 | contig 15708 bp, 11 predicted proteins | sample KBSS44metaG_FD_184402 | JGI IMG/M metagenome (GOLD analysis project Ga0207712, IMG submission 184402) | Switchgrass rhizosphere microbial communities from Kellogg Biological Station, Michigan, USA - KBS S4-4 metaG (SPAdes) (version 2) | ecosystem: Host-associated > Plants > Roots > Rhizosphere... | reverse complement strand
TGTGGGAATTATTCATTTTGGCGCCTCGACGATTGAAAGTCAGGTTACTAATTGAGTAAGTGGCGAAATTTAGACCTTTATTACCACTGCTGGCGGGTTTATTCCACTTTTATCGTTCATGGTCTTAGGGCGTTTCCAATCTGATAAACTCAAATAGCAGCTTATGAAATGTCGTCTGCCTGCACTCCTGATACTCCTCGTCTTCGCCGGCGCAGCAGTGGACTATGCTTTCAAACCCACCGTGGCTCTTCCGCCTGCTGAGATCCAGTCAACTGGTTGCCCGCTCAAGATCTCGGTTTGCCAATTAAAGAACGACCCAAAGGCCTACAATCAAAAACTCGTTGAAGTAACCGGATTCGTATCGCACGGCTTCGAGAATTTCCATATCTTCGATCCGGCCTGTGAATCGTGGCCCGACCCCTGGCTTGAATATGGCGGAACAACGGCGTCAGGCACGATGTACTGCTGTGGCGTGACGGCAGAACGCTCGCGCCCGCAACCGCTCGTAGTCGAAGGCATCACCGTTGAGCTCGTCGACGATGCGCGCCTCAAAGAGTTTGACAAACTGATCCGAAGTGGAACGGATTCAGTGGTGCATACAACGATTGTGGGACGTTTCTTTGCCGGAGAGCTGATAACCACTCACTCAGTGATCCTTCAACGATCGAGCTGAAGCAAACACGTCAGAGACAGGGACGAATTATTTACTGGTGGAGACCGAAGGGTAAAACCATGCGCTACATGGTCGTAGTCAGCCGCCCGTATTTACTGTCGTTTTATGCCAAGGATCCGAAGCGCGTCGCGTGGGTCTTGATCGGCGCTTATGAGACGTCGTGCGGCGGCCGCGGGTGATAGTAAAACCCTAACCACGGATTACACGGATAAAATCCGCGGATTTAATCGGTGTTATCCGTGGCTAAAAGAGCTCCCTTATCAGCCGACTGTGGCGAAATGTGGCATCTTTTAGACCAGAACCCAGGCGCAAGTACAATAAGTAGCCATGAAGTACCTCAGATTGTTTGTCACTGTCGGGCTTACTTTAATTGTTTCGCAGTCTGCACTTTCTCAACCTCCGTCACAGAAGGCGAAAGCGCCAGTTAAGAATGTCTCCAGCAAGGAAAAATCCGACGCGAAGCTTGAAGCCGAGCGCATTCAAAAAGAGCGACAGGTGCAGGCCCGCTCGTTACTGGTCTCACTAGCAAGTGACGCGCGGAGTTTTCGTGACCAAACGTTGCGCGCGCGCTCACTTGCCAGAATTGCGGACGCGCTTTGGGAGATTGACGCCGAACAAGGGCGGACACTTTTCAGGAAAGCCTGGGAGGCCGCGGAGATTGCGAATCAAGAAGCTAATGAGCGTCTTAATATTCGCGATGGTGCCGTGGCGATAAAGCCGGAGGAAATGAACTCGTCGACGCTGTCTTCGATAGTCTCGAATCCTGATATACGCAAAGAGGTTCTAAGGCTTGTTGCCCTTCACGATCGAACATTGTCTGAGGAGTTTCTGGAAAAGTTAAAGAAGAGTCAGTCGGAGGAGATTAAATCTGAAAAGCCGAGCACCGGTATGTGGGACGTTCCCGAAGCAGTGCAACAGAGATTGAGCCTTGCAGAAAGTTTGTTGCGCACGGGCAATACCGAACGCGCGCTGCAATTGGCTGAGCCAGTTCTCGGTAGCGTAACCAGCTCAACGCTGGATTTCCTCACCCTCTTGCGCACGAAGGATTCCACGGCTGCCGACCAGCGTTATGGAGCCATGCTCGGTAGCACCAGCAACAATATGTTGGCCGACGCAAATACGGTCTCGTTGCTGTCGTCATATATTTTTACGCCTAACACGTACGTCATCTTCAACAGAGAAGGCGCTGCTACGGGCTCCTTCATGCCAACCGCGACGCCGGCAAACGTTAGCCCGCAACTGCGCCTCGCTTTCTTCCAGACCGCCGGCGCAGTTCTATTGCGACCCCAACCACCGCCGGATGAAGACCAAAGCACGACCGGAATTGCCGGAAAGTATATGGTGATCAAGCGTCTGCTGCCGTTATTTGAGCAGTACGCGCCCCCTGAAATGGTTGCGTCGATGCGGAGCCAATTCGAGGCGCTCAATTCCCTGGTGAGCAACAGCGTTCGTCGTGGAGAAAATGAATCGGTACAAAAGGGGATCACTCCCGAGGAGCCATTTGCCGCCCAGGAGGCTTCTCTTCTCGATGAGATTGAGCATGATAAGACTTCTGACGAACGCGATCAGCTTTATTTCAAACTCGCTTTACTCGCGCTCAAAAACGATGACGTTAAAGCTCGCGACTATGTAAGCAAGATTGAAGAGAGCGAATTTCGCAAACAAGCACAAGCGTGGGTTGACTGGGGATTAGCAATCAGCGCCGTTAAGAATCAGAAAGCCGAGTTAGCTTGGGAACTGAATCGCATCGGAGAGTTAACGCACATTCAACGAGTGTGGGTCTTGACTCAAACGGCGAAACTGCTGGCGAAAACTGATCGTGAGAAAGCTTCATCTTTGCTTGACGCTGCAACCGCCGAGGCGCGACGTTTCGGAGGAGCAGATCTGGATCGGCCGCGGGCGTTATTCGCGATTGCTAACGCTTTGAGAGTGGTCGAACCTGCGCGAGTCTCGGAAGCGATCTTTGAGGCGGTTAAAGCAGCAAACTCAGCCGAAGGGTTCGTAGGTGAAGGTGGAGTGATCACGCAGACGATAAACAGTAAGAACGTGATCAGCGTAATTCCTCAGGACGTCCCAGACTTTGATATCGAGGAAATCTTCGGTGCTTTGGCAAACGAAGATTACGAGGGCGCGGTCCAATTAGCCCGCGGCTTCCAGGGCGAAGCCCCACGCACAAACGCCACCATCGCCATCGCACGCTCAGTGCTGAATCAGAAGCCCGCCCGTGTTCCCACGCGATAACTTCCAGGTGGCTGTCTAGTCCCCCTTTCATATTAATGAAGCTGCGGCGACTGTCGGATTGTTATTGCATAAGTCCGATTCTGATCCTCAGAAACTTCCTGCACTAGCACATTTCCATCATTTACGCCTGATATTTCCTGTCGAAGTCAGTGGCATTCTCGTTGCTCTTTGGTCCACGTTCGGTGAAAAGGCACTGGGGAGCGCTGCGGTCGAGCCAACTGTCCATGCCGTGAAGAGAAACGGAGACCACAATAATGAGAACCTATTTGATCTGTTTGCTCGCCTGTGTGCTCTTTGTCGCTAGCATCTCTATGCCGGTAGTTGCACAGCAGAGTAACTCGGAAGGAACGACACTCGATAAGGTGAAGGCCAAGGTTGCGAAACTAGGAACCGGCGAGAAGGCCAAAGCAACCGTGATTTTGAAGGATGGAAAGAAGGTAAAAGGTTACATCGGGCAGGCTGGAAGCGATGACTTCGTCCTGCGTGATCGGAAGACCGACTCGCCAACCACGCTCCGTTATAGCGACGTTTCGAAGGTTGAGAGCAACAAAGGCCATTCAACCGCAAGGAACCTGGGCCTTGGTATCGGTATTGGGGCCGGGGCATTTCTCGCAATACTTTTGATCGCCATTGCACATCTCGACTAACAGTCGGATCGAATGTGTTTCGGCACAAGGTCATCGTATCTGGCTCAAAGTCTGTCGAATTGTGTCGATCACCAGTTTCGGCTGTTGCGCCTGAATGAAGTGTCCGGTCTTTTCGACAACAATGTGCTTGGCACCTGGCACTGTCGCAATCCATTCTTTGTGTTTTTCGATCCAGAGCCTCCGCGCATCGGCCGGCATAGTTTCATCTTCCGTAGCGCTGAGAAGGATCACGAGAATTCCTGGGGGCGCCTTTGCCGCGCGCGCCTCCTCGTATGAGGCGTCAGTAGACGCGTCCTCAGCCCGAACACCTTCCGGAGCCTTGGCAATCTGAGCTTGCGCTTCCTTAAGACGAGCGGGCTGATTCTTCTTCAGCCAATCGTTAAAACTCTCCTGAGAAGGATCGAGTAGGACCATGCCTGCTACTTCCTTTGGATACCTCTCCGCAAACACGCGAACGTATATTCCACCGAATGAATGTCCTACAAGTAGGTATGGTGGTTTGACTCCCGCCTTCTCCAAAGCCGTGTGCAATTCAGTTGCTATCTGCTTCGCCGAGCGTGGCTTCGGCCCTAACTCGGATTGTCCGAGCCCGGCTCGATCATAGGAAACTGTTCTGGCAAACGCTGCGACTTCTTTTTGCACGGTGGACCACGATGCGATCCCGGCGCCAAATCCCCCTTCGAACACAACCGCAGGTGATCCCTGGCCGCCGATGAGCAGGTTCAGACTATGACCATCAACGTCCACCTTCTGCAATGTCAAACTACCTTGCGAATCGTTCCCGCCGACACGTTTCAAGGTGAGTGGGAACCTCTGTCCCTGCTGGCGAAACGCACCCTCGATTTGCGAGCCATCGCTGCTGAAGACACCCTCGTAATCCGCACCCAATGACTTCATTTCAAACCGTAGAGATTTGTCACTAACAGTGATCGAGTCAACCGCTAGACCGGTTGCTCCCTGATCCGGGCTATCAAGCGTGGCGGTCAGCGTGCCATCTTTTCTAACAACGTGAAGTATTAAGTCGAGCTTGGCCACTCCGGCATCGAGCGTACCTCGCCAATCGCCTTCGGGTTTAACCGGTGCAGTTTGTTCTTGCGTCGCCGCGAAAACCACCGCCAGACTTAACGCCAATAGAACTGCAACGGCCCCGGTCATTGCGAACACCATAGATCGCTTCATACGATTCCCTCCTGCAACTCGGATAGAGCACCGAACTAAGTTGTGCTCCGTCTTCTGTGCCGCGGCAGTCTCCCATTCCGCTGACGTCGGCGATCATTGTACTCTCACTCGTTATTGGCACGGAGGGATTATGAATCCGAACTTAATTGAAAAACTTCGCTGTTACATCGAATTTAACAAAGACGAAGAGCGATTTATCAGCAGTGTTTTCAAGTTGAAGCATTTTGCCAAAGGCGAGCATTTTCTGTTAGCGGGAGATGTCTGCCGCGAGGCGGCTTTTATCGAAAGCGGGGTCTTTCGATTTTATATAAATACGGATGAACGGGACCCCACTTATTACTTTGCAGCTGAAAACGAGTTTATATGCGAATATCCAAGTTTTCTTCGCCAACTCCCATCGGATAGAAACATACAGGCACTCGAACCGGCACAGATACGCGTTATCAGTTTTGATGATTTACAGAGATTCTACAGAGAGGTTGTTCTCGGCGAGCGTTTCGGTAGACTGATCGCCGAAGAAATCTTCATTGATTCGATTCAGCAACTTGCCTCGTTTTATCAGGACAAACCGGCCGTTCGCTACCAGAAATTCGTTAGCCGGTTTCCTCAACTTGTGCAGCGTCTGCCTCAGTATTACATCGCGTCTTATGTCGGTATCGAGCCCCAGTCTTTGAGCCGCATACGGCGGCGTTTTCTTCTCGAAAAATAATCTGCAAAAGAGTTGATCTTTATTAACCGAGGTGAATGACCGCTTCGCTGTTTCTCTTCATTATTGATGATGCTTGGAGTGAATTACAGACATTAGGTGGCTCAAATGAAATTGGATACATCCGAACTTAGACGAACCTCTGCTCTCTTTTGGTTTACGCTGGTCATTCCTATTGGAATAATTGGTGTTGGCATCAACTTCATACTCAATCCGGTCGGCGCGTCGGCGGCTTACGGAGTTGCAATTAACGACCCAAATAGTTTTCCCTTCATGTGGATCAAAGGCATTCGCGATATTTTTTCCGGACTGGTAATGCTTCCATTCTTGTTGAATGGAAATCGAAGGGTGACTGCAATCGTATTCGCGATTTCAATTTTCGTTCCCTTCTGTGACGGCCTTGTGATCATCGCTCATTCAGGCTTCGCGGCCCCGCTTTTGATCCACTGGGGAACGGCGCTTTACATGATTATCGTTGCCGCATTCCTTCTTAGAAAGAAGAGACACTGATTTATTCTGGGTTAGCTTCTGGAGGGAATGGCAATACTTAATGTCCTTGCAATTATTGTCGCTGGACTATGGTCGGGAGTGAACTGGCTATCGCCGCGTTTGTTCACCCAACCCTTGTCCGTCTTTCGGATACTGTTCATTTGCCAACTGCAAATTGAAACTTAACCATTGCCGGAAGTGTGCAATACTGAAAAGAAACTGTAGGTCGGCGCTTTTGGATCATCCGGTATAACCTGCTTTGATCCAAGACTCACTGCAAGAACGTTACATTGATATTACGGCCTGCTTCAAAATACGGAGGTCACCATCGTGTTGGTACTCGCCAGCCGATTTCTCATAAAGTAGCCGCTCAGCAACGCTAATTTATGCCCGTTCAAAGGAACAAGCTACAGTATTATCGGGTGACCTGTTGGATGAATCGAGGCGCCTGAAGAAACCTGTGCTCATGCGCGTTGCTACTTGGCAGGTATCGTCTCTTTGTAAATCGCTGTCGCAACTTCTTTCACAATTCCTTCACACATTTCTTGAAAAGTTTCTTGACTTGCTTCAACACCCAGAGTAGAGTCCGCGTCTGTAATCATACCGCGCGCCCGTAATCATACTTGGTTCAACCCGACATTTTAGCAATCTCCTAAAGCCCAGAACCATAGCGAGTACACCTCCGTCATCGAGGTGACTCAAGTGAATACTGCTTGGCTGGAAATGTTAACTTGCTTTCCATAGCATCCCTCGGCCATATCAGTAAGTAAGTAACCTCATTAATCGACCTCGCGACAATACGTTCAACTTCCGACTTGGCAACGTATGTCTTTTGCCGAGTCCCCTACAAGGAGAACCCAATGTCCAATATTTCCAAGCGAAATCGGCGGCGAGAGAGAGAGCTACGCAACGCTGCGAAAAACCGACGCGAAATAATTGCTGCGCGCTTGAACCGCCGTGACATGATTAAAGCCGGTTTGTTAACCAGCGCCGGGTACCTGATACAGAAAAACGGGTTGAGTGCTCGGGCTCAGTTCAGCGGCGGCGGCAGCTTCGGCAGCGATTGTGATCGGAGATGGTATGACCGCTCCGGCGGAAATGGCACGCCCGTAAGCCCACCGACCACGCCGTTCGTCGAACCCCTGCCAATCCCGCCCATTGCTCAATCAGTCGCATCACTTAGCCCGGCACCAACAGTAAATCCAAACACAGCCGCCGGCGAAGCTCGTACTCGGCCACATCAGGCTCTAACGACACTGCCGCCGCAGAAGTTTTACGAGGTCCATCAGCGCGAACAGTTGATCAATATGCATCCGGACCTGCCACTGCAAAGACTCTGGACTTTCAACGGCTCCGTGCCCGGACCAACATACGTGGCCCGCTACGGCGAACCGATTCTGGTGCGAAACTTCAACGATCTTCCGAATGACAACGGAGGTTTCGGATTGCAATCGGTTTCAACTCACTTACACAACGGTCATACACCGTCAGAAAGCGATGGCTTCCCTTGCGACTTCTTTGGTCAAAACAAGTGGTACGACCAACATTATCCGAATGTCCTCGCCGGTTTTGCCTCGAGCCACCCACCCAACGGCGACATCAACGAGGCGATGAGCACGCTCTGGTATCACGATCATCGCGTCGACTTCACGGCCCAGAACGTCTACAAAGGCCTCGCCGGTTTCTACCTGCTGTTCAATCAATTCGATACTGGCGATGAGACTACCGGCTTCCGTCTGCCGAGTTTCCCGCAATTCGACATTCCGATGATGTTCAACGACAAGAATTTCGATCCGGACGACGGCTTGCTGGCTTTTGATCTGGCGAACCGTGACGGCATCCTCGGCGACAAGTTTCTTGTCAACGGAAAAATACAACCGTTCTTCGAGGTCAAACGGCGGCGCTATCGTTTCCGCTGGCTCAACGGCGGACCATCACGCTTCTACCGGATGTATCTCACCAAGTCGGATCTCACGAATCATCCGTTCTGGATCATCTCGAATGACGGCAATCTACTGAAGAATCCGGTGCAGACAACTTCCGGTCTAATGATCGCGGTCGCTGAGCGCATGGACGTGATTGTCGACTTCTCATCGTTCCCGGCAGGCAGCATCATTCACCTCGAGAATCGTCTGGAACAGTGTGACGGTGCTGGGCCAACGAACAATATTCTTGCCGCTGGACAAGGTGCAAAAATCCTTCAGTTCCGCGTGGTCTCTGACCCGGTCACCGATAATAGTGTGAATCCGGCGACAAACCCGACGTTCTATCAGGTACCCACACGAGTGACTGAGCGGATCACGCGGTGTTTCAAGTTTGACCGCAATAACGGACAGTGGGTCATTAATGACAAATTCTTCGACTGTAATGAGGTGCGCTTCCGCGTAAAACGCAATACGGCCGAGATTTGGCAGCTCGAGGGCGGATTTGATTGGTCTCACCCAATCCACATTCACTTCGAAGAGCATCAGGTTCTCAGCCGCAACCGGAACACACCAACCTTGATTGAGCGAGGGCGCAAGGACGTCATCAGGCTCGGTGAAAGTGACGATGTAGATATCTACTTCCGCTTCCGGGACTTCACCGGCCGTTACCCGATGCACTGCCACAACACGATTCACGAAGATCACGCGATGATGTTGCGGTTTGACATCGACGACGTCGGAAACAATAACGAGAGTAATTGTGATAGTCACCGCTGACCGCGAAAGGAGATCAAAATGTCAGAAATAAGTAGAAGAAAAATGCTCGCTGGCTTGGCGGTGGCCCCACTGACCGCTGCGACCCTGACCAGGGCCGGCAGTTTGATGGAACAGTTACCGGCGCCGGCGTTGTCATCACGACAAAAACTTCAGGCTCGCTACTTTCCAAACTTCGAACTCACCACTCATCAAGGCAGGAAGGTGCTTTTTTACGACGACCTGATCAAGGATAAAGTCGTCGTGATCAATTTCATGTATGCCCAGTGCGAAGGCATCTGTGTTCCCGTGACGCAGAATTTGAAACGTGTGCAGAATCTTCTCGGGAAACGCGTCGGGCGCGATATTTTTATGTACTCGATCACGCTCAAGCCGGAAGAAGACACTCCCGAGAAGCTGAAGCACTACGTGCAAATGCACAAGCTCAAACCAGGATGGACGTTCCTGACCGGCAAGCCTGACGAGATCCAGACGTTAAGGCGGAAGCTTGGCTTTTCCAACAGCCAAGCTAAACTGGACAAGGACATCACGAATCACATCGGGATGATTCGTTACGGCAATGAGGCCAAACAGTGGTGGGCCATGTGCCCGGGCCAGGCGAACCCGCCGTGGATCGTAGAGTCCATTCTCTGGATGGATCCGAAGGGTGATGACGTTCACACTCACAACGTGAAACAAATCGGCGAAAGGTAGGCTGACTCTAATCACGCAAACAGGGGTGACACACATGAATAACAAACATAGTTCCGTTAACCAATCGCTCATTATCGTCTCATCCCTGTTTGTCGTCTTCTTCTCCCTCGCTCCGGCTAACTCGGCAGAAAGCGCCCAGTCGCAACCGATTGTTCTTCAATCAATGGACTTCGAGGTTGGACGTCGACCGGAAGCGATGATGTTTGATGGAAACAACATCTGGGTTGCGAACCAGCAGAGTGACAGCATCATGAAGCTGCGCCCCAGCGATGGAACAAACCTCGGAACATTCGAAACGGGCGCACGGCCAGTTGCTCTCACTTACGACGGCACACACGTTTGGGTCGCAAACAGGATGAGCAACAACGTGATGAAGTTTCTCGCGAAGGACGGTTCGTTGGTTGACACTATCGCAGTGGGCCAGCAACCCGAAGGACTCGCGTACGACGGCAAGGACATCTGGATAACGAACGGCGGCGACAACACGGTGACCAAGCTTCGTTTGAGCGATGGCGCGAGTTGCAGTTACCGCGTTGGCACCAAGCCGATGGGCATTCTCTATGATGGCGCTAACATTTGGGTCGTAAACAACGACGGTAACAGCGTCACTAAGTTGCGTGGTACGGATGGCGTCAAGCTGGGAACTTATACGGTTGGCAAGAGTCCAGTTGCGATCGCTTTCGACGGCACGAATATGTGGGTAACCAACTTTTATGGCAACAGCGTGACGCAGTTGCGCGCTTCCGACGGTCAGTTAGTGAATACGGTTGCCGTTGCTGATGGACCGGTGGGAATCGCGTTTGTGAATGGTTACATCTGGGTGGCAAACTATGGCAGCAGCTCAGTTGCACAGATTGAGCCGCGTCGAGGTGCGATAGTCAACACGTTCAAGGTCGGCAAATCGCCCTGGAGCGTCATCTTCGACGGCACAAACATCTGGATCTCAAACGGGGGCAGCAACTCCGTCTCCCGCCTCTCGCTTTGAGAGAGAGCCGGTAGGTCGCAAATTATTTTTTCTCTTCCGAACTCATAAAAGTCAGAATTACACGAGACTCTAGTCTTAAATCGTGGCTAGGGACTCAATCTCACCGACTACCTTAAGGGCCTCTTTCTTGGTCATTTCACCCTCGGTTGATCTCACGCCGCTTCGTCAGTTGAAAACGATGCTTCGATTCCTAGTTCGTGTATCGACTGGATTACGACGCACAGATTAAGACATAGCACCTTGCAGAGTGCTTCGTTAATTTGGACCGTGAGTGTTTTACTCCGGAGTCTCTGCCCCAAACTTACTCTTGATCATGTGGAAGGTCGTCTCGATATTTGACCGCTTGTGATTTATGAAGGAATTTGGGGGTAGTTTGCACTTTCCGAAAATTGGAACCAACAAGTTGCCGGAGCGGCAAATTAATGGGTCAAGTTACACATCATTGTATTTTTTGTTGAAGCGAAATGGCGGAGGGGACAGGACTCGAACCTGCATAGCCTTTCGGCCGGCGGTTTTCAAGACCGCTGCACTACCATTATGCGACCCCTCCGCAGGTGGGCTCGTTGAATATAGCGTATGCCCGGTTGTCCGACCAAATGCGAACTGGAATTGATTTGAGGACGCGGATCGTGCAGGATCTCAACAACACATGCGCGTTACCATCGGCCAAATTAATACCACCAACGGCGACTTCGAAGACAATACCGCCAGCATCATCCGCGCGATCGAGCAGGCTAAACGCGAGAAATCAGACCTCGTGGTGCTGCCCGAAACCAGCATCCAAGGCTATACGTCGCTCGATTGGTTCCTCGATAAAGAAGTGCAACGCTGCGCGCTTAAGCCGTTGGACAAGATTATTGAAGCCACAAAGGGGATCACGGCGATTGTAGGGACGGTGAGACCGTCGGGATTAGCAACAGGCCGGCGTCTGTTCAACTCCGCCGCCATCATTCGCAACCAGGAACTTCTCGGCTTTGCAGATAAGACGCTCCTCCCTGAATACGACGTCTTTGACGATCCACGCTACTTCCAGCCCAGCACTGAACGCCATCTGTTCCCACTTCCCCAAACGAAACTCGGCGTCGCAGTCTGCGAGGATTTTTGGAACGATAAGACCTTCTGGCGCGAAAGACTATATACAAACGACCCCGCCGACGAGTTGATCGAGCTCGGAGCCGAGGTCCTGGTGTCGATAAACGCGTCGCCATTCAACAAAGGCAAGATGGGCCAACGCTGCGCAATGGTCTCTCATCGCGCAATGACCGCGAAGATACCGATCGTGTTCGTTAATCTCGTCGGCGGCAACGACGGCATCATCTTCGACGGGGCCAGTATCGTCGCAGACGCGCAAGGCAAGATCATTCTGCAAGCGCCGCCTTTCGAAGAGTTCATCGGCACTGTCGATCTCGATTGCGACGTCGCTGACAAGCGTTGCCTGCCCGGCGACGATGTGGAAACAATTCACGACGCGCTCGTGCTCGGCATTCGCGATTACGCAAGCAAGAATGGTTTCAAGCGCGTGGTGCTCGGGCTGTCAGGCGGCATCGATTCAGCAGTGGTGGCCACACTCGCGTGCAAAGCAATCGGCGCGGAAAACGTTTTGAGCGTAACAATGCCTTCGCCGTATTCGTCGCGCTCGAGTGTTGAAGACTCGTTCGAGCTCGGCCGCCGCCTCGGCATGCCAGTCATCGAACACCCAATCACAGACGCGTACGAAGTGTTGCTCAAGGAAATGAACCTGCCGGCGCCTTCAATTGAGAATCGCTCCACCGCAGCGGAAAATCTACAGTCGCGTTTGCGTGGTAATATCCTGATGACGATCTCGAACTCCGAAGGTCGCTTGCTGCTGTCAACAGGCAACAAGTCGGAGCTCGCACTCGGCTATTGCACGCTCTATGGCGACACAAACGGCGGGCTCGCAGTTATCGGCGACGTTTTGAAAACCGAAGTCTACGCACTCGCAAACTACTTGAACAAAGACAGCGAAGAGATTCCGCAATCGATCATCGCCAAGCGCCCCTCGGCCGAGCTCGCGCCAGGACAGTTTGACGATCAGTCGCTGCCACCATACGACCAACTCGATCGCGTGTTGCGTCTGTACTTCGAGCAGAAGGCGACGCCTAACGAGATCGTTGAGACTGGTTTCGAGCCGGGCTTCGTGCGCGATATTCTCAATCGCGTCGAATCGCCGGCCAATGAATTCAAGCGCCGGCAATTACCGCCGACGCTGATCATCTCGCGCAACGCGATCGGAATCGGCCGCCGCCGTCCGGTCACTCATCATTACCGGCGCGAGCGTTTGAACTGTTAGACCGCCAGTAGGCCACAAACACAATTTATTTGGGTCTTAACTTGACGAATCAGCGCGTATGATCGAATAATTCGCGCGCGCGCTCACTAACGCCAACCCCTGTACGAGGTATCTAAATGAAATACACAAAAAGACTCTCCCTCCTTTTGGTGCTGACTGTCCTGAGTATCCCCTTTCTTATTGCATATGCGGCGGGTGGCCGTATCGAGGGAAAGATTACTGACCCGAAAGGCGCTGCTATCCCCAACGCCGCTGTGACCGTCACTAACGACGTGACAAAACAGGAATTCAAAGCGACGAGCGACTCGCAGGGACGATACAAAGTCGAAGGTCTGCCGGCGGGAATCTATACCGTGAGCGTCGCGGTAAAAGGCTTCAACGAGGGCCGGCGCGCTGAGGTGAAGGTCCAGGACGATTCCGCCGCCACGGTGGATGTGCGCCTGGAAATCGCGCCTCTCGAAGCGCAAGTCAAGGTGCCCACGGGCCAGAAGGGTAACCAGGATCCGATCTACGTGTCGCTCAGACAGCTCGGCAAAGGCGATGATTTCGGAGGCCCTTACGCTGTAGTGAACAATTTAAAACTCAAGCGTGACGCGGCAAACTTCACACTCAAGTCAGGAGAGCTGTATTTCATCACGCCCGTCGAAGACAAAGTGACGGCCGCTGTATTCATCGGCGACGGTGAGATGTCGCTGACTCCGCCGACCGATATCGAGAAGCGCAGTCTCAGCATTTTCACAGGCGAAGGCGCCATCACTGAGCAGTTCTCCAAGCTCGTGCTGCGCTTCACCGACAAGACGTTTGAGGAAATCAAATCCTCGCCGAACGCGACGATGAAAACTGGTGGTCCAAACGCGAGCCAGGCGCGCTCAGCGTACCGCGACAACCAGGACGTGCTGCGCAAACGTCTGCGCGACAATCGCGACCTGCGCACCCTGTACGACATTTACGACAAGGCGCGGGAAGGATTCTTCACTGCGTTCATCGACGGCAAGCGCTTCAATAAGCTGGTCTATATTTTCGAGCCGCTTGGTGTGCCAAACGCCACACCGGAAGAAGTCGCGTTGTTGAGCTACGGTGAAACTGACGGCGGCATCTGGGTCGCATTCCACCGTGAAGAGGAATGGGCAAAAGGCACCGCCTCCAGTTCTGAAGACAATCGCCTGATCGATATCACGCACCACGAAATCGACGCGGCAATCAAAGGCGCGCACCTCGCCGCCACGGATCGCCTGACGTTCAAAAACCTGCGCGCCGGCACGCGCGTCGTGCCTTTCGAGCTATACGGATCCCTGCGAGTCAAAGGTGTACAGGACGGCGCTGGAACCGATCTGAGTTACGTGCAGGAAGACAAGAATGAAGACTCGGATTTCGGCGTCATCATGCCGAAGCCACTTGAAGCCGGGCAAACGGTCCAGTTGGCGATTCAATACGAGGGGGACGATGCACTGCGCGATTCCGGCGGCGGCAATTTCATTCTAATTCCGCGCTCGACGTGGTATCCCGGTAACGCGAACGTGTTGTTTGCCGAAGATCGAGCGACATTCGACATGACCTTCCGCTACCCGAAGAGCAATTTATTTGTCGGTACCGGCGCGCCGACTGTGCCTGACGCGAAGGAAGGCGATCTCTCGGTGGCCAAGTGGTCCAGCGGTCAAACAGAGCTCGCTGTTGCCGGTTTCAACTACGGCAGATTCAAAAAGAAAGTGGTCAACGATAAAGATTCCGGTTACGACGTTGAGTTTTACGCAAACGTCGAAGTGCCGGACGAGATAAAAGAAATCCAGCAGGCAATCGAACAGATCGAGGCGCGGGGCGGAAAAACGATGACCACGCTCGGCTCGATCTCAACCACGGGAATTGCCGATGCTGCGCTGGCGGATGCTCAGAACGCGGTACGTATCTATAACGCTTATTATGGAAAGCTGCCGTACAGCCGCATCGCGATGACGCAACAGCCAGCCGCCGGCTTCGGACAGGCGTGGCCCACGCTCGTCTTTATGCCTTACATGGCTTTTATCGACTCGACGCAGCGCACTCAACTGCTGGGAACGCGCGGCGGGACTGACAATTTCTGGCGCTACGTCGCTCCGCACGAAGTCGCGCACCAGTGGTGGGGACACATCATCGGCTGGGATAGTTATCACGACCAGTGGATGAGCGAGGGTTTTGCCGAGTTCTCGGCGTCGCTTTACGTGCAGTTCATTCGTGGCAACGACAAGTTTATCGAGTTCTGGGAAGATTTGCGTAAGCAGATTGTCGAGGCTTCGCCGGCAACGAAAGATCGTAAGCCCTACACGGTTGGACCAGTAACGCAAGGGTATCGACTCAACAATGGAAAGACCGGCGGCGTCGCACGGTTCCTGATCTATCCGAAAGGCGCTTACATCCTTCACATGTTGCGGATGATGATGTACTCGCAGCAAAAAGGTGGCGACCAGCGCTTCCAGGAGATGATGAAAGACTTCGTCAAGACACACTTTAATCAGGATGTGTCGACGGAAGACTTCAAAGCCATCGTCGAGAAGCATATGACGCCGGAGATGAACGTCACGGGCAACGGCAAGATGGACTGGTACTTCAACCAGTGGGTTTACGGCATGCAGGTTCCGTCTTACAAGCTCGAATACAAAGTGGCGTCGGATGGGACGCTTAATGGGAAAGTCACGCAGTCGGGCGTGTCGCAGGACTTCGTCATGCTCGTGCCGCTTTATGTCGACATGGGTAAGGGATGGGCGAAGCTCGGTGCGGCCCGGATGACGGGTAATACAACGATCGACATCAAGGATCTTAAGTTGCCGGCAGTGCCGAAGCGAGTTGCGGTTTGCGCAATGAACGACGTGCTGGCGACGAGCATCGAGATCAGCAAGTAGTTTTAGCCGCGGATTTACGCGGATGAACGCGGATCAGAAATGCCAGAAAAGTTCTGATCCGCGTTTATCTGCGTTCATCCGCGGTTCGGCTTCGACGTCGCCGGTTGTCGTGCCGAGTGATTTGAAGTCGAAAAGCTCGTGGTCCAGGAGGTGCGAAGGAACTGTGTTGCCGAGCGCGTTCAGCATCGACGCGCGGACGTGCGGGATCTCAT
>Ga0207712_10001521_pt1 | contig 15714 bp, 14 predicted proteins | sample KBSS44metaG_FD_184402 | JGI IMG/M metagenome (GOLD analysis project Ga0207712, IMG submission 184402) | Switchgrass rhizosphere microbial communities from Kellogg Biological Station, Michigan, USA - KBS S4-4 metaG (SPAdes) (version 2) | ecosystem: Host-associated > Plants > Roots > Rhizosphere... | reverse complement strand
GAGTCCTGTAACGAGGGCGTGTAGAGTACCGCGGTGCAGACCCGAAGCCAGGGCGATCTACCCATGAGCAGGGTGAAGCTGGGGTAACACCCAGTGGAGGCCCGAACCGGTGTGGGTTGAAAACCGCTCGGATGACTTGTGGGTAGGGGTGAAAGGCCAATCAAGCCTGGAGATAGCTGGTTCTCCCCGAAATCTATTGAGGTAGAGCCTCGGGAATATATGCAGCGGGGGTAGAGCGACTGGATGGGCGCGGGCGGCGAGAAGCCGTACCAACCCCAACCAAACTCCGAATACCGTCTGCAGGAAGCCCGGGAGGCAGTCGCTGAGCGATAATGTCCAGCGGCGAGAGGGAAAGAACCCAGAGCCACCGCTAAGGCCCCAAAGTGGCCGCTGAGTATAGCGAAGGATGTGTTCGTGCCGTGACAACTGGGAGGTTGGCTTAGAAGCAGCCATTCCTTGAAAGAGTGCGTAATAGCTCACCAGTCCAGCGTGAACGCGCCGAGAATGGTCGGGATTAAGCGGCCCGCCGAAGCGTGGCCTTGGTAGACGGATTCGTCCGTCTGATCAGGGGTAGGGGAGCGTTCTGGGAACAGTGAAGGGGCCGTGGAAACGTTGCCCTGGAGTGACCAGAAGTGAGGATGCCGGAATGAGTACGCGCAAACTAGAGTGAAAATCTCTAGCACCGAAAGCCCAAGGATTCCTGCGCCATGGTGATCAGCGCAGGGTGAGGCGGACCCTAAGGCGAGGCCCCAGAGGCGTAGCCGATGGACAGCCGGCGAAGATTCCGGCCCCGCTTTGTGTACGTTACGACCCCCCAAGGGACACTGGAACAAAGGAGGAGCGGCTATGTGGATGGCCGTCGAACCGCGTAGAGCGCCGCAAGGCAATCGAGACGGGACCGCGAGCGTACGGGGCAACCCAAACGCGAGTTCTCTGGAGTCGACAGTCGAGAAAAGCTTGGGGCGGCAGTGCATGAAGCGTCCGTACCGTAAACCGACACAGGTGGGCGAGGCGAGTAGCCTCAGGTGAACGAGTGAAACGTGGTCAAGGAACTCGGCATACTGATCCCGTAACTTCGGAAGAAGGGATGCCCGGTTCCGTGCGAGAGTTTACCTCTCAAGCGAGATCGGGTCGCAGTGAATCGGCCCAAGCGACTGTTTAGCAAAAACACAGGTGTGTGCCAAGCCGCACAAGGCGCCGTATACACACTGACGCCTGCCCGGTGCCGGAAGGTTAAGGGGAGTGGTTATTCACCTTCGGGTGGAGACGCCACGAGCCGAAGCCCCGGTAAACGGCGGCCGTAACTATAACGGTCCTAAGGTAGCGAAATTCCTTGTCGGGTAAGTTCCGACCTGCACGAATGGCGTAACGACTTGGGCACTGTCTCGACCACGTGCTCGGCGAAATTGCAGTCTCGGTGAGGATTCCGAGTCCCCGCGACAGGACAAAAAGACCCCATGCACCTTTACTGTAGCTTGCCATTGGACGGCGCACTTCACTGTGTAGCATAGGTGGGAGACGTGGAACCGGGGGCGCTAGCTCTCGGGGAGTCACCCGTGAAATACCACCCTGTGTTGTGTGCCGCCCTCACTGCGATGAGGCAAACCCTCTCCAGGACCGTGGCAGGTGGGCAGTTTGACTGGGGCGGTCGCCTCCGAAAGAGTAACGGAGGCGCGCGCATGGTGCCCTCAGTGCGGTCGGTAATCGCACGACGAGCGTAACGGCAGAAGGGCGCCTGACGGTGAGAGCGACAGCTCGAGCCGATACGAAAGTAGGCCGTAGTGATCCGGTAGCCCGGTGTGGAGCGGCTATCGCGCAACGGATAAAAGGTACGCTGGGGATAACAGGCTTATCGCGCCCGAGAGTTCACATCGACGGCGCGGTTTGGCACCTCGATGTCGGCTTATCACATCCTGGGGCTGGAGAAGGTCCCAAGGGTCCGGCTGTTCGCCGGTTAAAGTGGTACATGAGCTGGGTTCAGAACGTCGTGAGACAGTTCGGTCTGTATCCGTCGTGGGCGGTGGAGTGTTGAGGGGCGCGGACCCTAGTACGAGAGGACCGGGTCGGACTGCCCGCTCGTGTCCCGGCTGTGGCGCCAGCTGCAACGCCGGGTAGCGATGGCAGGCGGGGATAACCGCTGAACGCATCTAAGTGGGAAGCCCCCCCCAAGATGAACACTCCCGGGAGCTTGACTCCCCTGAAGGGCCGTGAGAGACCATCACGTCGATAGGCCGCCCGTGGACATGGAGCAATCCATTCCGAGCGCAGCGGTCCTAATCGCCCGTGCGGCTTGACTACTATCTTGGAAGTCACCGCAGGCAGAGCATAACTGCATGATATCACGCCACTGGCGTGCGTATCACCATTACCTACTCATCCATTTTCATTTTTCGTTTTTCTCGGCTCCTGTTCCGATTCACTGATCGGGAGCGCTACACCGCTGTCGCGTCATCAAACGCTGTTGCGGCAACAAAACAGTCACACCAGAATCACACGCTGGCGACTAGAGCGCAGGGGCCACACCCGTTCCCATCCCGAACACGGTCGTTAAGCCCTGCAGCGCCGATGGTACTCCGCCCGAGAGGGCGCGGGAGAGTAGGCCGTCGCCGGCACCCTTTCGAGGCCCCCGGATTGCATTACGAATCCGGGGGCTTCGTCCATCCCAGCCCCGACACAATCGAATTTTCCCCGCACCCGCCCCCGATGTCCCGCACTCGTCTCCTCACCTTCGGCGCCCTCGGCGCCTGGGCCGCCTTGAGCATCAGGCGCCGCCACGATCAGCAGATCGGCGAGCGCGTCGCCGCCGCCGCACTCGAGGCACTCCTCAACGCGATCGATGCCAACGACGCACAGACCGGCGCGCACGTCCGCCGCGTCGCCGCCTACTCCCTCGTTCTCGCACGCGCGGCCGGGCTCGATGAGCACGAGCAGAGTACCGTCGAGCGTGTCGCGCTGTACCACGACATCGGAAAGATCAACGCCGCACTCTTCGACGTCGTCCACGACGACGAGCTGCTCACCAATGAGGAGCGCGCGCTGATCATCACGCACCCGCAGCTCGGCGCCGATGTCATCCGCCCGCTCAACGCATTCTATCCGGAGCTCTACGAAGGCGTGCTCGCTCATCACGAGCGCTGGGACGGGAGCGGCTATCCGCGAGGACTTCGCGGGCTCGCGATCCCGCTGCAGGCGCGCATCGTCACCTTCGGCGACACCTTCGACGTCATCACGCACGGACGACGCTACGCGCGCGAGCGCTCCGTCGCCGTCGCACGCAGCGTGATCGAGGCGGGGCGCGGCGCGCAGTTCGATCCCACGCTCACGGATCTCTTTCTCAGCGAGCCGGTGTTCGAGGAGATGCTCGAGACCTTCCACTCGGCCAACGCTCCGGCGATCGTCAAACCGGATCGCCGTCGCGGCGAAGCCGAGGTCGGCGTTCCCGACATCACCTTCCGATGGCGGAACGGATCGACCGCGCCTGAGCCTCGGGATCGCTCGCGCTGAAGAGCGCGCGAATCACCGCGACCCCGCGCGCGCCCGCTTCGATCACCGCCGCCGCGTTCGTCGCATCGATGCCGCCGATGCCCACCGCAGGGCGCGCGCACAGCACCAGCAATCGCTCGAGCTCGTTGATGCCGATCGCACTTCCCGCGTCATCCTTCGACGTCGTCGCGAACACGGGCCCGATGCCGACGTAGTCGGCGTCGCTCGCCTGCAGCGCCTCCGCATCGTTCCCCACGGATACACCGACGATGCGATCGGGGCCAACGATGCGACGCACTGCCGCTGCGGGAAGATCCTCCGGTCCCACGTGCACGCCGGCCGCACCAGCCGCGATCGCAAGATCCGCGCGATCGTTCATGATGAGCGGCACGTGCGCGGGCAACGCGTGGACAAGCGCACGCGCCACTTCCACCTGCGTCCTCGCATCCGCATCTTTGAGTCGCAGCTGCACCATCGTTGCGCCTCCGCGCACGCACGCGAGCGCACGCTGCACGATGTCGTCGGCGCCGCGCGGCGCGGCGTCAGTGATGGCGACCAGCGTCAGTGATTCAGGATCCAGCATATGGGAGCGAGATGAGTGACCGGCCAGCGCGGGCAATTCGCGGCGCAACGACCGTCGACAGTGATACACCGGACCAGATTCGCCGCGCGACACGAGAGCTGCTCGAAACGATCATGGCGCGCAACGCCATCACGAGCGCCGATGTCATCAGCGCGATCTTCACCGTCACCCACGATCTGACGAGCGAGTTTCCCGCGCACGCGGCGCGCGAGCTCGGATGGCTCGACGTTCCGCTCCTGTGCACGCTCGAGATTCCCGTTCCCGGCTCACTGCCCAAGTGCATTCGCGTGCTCCTGCACGTCGAGTCCGCCGCGCCGCGCTCCGCGATCCGTCACGTGTACCTGCACGACGCGCGCGCTCTTCGCCCCGATCTCGTGAGCGGCGCGTAGCTCACTCGCGCGACGAGTGCTCGCGCCGCTCGCGCCTCGCTTCCTGCACCGCTTCCGTGTGCGCCTTGAAGGTCGTGCGGAACTCGTGGTGCCCGTCGGGACTCGCGACGAAATAGAGATACGGTACCGCCGCAGGGAAGAGCGCCGCCTCGATGCTCGCCTTCCCCGGCGATGCGATCGGCCCCGGCGGCAGCCCCGGGTGGCGATACGTGTTGTACGGTGACTCGATCTCGAGATCCTTGTAGAAAATCCGGTCGCGATGCCCGCCGAGTGCGTACTCGATCGTGGGATCCGCCTGCAGCGGCATCTGGAGCCGCAGCCGGTTGTGATACACGGCCGAGATGACGGGGCGCTCCTCGGGGAGGCGCGCTTCGCGCTCGATGATCGATGCCAGCGCCATCACGTCGTTCCTGCTCATCGCGAGCTGCTGCAGCCGGTCGTCCCACGCGGGCTCCCACACCTGCTCGAAGCGGCTCACCATCTCGCGCACCGCGATGTGCGGCGATGTGCCGTAGGCAAAGATGTAGGTGTCGGGAAAGAGATAACCCTCGAGCGTCTCCGTGGGGATGTCGAGCTCGCGCAGCATCGCGGTGTCGCGCACAGCAACGGACACCGACTCGCTCGGCGCGCCGAGCGCGGTCGCGAGCGCGGGGACGATGTTGAAGAGATTCCATCCCTCGGGAATCGTCACCTTGCGCTCGAGCCCCTCGCCGTCGCGGAGCGCCGTGAGGAGCCTCGACCACGACTCGCCGCTCCGCATCGAGTAGGTGCCCGCCTTGATGTCGTGATCGTCGCCCGTGATCTTCGCGTAGTAGCGGAAGAAGCGCGGAAACGCCACGAGTCCCGCGCGATGCAGGCTGTCCGCCGCGGTGCGAAGGCTCGCGCCCGGCGGGATCGTGACCTTCACCGGCGCCCCGCGCACATTGCTCTCGCACGCACCGAGCATCACCGCGCACGCGGCGATGCCGAGCGCGCGGCGCGCGCTCGACGAGACGCGGGAATCAGCGCGCGAGGCGAAGCGCATGCTGAAGAAGAATAGTGGCCGCGAGCGCGTCGATGTCGCCCTTGCGTCCGCGCGTCGTACCGCCCATTTCGCGCACCGCGCGCAGCGCAGCCGCGGTGGTGTAGCGCTCGTCGACCAGTGTCACCGGAAGTCCCGTGCGTTTCTCGAGCTCCGCCGCGATCGCGCGCGTCTCGATCGCACGCGGCGTGTCGTCGCCCTGATCGTCCAGTGGTAGCCCGACAACGAAGGCCGTCGCCTCCGCCGCCTCCGCGCGGCGCACGATCTCCGCGATCGGCGGACGCTTGCCCGCGCGGCGCGCGATGAAGCCCGCGGGCGTCGCGATCGTGCGCGAGGGATCGCTCACCGCGAGTCCGACGCGCTTCTCGCCGTAGTCCACGGCGAGGATGCGTCCGGGATACGGCACGGACGGCCGCGCGGCGCCTTCGCCGGCACTCGCGTCCCCCGCCGTCTCCGCGTCCGCGGTCATCATCACCCCTGCGCCATCGACACGAAGAACTCGCGGTTGGTCTTCGTGCGTGACATGCGCTGAAGCAAAAACTCGATCGCCTCGGTGCTCGGCATGTCGCTCAGGAAGTTGCGCAGCAGGTAGACGCGGTTGAGCTCCGCCTGATCGAGCAGCAGCTCTTCCTTGCGCGTCCCCGAGCGCCCGATGTCGATGGCGGGGTACACGCGGCGATCGGCGATCTTTCGATCGAGCACGAGCTCCATGTTGCCGGTGCCCTTGAACTCTTCGAAGATCACTTCGTCCATGCGCGACCCGGTCTCCACCAGCGCCGTGGCGATGATCGTGAGCGAGCCACCTTCGTCGATGTTGCGCGCGGCGCCGAAAAAGTGCTTCGGTTTGTGCAATGCGTGCGCATCGACGCCGCCAGAGAGAATCTTCCCCGAGTGCGGCACGATGACATTGTGCGCACGCGCGAGTCGCGTGATCGAGTCCAGCAGGATGACGACGTCGCGCCCGTGCTCGACGAGCCGCTTCGCCTTCTCGATCACCATGTCCGCCACCTGCACGTGGCGATCTGCCGGCTCATCGAAGGTCGAGCTGATCACCTCTGCCGACTTCACCTGCTCCTGCATGTCGGTGACTTCCTCGGGGCGCTCATCGATGAGCAGCACGATGAGCGTGACCTCGGGATGATTCTCCGCGATCGCGTTGGCGATCTTCTGCATTAGGATCGTCTTACCAGCCCGCGGCGGCGCGACGATCAGTCCTCGCTGTCCCTTTCCGATCGGCGCAATGAGATCGACGACGCGCATGCTGAGATCCTCGCTCGACGACTCGAGCCGCAGGCGCACATCGGGATAGCGGGGGCGCAGGTTGTCGAAGGTGATGCGCTGGCGCGCCGTCTCGGGGTCGATGCCGTTGATGGTCTCGACCTTGAGCAGCGCGAGGTAGCGCTCGCCTTCCTTCGGCGGCCGCACCTGCCCGGCAACGGTGTCGCCGGTGCGCAGATCGAAGCGCTTGATCTGCGACGGCGAGACGTAGATGTCGTCGGGGCCGTAGAGGTAATTCCAGTCCTGGCTGCGCAGGAATCCGTATCCCTCGGGGAGGATCTCGAGCACGCCTTCGCCGCGAAGCACCGCATCCGCATCGAGGAGATTCTGCTCGATGCGAAAGATGAGATCCTGCTTTCGAAGCCCTGAGAAGTTGGAGATATTGAGCTCGTCTGCCATCGACTGCAGCTCGGCGACCGACTTCTGCTTTAGCTCGGAGATGTCCACGACCGTGCGGTCTGGGGAAGGGAGTGCGGGCTCACTCGCGAGACAAACGGCAGCGAGGATGTGTCAACGCGGCGCATGCGATCCTGAGGATCGGGCACCGAGGAACGCGACACGAGGGCGTGTGGGGAAAGACGAAGCGGCGGGGCGGGGGGCAACGGCCTGCAGGAAGAGCCAAGCTAACGTGCCAAAAAATGGTGGTCAAGTGTGAACGAGCTCCCCGTCACTACCTACTTTACGCACTGGCGGGAGCTGCCGTTGGGCGACCGCGAGATCATCGAAGGGTACGTGGATCCGGAGCACGCGGAGCCGTCTCCGGTGCTTGCCCGCGCCATCGAGCGCTGGCCGGGCGCCCACTATTGGGACAACACACCGGGCGGCCGCACGCTCGTGCTCGTCGCCGAGGATCGCGCGCCGCGCGAGCGGTGGTGGGTGCACGCGCTGCTGTTCGTGCTCACGCTGCTTTCGATGACCGTCGCTGGCGCGACGTTCGCGGGGATGCCGTCGTCCTGGACGCTGCCGTCGTGGGATTTCCTGCGCGTCGGACTCGGCTTCTCGATTCCGCTCGCCGCGATCCTCGCCGCACACGAGTCCGGCCACTATCTCGTCGCGCGCAAGTATCGCGTGAACGCGAGCCCGCCGTACTTCCTTCCGCTCCCTCCGCAGCTCGGGCTGCTCGGGACGCTGGGCGCCTTCATCCGCCTGCGCTCGCCCGTGTACGACCGGCGCACACTGTTCGACATCGGTGTTGCAGGACCCTTCGCGGGAATGCTCGTCGCGCTTCCGATCCTGCTGTTCGGTCTCGCGCACAGCGGCACCGTGGCCCTGGGCGGCATGCCGCTCGCGCATCAAGTCGTCGTGATCGACGACTGGCAGCTGTTCCTCGGCGATTCGCTCCTGCTCTCGCTGTGCCGCGCGATCGTCGGTGCGCACGGCACGATCGCGCTCACGCCACTCGCGATCGCGGGGTGGACAGGGCTCTTCGTCACGACGCTGAACCTGCTCCCGCTCGCGCAGCTGGATGGCGGGCACATCACCTACGCGCTTTTCGGAGATGCGCAGCCGTGGATCGCGAGATTCTTCTGGCTCCTGCTCATCCCGATCGGTCGGCTGTGGCCGGGATGGTGGATGTGGGCCGTGCTCGCGCTCGTGATCGGGCGGGGACGTCTCGCGCATCCAATGCTGATCGCACCGGAGCGTCCGCTCGATGCAAAGCGACGAGCGCTGGCGTGGGTCGCGATCGCGCTGTTGTTCGTGACCTTCGCTCCCGCCGCGATCTTCATTCCGGCGTAGCGCGAGAGGCTCAGAAGGGCGAGTAGCGGTTCGGGCGCTTCGCGAAGTCCGCGAGCGTGCGCGCGATCTCATTCGAGAGTGCTTCGAGATCCTTCTGGAGCGCGTCGTCCGCGAGGAAGCGCCCCGCGGCGCCATCCTCGCGCGCGATGCGAAGACGCACACTATCGAGCTCGGCGCGCGTGCTCGCGAGCGCGAGGCGCAGCGACGAGTCGGCGGCTAAGCGATTGATCGTCCCTTTCTCTCGCGTGTAATCGAGGAGCGAGTCGGCGCGAATGATGGTGAGCTGCGCGCGGTCGAGGAGCGCCCGATCGCGGAACAGCAGCGACATCGTTCCCTTCTTTCCAACATTGCGCTTCTTGAGCTCGGCCACCTGCGCCTTCGCCATCGAGAGTCGCGATGAGCGGTCGGTGAGGCTGCCGAACTGTGTCTGCGTTTTCGAGAGATCGTTGCCGATGGCGCGCAGGCTGCTGACGATCTCCGGAAAGTCCTGCCCGGCTTCGCTCAGGTTGCTCGCGCGAATGTCGGGATCGATCACGGACACGCGCGTGAGCGTGTCGCCGGCCTCGAGCACCGGCGCGCTCGGCGACCCGATGCGGAGCGCGACGACCTGCGCACCGACGTACGTGCCGCCCGGTTTGAACTCGACGCGCGAGTCCTTGCGGATGAACGTTTTGTACGGGCTCATCACCTGCACCTCGAGCACCGTCTTCACCGTGGATGCGGTGGGGAGAAAGTCGACGCCCTTCACGACCCCCACCTTCTGCCCCTGCAGCCACACGTCCGTCCCCTTGAGGATCCCGCTCGCCTGATCAGCGGAGATGTAGGCGATGTACGTGTCGCCCTTTACCGAGCCGACTCGCGCGAAGGCGAGGATCGCGAATGCGCCGCCGATGATCGCGGCGAGCGCGATGATGCCGCCGGTGAGCTTTCGCCAGGGCGGAGGGCCGGATGCCATGGCTCGTTACGCTCCGCCGGAGAGGCGCTGGGCTGGAGGGGAGCTGCGCATGCCGAATACTAGAGGCAAAGCGCGGGCCGCGGTGGGGCCCGGTTCGGCCGCAACGGGCCGATGGTAGTTTGCGGCGTGACTCGACGCCTCAACCCGCTGTCCGACCAGCCGTACGACGTCCTCATCATCGGCGGCGGCATCGTCGGCGCGTGCGCCGCGCGCGATGCCGCGCGGCGCGGGCTCTCGGTCGCGCTCATCGACCGTGGCGATTTTGGCAGCGGGATCTCCTGGAACAGCCTCAAGATCGTGCACGGCGGGCTGCGGTCGCTGCAGGGGCTCGACATCAGGCAGGCGCGCCAGTTCGTGCGCGAGCGGCGCGCCTGGCTCCGCATCGCGCCACATCTCGTCGAGCCGATCCCCTTCGTGGTGCCGACGCGCGGGCTGGGCGGCGAATCGGCTGTGCTCATGCGCGCGGGGCTCGCGCTCAACGACCTCGTCTCGCACGATCGCAATGAGCGCATCTCGGAGTCGCGCCGGCTGCCGCACGGCGCCGCACTGTCGCGCGCGGAGCTGCGGTCGCTCGTGCCCGATGTGTTCGATGGCTACTCCGGCGGCGTGATCTTCCACGATGCGCAGCTCTACTCGGCCGAGCGCCTCGTGCAGTCGGTGCTCGACGATGCGGCGCGCGCCGGCGCGATCAGCGCGAGCTACCTGGAGGCGGTCGCGCCGCTGCGCGTGAACGGAATGCTCGCAGGCGTGGTGGCAGAGGACCGCATCACCGGCGACCGACTCGACGTGCGCGCATCGATGATCATCAATGCTGCCGGCGCCGGTGCGGCCGCAGTGGCGGACCTACTCACCGGGGCGAGCGGAGCCGCGCCGGCGATGACGGGGATCGCGCTCAACCTGATGCTCGAGGGTGACGACCGCACCACGGCCTTCGCGCTCGCGGCGAAGTCCGACGGCCGCATGCGGCGGCTCTTCGTCGTCCCCTGGCGTGGACGAACGCTCGTCGGCACGGCGCACTACGAATGCGAGCGTGCGCCGCAGTCGGCGGCGGAGCTGGAACCCTACGTCGAGCGTTTCGTGCGCGAGGTCGCGGCTGCGTGGCCGTCGCGCGAGATCACGCGCGAGCGCGTGCTGCTCGTGCACTCGGGGATGCAGCCGTCGCCGCACGGCGCGCCGGGCACGAAGGCGCACGGCCCGCCGGAGCATCTCATCATCGATCACGCGCGCAGCGGAGTTCCCGAGCTGCTCACGGCGATCGGGCCGAAGCTCACGACGTCGAGGGCGATTGCCGAGCGTCTGATCGACATCGTCGCGACGCGCGTGGGCCGCACGCTCGAGCCGTGCGACACGGCGACGGAACCGCTGGTGTCTGCGCCGAGCGATGACGTGACCGCGGTGATCGCAAGCGCGCTGCGCGACGATCGCGCCGGGCTCCCGAGTGACGTGATCGAGCATCTCGTGCGATGGTACGGGAGCGGCGGCGGCTACGATGAGATTCTGCGCATCGTGCGCGAGGATCCCGCGCTCGGCGCGCGAGCGGAGGAGGGAGCCCCGGTGATCGTGGCGCAGCTGCGCTATGGCGCGCGCGCGGAGGGGGCGACGAGCGCCGAGGACTTGCTCGAACGTCGTACGGAGTTGGGAGCGACGGCGCGTGTGGGGTCGAGGGCGCGGGGCGTGGCGGCGCGCGAGATCGAGGGGACGAGCGGGTAGGGAATGGATTGTGTGAGGCCACACAGACGGACACAAGCGGACGCTAACGGCTACTGCAAACTACGAGCACGAAAAAAGCTAAAAACTGCCGGAATCGAACCTGGCGCGGGGCGAGGTCGAGCCGCCGAGATGAGTCCAGTTCTAGATGATTCGAATCGGCCGTTTTTTTGTCTTTATCGTGTGCCGCAGTGCTGATCCCTATCCGCCAGAATCAACTGCTGTTCATAAAAAACAAAAGAAAGACACAAATCGAACCTGGCGTCGGGCGAGGTCGGCCCGCCGAGTTGAGGCCAGTTCCCGCATGATTCGATTCCGGCCGTTTTTTGCCTTTTTCGTGCTCGTAGTTCGCAGTAGCCGTTAGCGTCCGCTCGTGTCCGTCTGTGTGGCCTCACCCAGGCCGTTAACGCTTGCGTTCCACGATCCCCTCCACACGCTACCGCGCCGACTCATCCCTCGCCCCTCTCGGCTCGCGCAACCGATAACTCCGCCGCCGCGACGCGTTGAAGTGCACGATCATCTCCCCCACGAGCCCGAGCGCGATCGCCTGCACGCCCAGCGTCGCGAGGAGCACGGCGAGGAGCATGAGCGGGCGATTGCCCAGCGGTTGGCCCATCATGCGCTGCACGAACATCACGACAAGCGCGATGCCGCCCACGCCGGAGAGCACGGCGCCAATGAGTCCGAAGAATCGAAGCGGCTTTTCGGTGAAGCGAAGGAGAAAGTAGAGACCGAGGATGTCGATGAGCCGGCGCACGTACACGCCCGGGCTGTACACTCGGCGCGGGAGATCGCTTGGGTGCTGCGGGCTCGCGACCTCGACCACGTTGTAGCCATTGTAGATCGCGAGCAGCGGCAGGAATCGCGCGAAGTCGCCGTAGAGCGGGATGTCGCGGAGCACCTCGGACCGCGCCGCGCGCACGCCGCACGCGATGTCGTGCAGCGTGCCATTCGCGAGGCGCCCCGCCGTGAGATGCAACGCCAGATGCTGAAGGCGATTCACCTTCGAGTCGAGCCGTGGCCAGCGGCGCGCGACCGCGAGATCGACTCCGCCGTCCACCGCCGCCAACAACTCGCGCACCGCTTGCGGCTGCACCTGGCGATACGCGGGGAGCGTGACGACGATTGAACCTCGCGCATCGGCGAGCCCGATGCGCAAGAGCGCCGTCTCTCCGATGCTGCGCGGCGACTCGATCGCGCGTACCGGCGCGCCCTGCCGCTGCAGCGCGAGCAGCGGCTCGAGCATCTCGTGGAAGTACGGATGCGACACGAAGATGAACTCGTAGCTGCGCCCGCACGCGTCTAGCACCGCGGCGTACTCGCGGTAGAGCGCATCGAGCGGCTCCGGGCGCTCGACCACTGTCACGATCACCGAGATCTCGGGATCCGCTCCCGCACCGGTGAGGCTCGCGGTCGCACGCTCGCGCGTCGCCATGCCGGTCATCCGTACACCTCACGTCCGCCGAAACGCTCCACCTGCTCCTCCGCGCGCACCTTCTGCAGCGCCGCTTCGGCGATCAATCCGAGCATCGTGAGAAAGACAGCGAGCGCGATACAGAGCAGCGCGCTTCCGGGGAAGACGTAGGCGTTCATCGGTGAGACGTCGAGCACGTCGGAGCGCTGGACGAACGACCAGAGCCAGGCGCCGAAAAAGAACAGGGCGACGACGCCCGATGCGAGCGCGCCGAGCCCGAACATCTTGAGCGGATTTTCCCGGAACGATGCGATCATCTTGATGGTGAGCAGATCGGCGAGCAGCTTCGCGATGCGCGACAGCCCGTACTTGCTCACGCCGAAGCGGCGCGCGTGATGGCGTACCGGCACCTCGGCGATGCGCGCGTTGGCCGTCGCGGCGGCGAGCGCTGGGAGAAAGCGATGCATGTCCGAGTAGAGATGCAGCTGGTCGAGCAGATCTCGGCGGTAAGCCTTGAGTGAGCAGCCATTGTCGCGGATCCGCACGCCCGTGAGCCAGATGATAATGCGGTTCGCGACCCACGATGGAATCTTCCGTGTGACTACCTTGTCCTGGCGCCGCATGCGATAGCCGGCGACGAGATCGTATCCCTCTTCGAGCTTTGCGACGAGCAGAAGGATGTCGCGCGGATCGTTCTGGAGGTCGCCGTCCATGCTCACCACGATGCGGCCATTGGCGCGATCGAACCCCGCCTGCATCGCCTGCGTCTGTCCGTAATTGCGCGCGAGCTGGAGGAGCACGACGCGCGCATCGGCCGCGGCGATCGCTCCTGCAACCTGGTTAGTGGAGTCGCTACTGCCGTCGTCCACGAGCACCAGCTCCCACGACGGATGCTCGGCGAGCGCGTCGCGCACGGCATCGACGAGCGGGCCGACGCTCTCCTCCTCGTTATAGAGGGGGACGACGATCGAGAGGTCGGGGAGGGCGACTGGAGGCATGCGGAGCAATTTGGGGTTCGCGCGTGACTCAAGGGAGACGAGTGTGTACCCTCGTCGCTACATTGACCGTCTATTCGATGGGGCGCGATGGAAGCTGGGCATGTCCTTTGCCCGCCGATAGTTGCGAGCTTCGCGCCGCGCCTTCAGCACACCACCCGGTCGCACCCATGCACTCTTCGCGCCTCTGTCCAGGCGACGCACGATCGTCCGTGCCAGTCATCTCCACCGCCCACGCGTGATGCGAGTCCTGCTCATCGCGCCGCAGCCGTTCTTCGCGCAGCGCGGCACGCCCATCAACGTACGCCAGATGGTGCAGACGCTCTGTGAGGCCGGGCACGAGGTGCATCTCGCGACCTACCCCATGGGCGAGCCGGTGAGCATCCCGGGACTCGTGATTCATCGCGCGCTGGCAATTCCCGGCGTGCGCACCGTACCGATCGGATTCTCGTGGAGGAAGGTCGCCCTCGACATCGCGCTCGCCCTGCGAGTGTGGCCGCTCATCGTCGGCGGTCGCTTCGATGTCGTGCACGCGGTGGAGGAATCGGTGTTCTTCGCGCTTCCCGCTGCGCGCCTGCGCGGCATTCCGGTGATCTACGATCTCGACTCGTGGATGTCCGAGCAGCTCGCGTACGGCGGGCGCGTGAAGAGTCCGACCATCCTCAAGCTGCTTCGGCGCATGGAGCGCAGCGCACTCCATCGCTCGAGTCTCGCCATAACGGTCAGCGCGTCGCTCTCCGAGATGGTCCGCGCGATGAATCCCAACGTGAGGGTGGCGCAGATCGAGGACTGCCCGCTCGAGGAGGCGTTGCGCGCACCGGACCTTTCGCGCATCGCGATGCTCCGCGATTGCTTCGGCATCGGCCAGCGCCAAGTCGTCGTTTACACGGGAAATCTCGAGAGCTACCAGGGGATCGAGCTCCTTCTCGACGCCTTCGTGCGCGTCGCGCGCGCGCAGGACGCGGCAGTGCTCGTGCTCGTCGGCGGCTCGCCGGCGCAAGTAGACGCCACGCGCGCGCGCGCCGCCGCGCTTGGAGTGGGCGAGCGCGTCGTGCTCACGGGGCAGCGTCCCGCCGAGGAGATGCCGGAGTGGATGGCGATGGGCGAGGTACTCGTGTCGCCGCGGCTGCATGGCGGCAACACGCCGCTCAAGCTCTTCTCGTACATGTGGTCCGCCGTGCCGATCGTCGCCACCGATTTGCCCACGCACACGCAGGTGCTCGACGCGAGCGCCGCCGTGCTTCGCGCTCCCACGCCTGACGCGATGGCGAGCGGCCGGTTCGTTCCGGCCAGGACGTCACCCATCGCCTCGATCGCGCGCGCATCGGCCTGCGCCGCGAGTTCGCGCGAACGGGAAAAGTCGTGATCGAAAGCCAGGTGAATGACGCCGTCCGCTGCCGCCGCACCGGCGCGCAGGCTGTCGAGGTCTTCGAGACTGCCGCGATGGACCTCGGCGCCGCTGGCCGCCACCGCTGCGGCGGCAGCTTCAGAGCGCGCCAGGCCAAGCACCCGATGGCCGGCAGCGATCAACTCCGCGATCACGGCGGACCCGATGAACCCAGATGCTCCGGTTACGAATATGCGCATGTCGACTCCACTCGCCATTGATGTCATATACTGACATCAATGTATACCACCTGATGTCAGTCACTGCAATCAGGTAGCATGTCGCGCATGGCGAGATGGGAACCCAATGCGCGCGATCGGCTCGTCGATGCCGCGCTGGAACTCTTTCAGGAGCGCGGATACGACCGGACAACCGTTGGTGAGATCGCCACGCGTGCCGGTCTCACCGAACGGACCTTCTTCCGCTACTTCGCCGACAAGCGCGAGGTGCTGTTCGGGCGTTCCGGCGACCTCGAGAAAGGCATTGCGGAGGCGATCTCCGGCGCACCCGCAACCACCTCGCCCCTCGATGCTGTGGTTGGCGGTCTCGAAGCCGCAGCGGCTGCGTTTCCGCCTCGCCGCGACTACCGGGCCAGACAGCGCCTAATCGCTGCGCATCCCGAGCTGCAGGAACGCGATCTGATCAAGCTCGCCTCGCTCTCCTCCGCCATCGCAGAGGCATTGCGCGTGCGCGGCGTGAGCGAGCCGGGTGCGAGCCTTGCAGCCGAAGCGGGCATCGCGATTTTCAAAATTGCGTTCGAACGTT
>Ga0207712_10001512_pt1 | contig 15779 bp, 10 predicted proteins | sample KBSS44metaG_FD_184402 | JGI IMG/M metagenome (GOLD analysis project Ga0207712, IMG submission 184402) | Switchgrass rhizosphere microbial communities from Kellogg Biological Station, Michigan, USA - KBS S4-4 metaG (SPAdes) (version 2) | ecosystem: Host-associated > Plants > Roots > Rhizosphere... | reverse complement strand
CGGCAACAACAACGGCTCCGCCTTCGCCGGCATCACCGTGAACACAGACTGGTACAACACCGCGCTCGGCCTCGCCATGGCGTTCGGCCGGTTCCTGCCGATGGTCTTCGTGCTGGCGATGGCCGGTTCGTTCGCCCGCCAGCAGCCCGTGCCGGAAAACGCGGGAACGCTGCCGACCTACCGCCCGCAGTTCGTCGGGATGCTCACCGGCGTCGCCCTGATCGTCGTCGCTCTCACCTACTTCCCGGCGCTCGCGCTCGGACCGCTCGCGGAGGGCCTGCACTAGATGTCCACCACCACGATTGCGAACGCGCCCGCGCCCGCGCCGACACCACCGTCAGCTCCCCGCCGGGTCCAGGGGGGCCTGCTCGACCCGGCGATGCTCTGGAAGTCCCTGCCCGCCGCGGTGGGCAAGCTCGACCCGCGCACCCTGTGGCGCAACCCGGTGATGTTCATCGTCGAGGTCGGCGCGGTGTTCACCACCGTCCTCGCGGTCGCGAACAGCTCCACCTTCGGCCGGCTGATCGTCGTCTGGCTGTGGCTGACGGTCGTGTTCGCCAACCTCGCCGAGGCCGTCGCCGAGGGCCGCGGCAAGGCCCAGGCCGATGCTCTACGCCGCACCAGGACCGACACCGTCGCCTACCGCCTCGTCGACGGCGGAGGTGGCCGGACGGAGGAGGTACCCGCGCCCCAGCTGCGGCAGGGCGACGTCGTCGTGGTCGAAGCCGGCCAGTTCATCCCCGGCGACGGGGACGTCATCGAGGGCATCGCCAGCGTCGACGAGTCGGCGATCACCGGCGAGTCGGCCCCGGTGATCCGGGAGTCCGGCGGCGACCGCAGCGCGGTCACCGGCGGCACCCGGGTGCTGTCCGACCGGATCGTCGTGCGGATCACCCAGAAGCCGGGCGAGAGCTTCATCGACCGGATGATCGCGCTGGTTGAGGGCGCGAACCGGCAGAAGACACCGAACGAGATCGCGCTGAACATCCTGCTCGCCGCGCTCACGGTGGTCTTCCTGCTCGCCGTCGCGACCCTGCAGCCGCTGGCGATCTACTCCAAGGCGCAGCTGCCGGGCGTGCCCGACACCCACGCGCTGAACGGCGACGGCGTGACCGGGATCGTGCTCGTCTCGCTGCTGGTCTGCCTCATCCCGACGACGATCGGCGCGCTGCTCTCCGCGATCGGCATCGCCGGGATGGACCGGCTGGTACAGCGCAACGTGCTGGCCATGTCCGGCCGCGCCGTCGAGGCCGCCGGCGACGTCAACGTCCTGCTGCTGGACAAGACCGGCACGATCACCATCGGCAACCGGGAGGCCCGGGAGTTCCTCTCCGTCGGTTCCGTCACCGCCGCGGAGCTTGCCGATGCGGCGCAGCTGTCGTCGCTGGCCGACGAGACCCCCGAGGGCCGCTCCATCGTCGTGCACGCGAAGACCGCCTACGGCCTGCGGGAACGCGGCCCCGGCGAGCTGCTGCACGCCCGGTTCGTGCCGTTCACCGCGCAGACCCGGATGTCCGGCGTCGACCTGGACGCCGTGGGCGCCCAGCCGGCGCGGCAGATCCGCAAGGGCGCGGCAGCCGCGGTGCTCGCCTGGGTCCGCGAGCAGGGCGGTCCTGTGCCCGCCCAGACCGGCGAGATCGTCGACGGCATCTCCGCCGCGGGCGGAACGCCGCTGGTGGTCGCCGAGGCCGTGGACGGACAAGCCCGCGTCCTGGGAGTCATCCAGCTCAAGGACATCGTCAAGCAGGGCATGCGCGAACGGTTCGACGAGATGCGCCGGATGGGCATCCGCACGGTCATGATCACCGGTGACAACCCGCTGACCGCGAAGGCCATCGCGGACGAGGCCGGCGTCGACGACTTCCTCGCCGAGGCCACGCCCGAAGACAAGCTCGCCCTGATCAAGCGGGAGCAGGCCGGCGGGAAGCTCGTCGCGATGACCGGCGACGGCACCAACGACGCCCCGGCGCTGGCCCAGGCCGACGTCGGCGTCGCCATGAACACCGGCACCTCCGCCGCCAAGGAGGCGGGGAACATGGTCGACCTCGACTCCAACCCGACGAAACTCATCGAAATCGTCGAGATCGGCAAGCAGCTGCTCATCACCCGCGGCGCCCTGACCACCTTCTCCATCGCCAACGACGTCGCCAAGTACTTCGCGATCATCCCCGCGATGTTCGCCGCGATCTACCCAGGCCTCGACAAACTCAACATCATGCGGCTGTACAGCCCCGAGTCCGCGATCCTGTCCGCCGTCATCTTCAACGCGCTCGTCATCATCGCGCTCATTCCGCTTGCCCTGCGCGGTGTGCGCTACACGCCGAGCAGTGCCGCGAAGATGCTCAGCCGCAACCTCTACCTCTACGGCCTCGGCGGCCTGATCATCCCGTTCCTCGGGATCAAGATCATTGACCTCATCGTCCAGTTCATCCCGGGAGTGCGGTAGACCATGCCGACCCGACTTCCCTCCTTCGTGCGGCAGCACCTCGCCGCGGTCCGGGCACTGCTCGTCCTGACCGTGCTCACCGGTGTCCTCTATCCCTTGCTGATCACCGGGATCGCCCAGATCCCCGCCCTGCAGCACAACGCGAACGGCTCGCTCGTCAAGAACGCAGGCGGCCAGGTCGTCGGCTCGTCCAGGCTCGGCCAACTGTTCACCGACGCCGACGGCAACCCCATCGCGAAGTACTTCCAGACCCGTCCATCCGCCGCGGGCGACGGCTATGACCCGACGTCGACCTCCGCGTCCAATCTCGGCCCGGAGGACATGGTCGACACCTTCGATGACCCGGCCACCAGGGACGAGGACGAGAGCGGCCAGAGCCTGCTCACCCAGGTCTGCGCCCGCAGCAAGGCGGCCGGCGACCTGGAAGGCGTCGACGGCCGGCGGCCCTTCTGCACGGCGAACGGCGTCGGTGCCGTCCTGTCGGTCTTCCGGACCGGCGGCACCACCGGGCCCGTCACCCGAGTCGTCAGCATCAACGAGGAATGCCCCGCGACCCCCTTCGTCGCCACCTACGAGGGCGTCAAGGTCGAATGCGCCAGGTTCGGCGAGGACTACTCGGCCGGCATCACCGTCCCCATCAGGGGGCCGGGGAAGGGCGCGCACAACCCCGTCCCGCCGGACGCCGTCACCGCCTCCGCCAGCGGCCTCGACCCCGACATCTCACCCGCCTACGCCGACCTGCAGGTCAACCGGGTCGCCAAGGCCCGCGGCCTCGACCCCGCCGAGGTCCGCGCACTCGTCAAGAAGCACGAGAACGGCCGCGCGCTCGGCTTCATGGGCGAGCCGACCGTCAACGTGCTCGACCTGAACCTCGCCCTCGACAAGGCCGCCGGCTAGCCAGGCAGCCGGCCGCGGACGCCGGCGACCGCGTCGCGAGGGCGCGCGTCCGACGAGCGGCCAAGGACGCCCGACCGAGGCGGTGCGTGGAACGGATTCCGTTCCACGCACCACCTGCCCCATCCGGCAGGGACGTTCGACACTCCGCGCGCGATGCCCTCGACCGGTCCTGACCCGAGCAGCCATCAGGAGCCACCCGTGGCAGGCCGACGAAATACCACCGCCAGACCGAGGTCCCCCCGATGAGCGCCTGCGGAGGGCGTGACATGACCCGGGGACGGCTGCGCGTCTACCTCGGGGCAGCGCCCGGGGTGGGCAAGACCTACGCGATGCTGGCCGAGGCGCAGCGCCGGCTGGCCCGGGGCACCGACGTCGTTGTCGGCTTCGTCGAGACGCACGGCAGGGCGCGCACCGCCGAGCTCCTCACCGGCCTGGAGACGATCCCGCGACGGGCGATGACCTACCACGGGGCGGCGTTCGAGGAGATGGACCTCGACACGGTCCTGGCCAGGAACCCCACGGTGGCGGTCGTCGACGAGCTTGCCCACACGAACATCCCCGGCAGCAGGCACGCCAAGCGCTGGCAGGACGTCGAGGACCTGCTCGCCGCCGGGATCGACGTGCTGTCGACCGTCAACATCCAGCACCTGGAGTCCCTGGGCGACGTCGTCGCCGCGGTCACCGGCATCCCGCAGCGCGAGACGATCCCCGACGACGTCGTCCGCCGCGCCGACCAGGTCGAGCTGGTCGACATGGCCCCGGACGCGCTGCGCCGCCGGCTCGCGCACGGCAACGTCTACCCGCCCGACCGGGTCGACGCCGCGCTCGCCAACTACTTCCGCGTCGGCAACCTCACCGCGCTACGCGAGCTGGCCCTGCTATGGCTGGCCGACAAGGTCGACGACCAGCTCGACGACTACCGCGCCCAGCACGGCATCTCCCGACGATGGGAGGCCCGCGAGCGGGTCGTCGTCGCGTTGACCGGCGGCGCCGAGGGCGAGGTCCTGCTGCGGCGCGGCGCGCGCATCGCCGGGCGCACGGCCGGCGGCGAGCTGCTCGCCGTGCACATCACCCGCAGCGACGGGCTGGTCCCAGCCGACCTCACGGTGCTCCAGCAGCAACGCGAGCTGGTGGAAAGCCTCGGCGGCAGCTACCACCAGGTCGTCGGGCACCGCATCGCCGAGGCGGTCGTCGACTTCGCCCGCGGCGCGAACGCCAGCCAACTCGTCCTCGGCGTCAGCCGGCGCACCTGGCTGGGCACCCTGACCGGCGGCCGTGGCACCGCCGCCGAGATCGCCCGCCGGGCCGGCGACATCGACGTCCACCTGGTCAACCACCCGGCCGCTGGCAAGGGACGCCAGCTCCCCGAGTTCGGCGGCCACCTGACCCCGCGCCGCCGCCTCGCCGGCACGCTGGTGGCCCTGGTCGGCCTGCCCGCGCTGACCGCCGTCCTGGCCGGACTGCGGGGAGCCTTCGGCCTCGCCAGCGACCTGCTGCTGTACCAGACGCTGATCCTGGTGGTGGCTCTCGTCGGCGGAATCCACCCCGCCGTCGTCTGCGCGGTCGGCGCCGGCCTGCTCGCCGACTGGTTCTTCACCCCGCCGCTGCACTCACTGTTCGTCCGCGACCACGAGAACGTCCTCGCGCTGGTCGCGTTCGTCCTGTTCGCGCTCGTCGTGAGCGGCGTCGTCGAGGCCGCTGCCCGCCACATCCGGGAGGCGGCCCGGGCCCGCGCCGAGGCGGCGACTCTCATCGCCCTGTCCGGCAGCCTCCTGACCGGGCAGGACGCCGTCGCAGCCGTGCTCGAATGCGTCCGCGAGACCTTCGCGGTGACCTCCGCGACGCTGCTGGAACGGAACGATGCGGCAGTGGCCCCCACCCGGGACACCTGGACGCTCGTCGCCGCCAGCGGCTCCCAGCCCGGCCTGCACCCGGAGCGAGCCGACACCACCGTTCCCATCCGTCCCGGTCTGGTGCTAACGCTGACCGGCCGCACCCTGCCCGCGGCCGACCGCAGCGTCCTGGCCGCGTTCGCCGCCCAGGCCGCCGTCGCGCTCGAACACCGCCGGCTGTCCGACCAGGCCGCCGAATCCGCCACCGCCGCGGCGGCGGACCGTGCCAGAGCGGCCCTGCTCACGGCCGTCAGCCACGACCTGCGCACCCCCCTGACCGCGGCCAAGGCCGCCGTCTCCAGCCTCCGGTCGCCCGACGTGACCTGGAGCGCGGCGGACAGCGCCGAACTCCTCGCGACCGCGGACGAGTCACTGGACCGCCTCGTCCGGCTCGTGGAGAACCTGCTGGACGTCAGCAGGCTGCAGTCCGGCGCGCTGCGGGTCACCCGCCAGGCCGCCGCCCTCGACGACCTGGTCCCGCTGGCCCTCGACCTGCTGGGCCCACCCGGCCGGACGGTACGGGTCGAGGTCCCCCCCTCGCTGCCCGAGGTGATCGTCGATCCGGACCTGCTCGAACGCGTCATCGCCCACCTCGCGGCGAACGCCCTGCGACACGCCCCCGACGGCCAGCCACCCGTCATCACCGCCCACGCCCACGATGACCGCGTGGAACTCCAGGTCACGGATACCGGCCCCGGTGTCCCGGCCGCCGACCGCGATCGGATCTTCACCCCGTTCCAGCGCCTCGGCGACCACGACAACACCACCGGCCTCGGCCTCGGCCTCGCGCTGTCCCGCGGCATCCTCGAGGCCATGGGCGGCACCCTCACGCCACGGGACACCCCCGGCGGAGGCCTGACCATGGTCGTCACCCTCCCCGCCGCACCCGACCCGGCCGGGCAGCCGGCCAACGCACCGGGCACGGGCGGCGCCCTGCAATGACCCGTTGCCGTCGCCGGTTTGCCGCCAGCGAACCAACGGAGGAGCCAATCCTCCCCCCGGTAATACGCGATCTCGCCGAACATGGGTGGCCACCGGCCAAAATCGCGCGCGCCCTGAGCATCACCACGGAGCGGGTCCATGGCCTGCTCGCCACGGGCAGCCCAACCGTCCGGGACATCCCCCGCGGAGAACATCCACACCAGCCCGGTACTCGTATGGAAGACCGCTGAATGCGCCGGGTACCACTCGGGGACCAGGGACCGACCTCCGTCGAGAACCCGCTGGCGCGGCCGTGGGGCCGCCTCGAACGCGTCGGGGGGGCAAGCCTCGTCCTCCTGCTCGTCGCGGGTCTGGTCACCACGGTCGTCCTCGGCCTGCTCGCCTATGAGGACGGCCGACGCCGGGAGCTGGCGGAGGCCGGCCGCTTCCGGGCACACGCCCTGGTCGTGTCGAGCCAGGTCGACGGTCCCCAGACTGGTCACCCGGTCCCGACCGTCGCCCGGGCCGAGATCCGCTGGCGCGACCGCGACGGCCGCTTGTACACCGCCCGGCGTTGGGTGCCGCGTGGCACGCCAGCAGGCTCGACGCTCAGCGTGTGGACGGACGGGCGAGGCAGCCTCGTCGGCAGGACGGCGACCCTCGCCACCACCGGCATCCACGTCGCCCTCACCGTCATATCCGCCCTCACCGTCACCGTCGCGATCGTCGCCGCCGGCTCCGCGGTGGTCAGGCACCTGGAACGGCGCCGCCGCCTGGTCGAATGGGAGAAGGAATGGATCCGACTCGCTCAGAACGACACCAGCGACGACCATCAGTGACGGACCCCGTGGGCTACCCGTGACTGCCGTGCTCGTCGTCGACGACGACCCGCGGATGCTCCAGGCACTGCGCCTCACGTTGGACGCGCGTGGCTATCGGGTCGCCACCGCCGATGACGGACGTTCGGCGCTGGTCGCCGCCTCCGACCAGGAACCCTTCCGCGTGGACGAGCTGCTCGCGCGGCTACGCGCCGTCGTTCGACGCGCCACGCCGCCGTCGCAGCCGATGGTCGTTCCGTTTGGCGACTACCTGATCGACCTCGACGCACGCCGTGTCGCCCGCCGGCCCGACCGCGACGGGCCGCACGCGAACGAGGACGTCGAGGTGCGGCTCACCCCGACCGAGTGGCACCTGCTGGACGTCTTGGTCCGCAACCCGGAGAAGCTGCTGACCTATCGTGATCTGCTGCCGTCCGTGGGTGGCCCGGCCCCCACGGAGCGGAGCCACTACCTACGTCAGTACATCGCCCGGCTACGCCGCAAGCTGGAACCCGACCCCGCCCGGCCCCGTCACCTGATCACCGAGCCTGGGATGGGCTACCGATTCCAGCCGTGACCGCACCCGCCCGTCCGGCGGGACCGGCGAGGTCAGACCACGTCCGCGGAATGGCCGATCGCCAAGCTGTCAGGGCCGCCGGCATCGCGATGATCCTCGTCCATGGCGGAAACGGGCAGGCGGCCGTCCAGCGCGGCGGGCAGCGTCACGACCATGGTCAGGCCGCCGCCCGGGGTGTCCTCCGGCGTGAGGGTGCCACCCATCGCCTCCGTTAGGCCGCGGGAGAGCGCGAGGCCGAGCCCGATGCCTGTCGTGTTGTCGGTGTCGCCCAGCCGCTGGAATGGTGTGAAGACCTGCTCCCTGTCCTTCTCGGACAGCCCGGGGCCGCGGTCGACGACCCGCACCTCGACACGGTCGCCCAACGCGCTTGCCGCGACCAGTGGGGGATGCTCCGGAGGCGCGTAACGCGCCGCGTTGGACAGCAGGTTGGCGATCACCCGCTCCAGCAACGCCGGGTCGGCGAGAACCAGGGGCAGGTCGTCCGGAACCGTCACCACAATGGCGTGAGCCGCCGCACCGAGGTCACTCAGCACGCCCGGGATCACGTCGTCAAGACCGACCGGCGCGGGAAACACGCTCAGCCGCCCGGCCTGCAGCCGGCTCATGTCCAGCAGGTTCTCCACCAGCCAGGCCAGCCGGTCCAACGCCTCCTGCGCGGTGGCGAGCAGCTCCGCCCGCTCGTCGGTGGTCCAGGCGACCTCGTCACTGCTCAGGTTCGCGACCGCCGCCGACGCCGCGGCCAGCGGGCTACGCAGATCGTGGCTGACCGCCGCCAGCAGAGCCCGCCGGGTGCGGTCGGCCTCGGCCAACGGCCCCGCCTCGGCCGCCGCCTCGGACAGCCGCTGCTGGCGAAGCGCGACCGCCGCCTGCGCGGCGAACGCCGCCAGGATGCGACGGTCCACGGCCGCCAGCGGGCGGCCACGCAGCACCAGCGCCAGATCCGGGCTGACCGGAAGATCCGTGTCGGCCTCCTCCGGGCACCGGCACGGGTCGGGCCCGACGCTGCCGACCACCCGCCAGCCGCGCTGATCCGCCCCGCCGGCACCCTCCTGGTCGGCGTCGGCCGCGCGCTCGACCAACGCCACCGACGACAGCCCGAACGTCTCGCGTACCTGCGCGAGCAGCGCGGGCAGGGCCTGGTCGCCGCGCAGGACGCTGCCCGCCAGCGTCGAGAGCATCTCCGCCTCCGCCGTCGCCCGCGCCGCCTGGCCGGTCTTGCGGGCGGCCAGGTCGACGACGCTGCTCACCGCCACCGCGACCGCGAGGAACACCAGCAGCGCGAGCAGATTGTTGCCCTCGGCGATGGTGAACCGATGCAGCGGCGGGACGAAGTAGTAGTTCAGCAGCATCGAGCCCCCGACCGCGTGGTCGAAGATCTCGCCGGCGGGCGTGGCATTCGCCGCCGCGACCAGCCTGGTCTGGGTGTCGAGACGGGCTTCGGCGGTGTCGACCAGGACGGGCAGGTGCGGCAGGCGTTCCCGGATGCGCTGGTGGATCTGCGCGGTGACCTGTTTGCGGAGCTTGGCCATGCCGTCGGTGTCGCCCTTGCGGACCGGGCTGGGCGCGGCGAACGGCACCCAGGTGGCGTCGTCCATCGCCCATTCCTGGATGTCGAGGTAGAACGCGCGGACCCCTGTGAGCAGGTCGAGGTGGCGTTTGCGGGGCCGGCCCCGCTCCGACGGCCTGCTGGTGAACATGAGCCGCGCCTTCCAGGCGTCAGCGATCTCGGGCGGCAGCGCCAGGGTGTCGATGCCGGGGTGGTGGGCCTCGATGTCGGCCCAGAACCGTCCGGCCAGGACGGTGACCAGCGCGCGGAACGAGCCGTAGTCCATGGCGGGGCGGCGTTCGTCGAGGTAGCGGATCAGCACCCCGCGGATGACCGGCGAACGGATCCGGTAGAGGTCGACGAGTTCGCGGTCGGCCGGGGTCCCGCTCGCAGCGCCATGCGCATCCCCACCTGCGTGTCGAGCACGCCGATGGTGCGGACGCGGGACCTCTCGGAAGTTGATCTGCGGGAGACTACCTCCTACCGAGGTCTCGCGCTTCCTCGTCTACCGCCTCCACACACCCACATCTTCATCACGGAGCGTGATCGAGCGCGGAGCGTGACGGTTCGTTGCTGGGAGAGACTCAGTGACAGCCGCCAGAATCGTACCGGTCGTTGCGATCGTGTCCGGCGAAGCGTCACCGTCTACTCGGGCCGCCGCGGGCCGGCGCTGGCACATTCGGTGAAGCATGCGTCATCGAGTGTCCACTGACTGAGATTCTCCCTAGCTTGACCGATCACAGCCGCCCTAACATGGCGTCCAGCCAGCGACAGCGGACGAGATTACATGCCGGTGACACGAAGAGAAGGCGCGATCCGCTCGGCCCTCGTGTCGTCATGAATAACACCGCGACTGAGGGGGACCCGGCGCATAGCCGCAGCCGGTTGAATATTGGCTACGCACCTGGTCTGCCCCACCAGGCGTCACGCAGCCCGGTCGGGCGGTTATGAGCGGGGAACGAATGTGACACTCTTTCTCAACGCGATCGTCTCAGGAATCGCCATTGGCGTGATCTATGCCATCGTCGGTATCGGCTATACGGTCATCTTCAATGCCACCCGGGTTTTCAACCTAGCGCAGGGGGACTTGGTGATGGTCGCCATCATGATGTCCTTCGTCGCACTCGACGTGCTCAAGATCAATCAGGTTCTCGCGGCTCTTCTGGTGTTGACGGTCGTCGTGGCCGTCGCTGTTGTTGAGGAGCGCACCGTTGTCCGCCCGTTCCTGCGCAAGCAGGGCGCGGCCAGTTTTGGCTGGTTCATCGCGACGCTCGGGTTCAGCCTACTTGTCGAGGCCATTGTGTACGCCGCGTTCGGCAACCACGCGATCGTAGCGATCCCAAGTCCGTTCTCGCTGGGCGGTATTGACCTCGGGGGCGTCCTGATTGGCTATCGACAACTGTTCATCGTCGGGGCGTTCCTCGTGGTCATCGTCGCTTTGGAGGTCTTCTACCAGCGCACCTGGATTGGGCAGGCCATGCGCGGTACTGCCGAGGACCGTGTGGCCGCGAGCCTTCTCGGCATCAGTCCGTCAGGTATGAGCAGAATGGCGTTCGTGCTGGCCGGAGTCGTCGCCGCTATTGCCGGGTTCGCTATCGCGCCACTGACTTTCTCGAATCCCGCGGTCGGGCTGAACTTCACCCTAAAAGGGTTCCTCTCGCTGGCGATCGGTGGTTTCGGAAGCATTCGGGGCGCAGTGGCCGGCGGCGTGCTCCTCGGGATGAGCGAACAGTTGTGGAGCCTCTACCTGGACTCGGATTTCGAGGTTCTCGCTGGCGTCATCCTCGTACTCGCCGTGATCAGCTTCAGGCCGTCCGGGCTCTTCAACCGGGTCGCCGTTCGAAATGTATAGACAGGGGCTGCACATGGACGCAACCGCGCGGCGAAAGGCCGTCGTCGGTGTCGTTGTTATCGCGCTCAGCGCCGTGCTGCCGTTCCTGATTGGACACGGCGCCTACCGCCTGGGCGAGCTGGAATACATCGTCTCCATCGTCATGGTCGCCTGCGGCCTGAACATCGTGCTGGGGTTCGCCGGGCAGCTGTTCATCGGGCCGAGTGCTCTGTTCGCGACCGGCGGCTACGTCGCCGCGATCCTGGCCTCTCGCTACGAGGAGATGCAGAGCCTCGCGATGATGTGCCTCGTGTCGGTGCTGGCGGCGATCGTCGTGGCCGGGCTCGCGGCAATCCCGACATTGCGGGTCAGCGGTTTCTACTTTGGCATGATCACATTGTTCTTCGCGCTCGCCGTGCCGATCGTCGCCAGCCACCTTTCCATCGCCGGCGGGTCGACAGGAATCTCGCTCATCTCGGTGCTGACTTTCGAACAGAGGCCGGCCGGGCTTCGCCTGTACGAGCTCGGCGTCGCGATGGTCGCGCTGATATCGGGCTATTCGTGGCTGCTGCTGAATTCGCGGTTCGGGCGCCAGCTCACAGCGGTGCGGGCCAGTGACGAGCTCGCCCAGGCGGTCGGCGTCCCGATCCGGCGCGCGAAACTGGCGGTTTTCCTGCTCGCGGCGGTACCCTGCGGCCTCGGCGGCGCGTACTACGTCTACACCCAGCAGTTCATCAGCCCGGGGAGCGTGTCCCCGACGCTGTCGATCTACATGCTGGCCGCCGTGGTGATCGGCGGCGGCGGTACCATCCTCGGCCCTGTCATCGGCGCGGTAGTGGTGCTCGCGGCAAACGAGTTCCTCGGCGGATTCGAGCGGTGGCAGGGCGTGGTGTTCGGCGTCCTTCTCATTGCCGTGGCGATTGGCCTCCCGACCGGTATTGTCGGCGCGGCCAGCAGCCTCTGGTCGCGCTGGGAAGAGCGCCGGTCGCGGCGAACCTCGACCGGGTCCGAGGTTCGGTCGTTGCCGCCGGCCAGAACCCTCAGCCTCATCTCCGCGCTGGCCGGCGCCGAGCTGCCCGACCGTGCGGCGCGGACGTTGACGGTTCGCGGCGCGACGAAGAGCTTCGGCGGCGTCCGCGCGGTCGACGATGTCGATCTCACGGTGGAGCCGGGCACGGTCCATGCGCTCGTCGGGACCAACGGCTCAGGAAAGACGACATTATTGAATCTGATCTGTGGGTTCTATCCCGTCGACGCCGGCGAGATATGGCTGGGCGACCGGCGTCTGGACGGCCGAGGCGTCTCGGCGATCACTCGGCTTGGTGTCGCGCGAACATTCCAGACGCCGAAGCTCTCGATCGGTGACTCCACCCTGCACAACGTTCTGCTCGCCGCCGATCTGCATTCGGGTGCCTCGCTGGTCGGCTCCGCGGTACGCGCGCCCCGTTCGCGCCGCCGCGACGCCCAAGCACGCCAGCGCGCGGTCGACACCTTGGCCGGACTCGGGCTCGGCGACGTCACGCACGTGCCGGCCGGCGGGCTGTCACACGGAACCCAGCGGCTTGTCGAGATCGCGCGGGCGGCGACTCTCAACCCGATGGTGATGCTGCTCGACGAACCGGCGGCCGGGCTCTCGATCGGCGAGGCCGAGTTGCTGAAGGAGGCGGTGCGGACGCTGTCAGCCGCGGGACTCGGGGTGCTGCTCATTGAACACAACCTGCCGGTCGTCTTCGACGTCGCCGACCTGGTGACCGTGATGGACCGGGGCGTCGTCATAGCGGAAGGGACGCCGGCCGAGGTCGGAGCCAACGCGGAGGTGGTGCGTGTGTATCTCGGTCGCACCCGGGTCGATCCGGATGCTGCCAAGATCCGGCTCGCGGAGGGCGTCGATGGCTAGCACCGCGCTGGAGGTAGCGGGTCTCGTCGCGGGTTACGGCCGGGTCGGGGTCGTCTCGGACGTGAGTTTCCGGGTCGAGCCGGGCGAGTTCGTGGCGATGGTCGGCCGCAACGGGGCCGGGAAGTCGACCAGCCTTGCGGCGGTGGCCGGCTTGCGGTATGGCCGCTCCGGGGGAACTGTGCGGGTCGGCGGTACCGACCTCTCGAACGCATCACCCGGCGAGGTCGTCCGGGCGGGTGTCAAGCTGGTACCCGAAGGGCGAAGAATATTCCGAGACATGACCGTCGAAGAGAATCTGCGGCTTGGGGCGTTCGTACGCCGCCGCAGGCCCACCGCGGAGATCAAGGACGACACGGAGCGCGTTTTCACACTGTTTCCGGCACTCCGGCGCGATATCAAAAAGACCGTGTCGGCGCTGTCCGGCGGGCAACAACAGATGGTGGCCATCGGGCAGGCACTCATGACCAAGCCCCGCTTTCTTCTGCTCGACGAACCCACGGCCGGCGTCGCACCGGCAGTGATCGACGACATGTACGACACATTCAGCGAGCTGGTGAGGAGCGGGATTGGTCTGCTGATTGTCGACCAGAATATCGAGCGGGTTCTGGAAAGCACGACGCGTTTCTACGTCATCGACGGAGGCCGGGTCGTGTTCGCCGGTGACTGTGCCGAGCCAGGCGCGCTGGCACGCGCTACGGCGATTGTTCTCGGCAACGACCGGCAGCGCGAGTCAATGCTGACGCCACCAGAAGCGGCCTCCGCTGTCGATTCCCCGCGCACAACGTAGTCCGAAACCGCCGGCCGGATCGCGCTGACGAACTGAGTCAAGAAACCCGCGCCGGGCCGGGTACGTACCTATCGAAAGGACGAGAACCGTGATATTTCGCAGGAGATCCGTCGGAGTCGTGGCCGCGCTGGCGGCTTCGTGCCTGTTCGTGGGCGCATGCGGCGGTTCTGGAGATTCCTCCGGCGGGGCCTCCGCCGGCGCCGGCGCCGGGGGCGGAGCATACCCACCGATTCCCCCTGGTCCGATCAAGCTCGGTCTCTCTGTGCCGTTAAGCGGTGGCAGTGCCGCCGCAGGGCTGTTGTCTAAGAAGTACTTCCAGGAGTCGGCACTGCCGCTGTTCAACGCCATGCATCCACACGGCATTGACGGCCACCCGGTGGAACTCGACATTCGCAACGACGCCGGTGACACCACGACCGCCGTGAACGTGGCGAACCAGATGGTCGACAACCACGTCGCCGCGGTTGTCAACATAAGCTATAACCTGGCCGCCCAGCCGCTGCAGCTCGCCGTCTTCAGCAAGGCAAAGATCCCGGTGATCGCCAGTGTGTCGCTGAGCTCGTTCGACGACGTGGATAAGTACCCGTATCTGTTCAGCCTTGCGGCTTCCAACACGCAGCAGGGCGCTGGGAGTGCCGAGTGGTTCACGAGGCATCCTGAGATCAAGAGCCTGGGTATTCTGGGTGACGGCACGCTGTCTTCTGAGGATCTGGTCAGCTCGCTCAAGGCGGGCCTCAAGGCCAAGGCCCCCGGCGTCTCAATCGCGAAGACCGTCAAAATTCAGCCCGGCGCCGTCAATGTATCCACGCCCGTCGCGGAGCTGAAAGGAGCTAACGTCGACGCCGTCCTGGTCGCCTTGAGCTATGGGCACGGTCCCGTCTGGCAGGCCATCAACGCGGCGAAGTGGTCACCGACGATCATCACGTCCGCCCTGGCCTGGTACGACGGGTTCGACGCGATAGGCCCCCTTGGCGAAAAGGGCGTGGCGATGGCGAACTACTGCATCCCGGCGGACCCGACAACGCTCCCGCAGCCGGTGCTGGACGCGATGGACAAGTACACATCGGTGCCGGGCCTGACGAACTATCTGTTGGCCGCGGCGACCGACACACTCGCCTTGGAAGTGTTCGCTGCCGCCGTCGAGAAGGTCCACACCCTCGACCCCGGCGCGATCAAGAAGGCGCTCGAATCGTCGTCGTCGCAGACCTACCTCGACTTCTTCCGGTTGCAGTACACCCCGAACAGCCACTTTGGAATCGCCGGCGAGAACGGGCCACGGATGTGCAGCCTCTCGCAACTCGGCAACGGCAAGTACAGGATTCCGATCGCCAAGTGAGCCCGGCGATCTTGGACGGCGCTGAACAGATTCCAGGTGGCGAGCGGATTCCTTCGAAAGGGGGGCCATGGCGCTGAGGGCGGGCGACTGGGACGAGGTCGTCGACGTGGTCGTCGTGGGTAGCGGCGGCGGCGCCCTGACCGCCGCGCTCGCCGCCGCGGACGGCGGCGCGGACGTGCTCGTGATCGAGAAGGACACGGTGATCGGTGGTACCACCGGCGTGTCCGGTGGTGTGCTCTGGGTACCGAACAACGCCCACCTGGTACGCGCTGGCCTGGACGACTCGCGCCAGGATGCCGTGGACTACCTGTCGCGGATCGCCGATGGCCGTGAAGCCGATCCAACGCTGATCGAGATCTTCGTCGATACCGCGCGGGAGGCGTTGGAGTATCTCGAGTCAGCCACTCCGTTACAAACCCAGATTGTCACTACATTGCCGGACTACTACGGTCCGATCGCGCATCGGGTGCCCGGCTGCAAGCTGTACAGCCGGTCGGTCGAACCGCTCCCCTTCGCCGCCCGCGAGGCGCTCGGCGAGCAGGCCGATCGGCTGGCGACCCGCTCGACGCTGCTGTCGCTCGGCGCCGTGACGACGTTGCACGAGGACCTGTCGGGATCCCCTGTCCCGATGGACGAGCTCGCGCGACGCGAACGCGAAGGCGTCCGGGTCAAGGGTGCCGCCTTGATCGCGTGCCTGATGAAGGGCCTGGTGGACCGAGGTGTCGAGATCCGCACGTCCGTCCCAGCTGTCGAGCTCATCGTGGACGACGACCGGTCAGTCGTCGGTGTGCTGGTCGGTGCGGGCGCCGAGCGCGTCAGACTCGGCGCCCG
>Ga0207712_10001507_pt1 | contig 15789 bp, 11 predicted proteins | sample KBSS44metaG_FD_184402 | JGI IMG/M metagenome (GOLD analysis project Ga0207712, IMG submission 184402) | Switchgrass rhizosphere microbial communities from Kellogg Biological Station, Michigan, USA - KBS S4-4 metaG (SPAdes) (version 2) | ecosystem: Host-associated > Plants > Roots > Rhizosphere... | reverse complement strand
CCTTACGGAAAAAGGAGAAGCATTTTATAAAGAGCTTCAGCAAACATGGCAAGAACTTGCCAATGGAGTAAATGCATTAACCTCAAATCACCAACCAACCAACTTATAACTTCAACCACAAATTTTTTGCAATGAAAAAGATTATTAACATAAACCTGAGCGGCAGAGTAGTACCGATAGAGGATTCTGCCTACGAGAAATTACAGGAGTATATTGAAAGTCTTCGCCGATACTTTGCCAAAGAAGAAGGTCGTGATGAGATCATCAATGATATTGAAAGCCGCATAGCAGAGCTGATGAGTGAAAAAGTTCGCAAAGGCGCTGATAGCATCACAGATGCTGATGTAAATGAAATTGCGAACTCAATGGGCCGTCCTGAAGATTTTGAAGGCGAAGAAATAAAAGAACAGTCATATACTTCTTCTGCTTCTACCGCAGGTTCAAGCCAGCAGTCAACACAATCGCAAGCTGCACCAAAAACAAAACGTGGTTTGTACAGGGACACAAGTGATAAATTTATCGGTGGTGTTTGTAGTGGTATCGCTGCATATCTGAATGTGGATCCTGCGATCGTAAGAATATTATTTGCCATCATTACGTTCGGCGGATTTGGTTTAGGATTTATGGCGTATATCATTCTCTGGATCGTATTACCAGCGAAGGATGTGGAAGGATATGCAGGCAAAAGATTATTCCGTAATCCTGAAGGCAGAATGATCGGTGGTGTATGTAGCGGACTCGGCGCTTATTTTAATAAAAGTGCTGTAGGTATCAGGCTAATATTTCTTGCGCCTTTATTACTGAATCTATTAATAAATATGCTGGATGGTTTTGGATCAAGAGGCGGCTTTATATTCTTTCCAAATATTGTGGCTGGTTCATTGACCAGTACATTTATAATTGCCTATATAATTTTATGGATAGTATTACCTGAGGCGAGAAGCTCTTATGAAAAAATGGAAATGCGTGGTGAAAAAGTGGATGTGAACACAATTAAGCAAAACGTACAGGACAGAGCAAAAGAAATGGGCGAGGATATAAAGTCTGCTGCACAAAATTTTTCCGCAAAAGCAAAAGAATTTTCAGAGACAAGAGGAAAAACATTTGCGGCCGAAGTAAAACAAGTATCAAAACCTATTGGTAGCGGGATTGGCCGTGCAATAGGAATATTATTTAAAGTGTTCTTTCTTTTTATTGCAGGTACAATTGCCCTTGCATTGTTTGGTGTTTTAGTGGCAATAATATTTGGTGGCGTCGCTTGGTGGCCTATCAATAATTATTTATGGACAAATAATTGGCAACCGGTGTATGCATGGGGAACCGTGATCTTATTTATTGGGGTGCCTTTGATTGCTTTTCTCGTTTGGCTGATCAGGAGAATAATTGGTGTAAAATCAAGAAGTAGTTACCTCGGCTGGATATTTGGCGGCTTATGGACATTAGGGTGGGTATGTATGATCCTACTTGTGTTAAGTATATCCAGAGATCTTCGTTATCCGGGAGAAGCAGAGCCGATCCCTGTGACTGTCTCACAATCGATAAATAAATTAACCGTAATGGTATCCGAACCTGAGCTTGAATTCACTGATAGATTTTGGTGGACTGACAGTGATATAAGAGGGTGGAACCTTAGTGAGGATACAATGAAGATCGCCTGGATAGATTTTGAAGTGCAAAAAAGTGCAGATGCCGATTTCCACGTTAATTTGATCAAAAGAAGTAATGGAAGTTCAACAAGAGATGCGAAAGACCGGGCAGAAAAAATTCAATATAAGATTTCAACAAAAGACAGTTTGCTTGATCTTGGTAATGGATACTCAATTGATAAGGATAGCAAATTCAGATGGCAGATCGTGAAAGTAATTGTACAAGTTCCTGTTGGAAAAAAGATACGCTTTGATGAAAGCTTTACAAGAAAATTGGAAGTTGTTAAAGTAAGAATAAGAGAAAGGAGAGGGATTGATGTTAATGTTGACCACTGGTTTGATTATAGTACAAATATTGATTACTTAATGACGGAGCATGGCCTTGAAAATCCAAACAGGTCTGTCAGTACAAGCAGATCAACAGATCAAAGCGGTGGCGATTATCGTTACGATAACAGGCAATCACTGAAAGATTCAATTGATGCAAGAGAAAAAAGACTTGAAGATGATCGGAGGAAATTAGAGGAAGATAAGAAGAGACTACAACGTGATTCGACGCAGGGTAATAGCAAAAAAGAAAGCCTGGATGACGATGATAACGACGATGTTGCGGGGTCACCCATATTTTCCCTGGTTCAAATATTTAATTAAAGTCGGTTGAAGTTGGAATCTCATGCATAGCCGTGAGAAAAATCGAGTCCCGCTTAAGCGGGACTTTTTTATTTTCAGTAACGTTATCTTTGCCCACCATAATTAAGATCATGAAGAATACACCTTTTACAAATAAACACGTTGCTCTTGGCGCTAAGATGGCAGAGTTCGCCGGTTATAACATGCCTATTTCTTATACTGGAATAAATGATGAGCATGCTGCTGTAAGAAAAAATGCAGGAGTATTTGATGTTAGCCATATGGGAGAATTTATTTTAAAAGGGGAAAACGCATTGGACCTTATTCAGCGTGTCACTTCCAATGAAGCTTCAAAGCTTGCAAATGGAAAAGCGCAGTATAGTTGTTTGCCAAATGACAATGCAGGTATCGTTGATGACCTGCTTGTTTATTGTATTGAAGAAAACAAAGTGTACATGCTGGTGGTGAACGCAAGCAATATTGAAAAAGACTGGAACTGGATAAGCAAACACAATACAAAAGGAGCGGAGATGCATAACATTTCCGATAAAACATGCCTGCTTGCAATACAAGGCCCTAATGCTACAAAAATTCTGCAGCCTTTGACCGAAATCGATATCTTGAATTTAAAGTATTACACATTTGTAAAAGGAAAGTTTGCGGGGGTTGATAATGTAGTAATAAGTGCAACTGGTTATACGGGTGCAGGCGGTGTTGAAATTTATTTTGAAGACAAAGACGGGGCTGCTGATAAAATATGGGATGCCATTTTTGAGATTGGTGGCCCGCAGGGATTAAAGCCAATAGGTCTTGGTGCAAGAGATACGTTAAGACTAGAAATGGGCTTTTGTCTTTATGGAAATGATATCGACGATACAACCTCGCCGTTAGAAGCAGGGCTAGGCTGGATCACTAAATTCACCAAAGATTTTACGGCCAAGAATATTTTGGAAAAACAAAAAGCAGAAGGACTAAAAAGCAAACTTGTTGGGTTTGAAATGATCGACAAAGGCATTCCGCGTCATAATTATGAAATAAAAGATGCAGCCGGAAATAAGATCGGGTATGTAACGTCAGGAACTCAATCTCCTTCTTTGCAAAAAGCAATTGGAATGGGATATGTAACTGTGGAAAATGCAGCAATTGATTCTGAAATTTTCATTGCAGTGAGAGATAAATCATTAAAAGCAAAAGTGGTGAAGCTACCCTTTAGTTAATAAAAGAATGTAAACCCGGTTTGATTTTTGTGCAAAGCGGATTATCTTACTCTATACTTGCTATGCCGACAATTCACCTAACCTCATTTATAGCTGCCCCGACAGACATTGTGTTTGATCTAAACAGGAATATCAGCCTCCATAAGATTTCAATGGAGCAGTTTAAGGAAGAGGCCGTTTCAGGCACCACATCAGGCTTAATTAATAAAGAGGATACGGTGACTTGGAAAGGGAAACATCTTTTTAAAACGAGGTTCTTCACATCAAAGATCATTGAGATGAAACCCTTTGAGACATTTACCGATAAAATGATCAAAGGGGATTTTAAATTTTTTGAGCACCAGCATTTTTTTAAGCCAGTTGATAATGGAACCATTGTAATAGATATTATCAATTATGAAACGCCTTATGGCTGGATCGGTCATCTCGTAAATAAATTTTATTTGAATTCTTATCTGGAGAAATTGATCAATCATCGTAACGTGGTAATAAAACAATATGCCGAAACCGATAAATGGAGAGCTTTGTTAAGCAATCGTCGTTGAACTATCCTTTATTATATTTGCCCGATGAATAAAATCAAACCCACTCTTTTTACTTCTCTTTCACCAGCCCTCTTAAATTTATATGATATAAGTAGCGCAACAGTTGTAATTATTGATGTGCTTCGGGCTACTTCTACTATTGCAACAGCTTTATTCAACGGAGCCAAGGCTGTTATACCAGTTGACAATGTAAGCCGCTGCATTGAAATTGGAAAACAGATTCACGGTATTACTGCAGGAGAAAGAGACGGAAAGGTTGCTGAAGGACTTATTCATGGCAATTCGCCTTTCGAGTATCCAAGGGAATTTATTGAAGGAAAAACGCTGGTCCTTACTACTACAAATGGTACACGACTTTTGCAAATGGCATTAGATAAGGGTGCCAGGGAAATTATTACAGGTTCTTTTCCTAATCTTTCATCGGTGTGTGATCATCTTGCGGAAAAGAAACAAAATGTGATACTTGGTTGTGCTGCATGGAAGGATAGGGTGAATATGGAAGATATGTTGTTTGCCGGCGCAGTTATCGCAAACATCCGAAAACATTTTTCTATTAACTGCGATTCATCACATCTTGCAGAAACGATCTATAAAAAAGCAGAGAAAGATCTTTTTGGATTCATGAAAAAGAATGAAGCATCGCATTATCACCGGCTAATGGGTTTTGGTTTGGAAAAAGATATTCGTTATTGCCTGACAGCGGACGTAGCGAGTGTATTGCCGATATATGATAATGGAACGCTGGTTGTGAAATAAAAAAACATAGCTGCGCTACAGAAAAAACAAACTCATAAAGATACTCATTTTCATTCTTACTTTTTACCGATCGGAAAATAATTTATTTATTTATCAATCGCTGGAAATCAGAAATACATTCCTTTATTTTTGCAGATTACCCTTTTCTGAACGAAGGGGTATATTAAAATCTAAAGACACTTGGCCCTACCTCATCTTCTCAAATACGTTTATACCCATGGAACTGATGAAGTGATTCGTCGTGGAAAAAAAATTCATGCAATTGGATTTGTTGAGCTGGTGGAGTACGATAATCTTTTTGCTTCTGCCGTGTTTCGGGTAAAGGATGACAGCTATTCCACTTTTTATAAAGTTTATATTCAAAAAATAAATGACCCGCAACATGTCTCAATGCGTTGCGCCTGTCCTTATAATCTTGGAGATATTTGTCGTCATGAAGCCGCTTCGTTGTTTCAATTGCAGGAGATGCTGGATAAAAACCTGCTGAAAACAGGAATGTCAAAATATGATCAACGGCATACAGTTGCCAAGATGAAACATATTGACCTAAAAACCTTACGTCTTCTTTCTTCTCAAACTACTTACCAGGATGCAGAACAATATTTAAGAACAGATAAGGCCAATATTGAATCTGCAAAAGAGGAGACAGTAAAAGCAACTGTTTTACTCGATGGAAAATCTTACAAAGTCATTATTAAAAAGAATGAAGAAAGGAATTTTGATACAAGTTCTGATTATGAGGATATCGATCATCCCCTGAACCTGCCAAAGATGATCGTGTTCTTGCAGCTATTAAATTCACATGGTCCTTATTATTTCGATAGCATTCGCAACTGGGATAAAGAAAAAAATAAATTGCTGGAGGCGTATGGTTATTCATTAAGTGATGACCTTAAAGGAAAGTTTGAATTTTCTTATAAAGACGGAAAGCCTTTTTTACGGGTGCTTGATACTAGTATCAAAAGAGTGAATACGCAGACAACAGCTTCTATACACAAACCAGTCGTGGTACAAGAAGAAGTTTTTACTGAAGCATTGCCAAAACCGGAAACATCAGTAGTTACTCACAGGCTGGGATTGGTTATTAATTTTAATAAAAAGAATTACCCTTATTTCACCATCGATGCAATAAGCGGTGAAGCTGATGAAAATGCCGATGTGTTTTCCGGCAAAGTTGAAAAGCTTGATCTTTCAAAATATGTGGAAGCTGAAAATTTTAATGAAGATGACAGGCAAATGCTGAACTCGATCAGAAAATTGCAGGAGCCGGAGATCAGCAAGTATATTAGCCGCAATTCACCGTTCTCAGGAATTTGGGAAAATATCATTCACCAGGAAGAAGATGATCTGCCGGAAGACACCCGTGCATTAGTAAGAGAATATCTTTTTCCAAAACTGAAAAAACTACTTTTATCAATTGCTGGTAAGGGATTGATATTTCAACTTGCAAAAGGAAAAACATTTCGTACATCAAACCTTCAGCAAATTAATATTTCATCAGATGATATTAAGCCTTCATTTGATATAATAAAGAATAATGGCTCGATTGAAATAAAAGCAACAGTGAAAGCTGGTGGTCTTTTGCTTGACCTTAAAGACAATGAAGCAGGCACCCCGCTTTTTTATTTATACAATCATCAATTATTTTCCTGGAAAGATCAGCATACAAGTGAGGTGGCGGAGAATTTCTTTCCGGCTGGCGCCAAAAAAACGAATTTTTCTGATTGGAGTAATGTTTTGCAACAACAGGTGCTGCCCCTTACAAAAGAGTTCAAAGTAAATTTTGATAAATCACTTTTGCAGGAAATAAAAGACGGCAAGCCTGATATCAGTCTTTATCTCGCTGAAAAAGGTGATTATCTTTTATTCCAACCAATATTTTCTTATAAAGGATTTGCAACCACAGCTAAAGAAAGAGATGAAGTGGTAGTACCGGCAGGAGATAAAGTAATTATTGTACATCGTAACCGCCCGGCAGAACAGGAGTTCATTGCTAAAATGCAAAACCTGCATAGCAATTTTATTTACCAGGAAGATTCGCAGGCTTTGGCATTGAAAGGGATCGACGTTTTAAAAAATAACTGGTTCTTTTTATTTGTGGATGCAATGAATGAAATGAAAACGCCGGTATTTGGTTTTGATGCATTAAAAAATTTCCGTTTTAACACCGCAAGGCCATCAACCAAAATTTTCATCAACAGCAATACTGACTGGTTTGATGCGAAGATCGATATTGTTTTCGGCGATCAGCAGGTAAGTGTTGCAGAAGTAAAAAGGGCATTGGCAAATAAGCAACAATTTGTTCAGTTGGGAGATGGTACACTTGGTATTCTTCCGGAAGAGTGGTTAAAAAAATATTCATTGTTATTCCGTGTTGGCGAAGGAAAAACCAATCAACTTAAGTTGAGTCGCTTTCACATGAGTGTGATCGATGAGTTGTATGAGAATAGGGATGAAAATGAATTAGTATTAAAACTGGAAGAGAAATATGAGAACCTGAAAGAGTTCAATACCATAAAAGAGATCGATCTACCCGGAGAATTGCAAGGTGTACTTCGTCCTTACCAGGTTTCCGGTTATCATTGGCTCAATTATTTAAGCGAGGTAAAATGGGGTGGCATTCTTGCAGATGATATGGGTTTGGGTAAAACTGTGCAGGCTCTTTCATTCATGCAGCATTATAAAAATGAACATGGAAAACTGCAGGCGATGGTTGTTTGCCCAACCACACTTATCTATAACTGGGAAAATGAGATAAAAAAATTCACCCCAAAACTTTCTTATTGCATTCATCACGGAGCTACAAGATCAAGAGATAGAGAAAAGTTTGCGAGCAGTGATATTATCATTACCACCTATGGAACATTACGCAGTGATATAAAATTATTAATGACCATCGAGCTGGATTATTTATTGCTCGATGAAAGCCAGGCGATAAAAAACCCATTGAGCAAAGTAACAAGAGCTGCCTCTTTATTACATGCAAAGAACCGGTTGTGCATGAGTGGTACGCCATTGCAGAATAATACGTTTGATATTTTTGCGCAAATGAATTTCCTGAACCCGGGTATGCTTGGCAGCATGGAATTTTTCAGGCAGGAGTTTGCGATCCCAATTGATAAATTCGGCGAGCCTGACCGAAAAGATCATTTGAAAAAAATTCTTTACCCATTTATTCTTCGTCGTACAAAAGAACAAGTGGCAAAAGACCTTCCGGATAAAACAGAAACAATTCTTTATTGCGAAATGGAAGATGAGCAGCGGAGTATTTATGAAGCGTATAGAAATGATTACCGAAATCAGATATTGGGAACAATAGAAACACAAGGCATACAAAGGTCTCAGCTAACAATTTTGCAGGGATTGATGAAGCTTCGGCAGATCTGTGATTCACCGGCTATATTGAATGAAACGGATAAATATGAAAATCATTCTATCAAGCTGGATGAATTGTCAAGAGAGATAGTTGAAAATATTGGCAATCATAAAGCACTGGTGTTCTCCCAATTCCTCGGCATGCTTGCATTGATCAGAGGCAGACTGGATCAGTTAGGAGTGAAGTATGAATATTTTGATGGAAGCACAGCGGCGCCTGACAGGGAAAAAGCGATTCAGAGTTTTCAGAATGATGAAACCGTAAGAGTGTTTTTAATTTCATTAAAAGCCGGTGGTGTTGGTTTGAATTTAACCGCCGCCGATTATGTATACATTGTTGACCCATGGTGGAACCCTGCTGTAGAACAACAGGCCATTGACCGAACACACCGCATCGGCCAGGATAAAAATATTTTTGCTTACCGCATGATCTGTGTTGATACCATTGAAGACAAGATCATTCAACTACAGGAAAAGAAAAGAGCCTTGGCAAAAGACCTGATCGCTGATGATAATACTTTTGTGAAATCGCTGTCGAGGGAAGATGTTGAATACCTTTTTAGCTAAAACCAATTTAGTGCAAATGAAAAAGGCAGCTTAGTCAGCTGCCTTAATTTATATTTTGGGGGTTAGTAAGGAACTACTTTCTGCGATAATGGTATTTATGAGCAGCCAGTGATTGACCTGTAACTATAACACCGATCACAGAACGAAGCAACCTCACAATACTCAAAGAAGGCTTGTAGTTGTGTTTATAGATCTTCGCCTCCTCATGCCCATGAACAATTACTCTGTTTTTCATACACGGATTTTTTTAATTAACGTTTGATTTCCAGATAAAGTATGTCATAAAGTTAAAAAATTCTCGTATATCTTGCAAGCTTTATTGTTAAAATTCCATCGTATGAAGCCACTAACTGCCACTTTTATTTTCATTTTATTTGTTTTTTCTCTTTCAGCACAGGTCATTCCGATCAAAAATGCTTTTCAAACTGACATCGCAAAAGTCATAAGTGATTATCCAAATGGATTCAAAAACATCATTGGCGAGGAGACAATACAAAATCCTCAAAGTATAGAATTCGAATGCCTGGTTACTGTAAAAGATGCGATCAAATGCAGACTGATAAAGTATAGCTCAAATCTAAAAGATATCTACTCATGGGAAGCAGATATGATAAAAACTGATGACTTTGAAACTGCCTCGAAAAAATTCAAAGAATTATTTAACTCACTACAACATCTTTCTGTGAACATTGATGGAAGCACCGCGGTATTTAAAGGAGACTATACAAAACCATCAGAGGCTATAAAATTTACCAACATAGTTTTAGATGCCGGCGATAAAATAACAGAATTAAAAAATTTGAAGCTTGCATTGATCCTGGAAGCCGATATGCTTGATTGGATAATTAAGATTCAAGTTTATGAACAGGAAAGAAAGGATAAGGATGAAGGGCCTGCAATCGATGAGTAGGACCTTCGTTAACCTTCATTAACCTAATTTCAACTCTGCTTAACCGGGTATTCAACTTCCTAAGAATATTTTCGTACCCGATCCCGATGGTCTTCGGGAGAAACCAACCGATGTATGAAGAAAATTTTACTGATCGCTTTATCCGGATTTATTTGGCTTACCAGCTCTGCACAAAAAAGCGGTAACGTTAAAGGAATTGTTTTTGATACAATTGCTAAACAACCCGTCCCAGCCGCTACCATAACTGTTCTGCAAGCAAAAGATTCTTCTCTGGTAACATTTACCATGACAAATAGCCGCGGAGAGTTCTCATTAGCCAATGTTCCTTATGGTGATTATCGCTTGCTGGTTACACATGTCAACTATCATAACGTAAATAAATATTTTTCAGTAAATGATGCAAACAAAAATATTGACCTGCCAAATATTGAAGTAAGCGATAAAAATAAAGTACTTGAAGAAGTTGTGATAATGGCAGAAGCGCCACCAGTGACGTTAATAGGAGATACAGTTCAGTACAATGCAGGTTCCTTTAAAACAAAACCGAATGCAGTAGTAGAGGATCTTTTGAAAAGAATGCCGGGAATACAAGTGGACAAAGATGGAAAAGTGAAGGCGCAGGGTCAGGAAGTAAAAAGAGTTTTAGTAGATGGGAAAGAGTTTTTTGGGAACGATCCTAAAATTGCAACCAAAAACTTACCTGCAGATGCAGTTGATAAAGTACAGGTGTACGATAAACAGAGCGACATGTCGCAACTAACGGGTTTTGATGATGGACAAAGTGAAAAGACAATCAATCTAAAATTGAAAAAAGATAAAAAGAAAGGCGTGTTTGGAAAAGTAAACGGCGGCGGTGGTACTGAAGGACGCTACCAGGGAAAATTCAATGTAAACTCTTTTAAAGGCGCAAGACAAATGTCAGTGATAGGAATGGGGAACAATACAAATGCTGAAGGCTTTTCATTTATGGACATACTGAGTTTTAGCGGAGGAATGAATCAGTTAGGCGGGAATAGCGGAGGTGGAGGTATCAATATTAATATGTCCTCAAATGATATGATGGCAAGTGCAATGGGGGGAGGTAATAATAATTCGATCAATACATCATGGGCGGGCGGGGCTAACTATAATAATATTATAGGGAAAAAAATGGAAGTACAGAGCAACTATTTCTACAACCACTATAACCCCATTACCGATCAAAAACTAAGTCGTCAATATATTTTACCAGACTCTACCTATTTCTATGATCAAAACTCAAGAACAGATAATAATAACAATTCACATCGTTTTAATCTTACCTACGACTACCTCATAGATTCCATGAATTCTATGAAATTTACTCCGACACTAAGCTTGCAGCAATCAAAGAACCATTCGGTAAGTGGGTATGAAACATTGTCAGAACAATTGATAAGGAGTAACAGGGGAGCCAGCGATAATTTTTCTGCCAGCGATGGATATAATTTTAATGGTACCTTATTATACAGGAAGAAATTCAGCAGAAGAGGAAGAACCTTTTCATTCAGTGTCGGAAGCACTTTAAGTAACAGTGATGGGAATGGCGAGCTGGAATCGGTGAACCAGTTTTATAACAAATTGGGCAATCTTGTAAAGACCGATTCTATTGATCAGCACAGCGATTTTGAAGCCGAAGTAAGAGGATACAACACCAGAGCCGTTTATACAGAGCCATTATTTAAAAGATCATTGCTTGAGTTCAGTGCATCAAAAAATGAAAGCCGGTCTGTTTCCGACAAAATAACCTATGACTATGATCCTAACTCGGGTAAACATGATATTATAAACCCCCTGCTTACAAATAACTATGAAAATGTTTATGGAACAACAACTGCAGGTATCAGAATTCGTACACAAAAGAAAAAATATAATTACTCATTTGGCTTAACATGGCAAAATGCAGATCTGAAAGGAACCATTACATCCGGCATAAAAGATTCTGTGATCACAAAATCATTTTATAACCTGTTGCCTAATGCAAGATTCCAGTACAATTTTACAAGATTCAAAAACCTCCAGTTGGATTACCGTGCATCAACTAATCAGCCATCCGTAACCCAATTGCAGCCGATACCTGATATCAGCAATCAGATAAATATAAAAATTGGTAACCCTAATTTGAAACAAGAATTTACGCATCGTGTAAACGTAAATTATACCGGCATGAACCCTTTCCGTAACAAAAGCTTTTTCTGGTTTAGTAGCTATTCATTTACTAATAATAAGATCGTGAACTATGATGTTATTATTGATTCTTTTGGAACAAAATTAACCACACCCGTAAATGTGGATGGTGTTTACAATTTAAATAATGATATAAGCATTGGATGGCCCTTGCGTTTCATAAAAGCGACATTAAATTTTAATACAGGATTGGGGTATAGTAAAACGATCCAGTTCATTGAAACGATTCGAAATAATATCTATAATACCAATATTAGCCCGAGAGTTGAAATATCAAAAAGCTTTAAAGATAAATTTGACCTTACAATTAACGGCGGGTTTACTTATAACAAAGCACAATATTCTTTGGAATCATCACTTAATAATAATTATTTGACACAGGATTACGGCATTGATGCAGGCTGGCAGCTTCCAAAGAATTTTTATCTGTCTACCGACTTTACCTATACTATCAGTAGTAAGCGTTCTGAAGGCTTCAATGCAAAAGTCCCTTTATGGAATGCATCATTCAGCAAATTATTCTTAAAATATAATCGTGGTGAACTAAAGATCAGTGCTCATGACCTGCTGAATGAAAACGAGGCAATAGTTCGTTACACTAATTCAAATTATATCGAGGATCAGAGTAACCGTGTGTTGAAACGCTTCTATTTACTCAGCTTTACATATAGCTTGAATAAAATGAGTGCTAATGCTGGCCCGGGAGGAAAAGGCAATGTGATCATAAGAAGATAGAGAAATTAGTCAAGTACTTCATAGATCATAACAGGATGTGATTTATTTTTCAAATTCACTTCGCCAACTTTACTGCAATTGAAAGACTCTTTTACTTTTTCGTATGAAGATTCATTAATGATGATCTGTCCTTCCTTTGCTATAGTTTGCAATCGCTGAGCAACATTCACAACATCGCCTATCACCGTATAATCAAGGCGCTTCAGATTTGCAGACCCGATATTGCCGGAGATCATTTCGCCACTATTAATACCAATGGAAACTTTAGGGGTAAAGAAAATATTTCCCGATTCATTTGGCAGCTCGGATACTTTTTTTCTTACAGCCAGGCAAGCATCCATTGCTCTGTCCAAATGATAATCGCCACGGAAGACAGCCATTACTGCATCGCCCATGAATTTATCTATGTATCCTCCCTGGGCAATTATTTCTTTTACCATCACATCGAAATATTTGTTCAGAAGTTTTACCACTGTGTCTGGAGATTCTTTTTCACTGATAGTGGTAAAGCTGCAAATATCAAGAAAAGCAACTGTCGCTACTACCGTTTCATTTACCATCAATGATGATTCAAACTCACGGCCACCCATAAAGTTCAGCACGGTTTCATCCACATACATTTTAAGTATGTTATTTTCTTTAATGGCTTTCATTGTTTCCCTCATCTGTTGAACGTGGCTTAGTGTCTTTTCCATTGTCAATTCCAGGTCCTCAAAATTCACCGGTTTGGTTACAAAATCAAAAGCGCCACGATTCATAGCTGTGCGAATATTTTCCATATCGCCATAAGCAGAAACAATAACCGCTTTTAATAAAGTTTTTTGTTCATTGATCCTTGAAAGCAGTGTTAACCCATCCATTTCGGGCATGTTGATATCACTTAGCACGATATCTACATCGTCATTCAGTTCCAATTGCTCCAATGCATGTTTGCCATTTATAGCAAATAAAAACTCATACTTGTGCTCACGAATTTTTTGCCGGAACTTTTGCTTGATCAGGACTTCGAGATCTGTTTCATCATCTACCACTAATATTTTTGCCATTAGTGTATTGCTTTTAGTTTTTCTTTTAACAAGCTAAACTCAAGAGGTTTTGTCAAAAAATCATCTGCACCTAATTTCATTGCAGTATTATAGTTATCTGCATCGCCATAAGCTGTTATCATCATTACCAATGGCGGTGGCTCTTTGTGTTTTTCTTTGATATGCCTGAGCAATTCCAAGCCACTCATGCCCGGCATATTGATATCTGAAAGTATCAATACGGCCTCATGACTAAGGTCGCCGAGGTACTTTAATGCATCTTCGCCGGAATAGGCAAAAGCAAACTCCATTTCTTTGTTGCGGATCTCTTTTCTGAACCTTTGTTCGAAGAGAACCTGTACATCTTTTTCGTCGTCTACTACTAAAATTTTCATTCGATGAATTTATGATTTATACTGGTAAAATAACGCTAAACGCTGTATATTCTCCTTCTTTTGTTTCAACTTTTAATTCTCCCCCATGCCCCTTGGTTACAATATCATAACTCAATGATAAACCAAGCCCAGTTCCCTGGCCAGTTGGCTTTGTTGTAAAGAAAGGTTGAAAAATTTTATCTAAGGCCTTTTGCGGAATTCCTGTGCCATTATCCGTTACCTCAACTATAATTTTATTATCGATCTTTTTGGTACTTACTGTTACGGTCGGCTCATAATCCTGCGTGTGTAATTTCTTTTTTTCCATAACCGCATAAAAGGCATTTGTGATCAGATTTAAAATTACCCGGCCGATGTCCTGCGAAATAACTTTTAACAATCCAATGTTCTCATCATAATCGGTTTTGAGCGCTGCATTAAATGATTTGTCTTTAGCCCGCAAGCCATGATAAGCCAGTCTTAGATATTCATCAGCTAAAACATTTATGTCAGTTGGCTCTTTTTTATTGTTGCTTGTTCTGGAATGCTGTAACATGCTTTTCACGATCCCATCAGCCCGTTTGCCATGAAGGTTTATTTTTTCTAAACTCATTTTTACCTCATTTGCTATTGCTTTGGCTTCGTTCGCATTTCCTTTTTCCAACTGTTCTGTCATTTCATCAAGCAGCTCATTACTTACTTCTGAAAAATTATTGACAAAATTCAACGGGTTTTGAATTTCATGAGCTATACCGGCGGTCAGCTCACCAAGGCTTGCCATCTTTTCAGATTGTATAAGTTGTGCCTGTGTGGCTCTTAATTCTTCCAATGTTTGCGTAAGTGCTTTATTTGCATCTTCGATCACCAATGATTTTTTTTGAAGGTCTTCGATACTTTCTTGCAGCATTACAGACAAAGTATTTCTATCTTTTTCGATCCGCTCAAGCTTGAATTGTATCATTGCCTGGTTCTTATCTGCTTCTTTTATCACTTTAAGAAGAGATTCCTTTTCGGCATCGCTTATGCCGGAAGAGTTTTTTATAAGATCTGATATCGTTTGAAGCTGGGGACTCATTTTTCCTTTAATGTAGCCAGTGAGCAAGTCATATTATGAAACTCGTGTTGACCCGAATCTACTTTTCCAATTTCGCCATAACAAAAGAAACCTGCAAGTGGCGCATTCCAAATATTTTTTATTTTATCTATTTCTTCACTCACGTAAGGCCCTAAAGTAATTTGCCGACCGGCACAGGAAAATAGAATGATGGCATCGGGTTCGGGATGCTCTTTTTTATAGTTATTGAATTCATTTAAAGTCGCTTCAATCACTTCAAATCCGGGCAACAAACATAACTTAACTTTTGAACCTTCAGGTAAACCACCCGCAAAAATTATTGAACGGTCTCCCGGGTTCGCTTGCATAGGTGTACGCATTACCGGGTGTTTACCTTCCCTTATTAGCTGTACCTGGAAATTACTACTGACCATAAAATTCATTCCATTATTTGTATCAAGATCTTTTAGACCTGCATATCGTGAAACAAAATCCAATGCTGGTTCGTTGTCGATAGTGTAAACAACATTGCCATTACTTTTTGTAATTATCCTGTCCATGCCCACGGGCTTCCATCCACCAACTGCCACTCCACCCAAACTGATCTTTTCTTCATCAAGTATCAATGCAAGTAATCCATAATCGAAAAGTTTATCATTGGTGAACACGTAAGTTCTTTCCATTTTCAAAGAATCTGCAGCCAGCCCGCCGATAATGGTAGTACCCTTTCCACAGGCAGATTCAATTCCT
>Ga0207712_10001503_pt1 | contig 15810 bp, 6 predicted proteins | sample KBSS44metaG_FD_184402 | JGI IMG/M metagenome (GOLD analysis project Ga0207712, IMG submission 184402) | Switchgrass rhizosphere microbial communities from Kellogg Biological Station, Michigan, USA - KBS S4-4 metaG (SPAdes) (version 2) | ecosystem: Host-associated > Plants > Roots > Rhizosphere >... | reverse complement strand
CGGGCCGAAGGAAGCGCCTCGGGCGAGAGAGTGGCTGGCGTGGTCGGCTCACCTCGCCGAGCGGCAGGTGGCGGAGCGGACGCGGCTCGGCGCCGCGGCGCGGCAATCGGTGCGCGATGCGGCTGCGACCAGCGCACTGGCGCGGGAACGGATCGAGCGGCTCGAAGCGATCGCGCTCACCGCGCATCGCTACGTCATGGAGATGGACTTCACGTTCCTGTACGATGCGCGCCGCAAGCTGTTCGCGATCGGCTACAGCGCCGACTCGGCCACGCTCGACAACTCGTACTACGACCTACTCGCGTCCGAGGCGCGGCTCGCCAGCTATATCGCGATCGCGAAGGATGACGTGCCCGTCGAGCACTGGTTCCGGCTGGGCCGCTCGCTCACTGCGTCGTCGCACGCGACAGCGCTGGTGTCATGGAGCGGCAGCATGTTCGAGTACCTAATGCCGCTGCTCGTCATGCGGTCGTTCCCGCACACGCTGCTCGATCAGACATATCGCGGCGCGGTGCGCCGTCACATCGAGTACGCCGCCGAGCGGTCCGTGCCGTGGGGGATATCGGAGTCGGCGTACAACGTACGCGACCGGCACATGACGTATCAGTACCGCGCGTTCGGCGTGCCCGACCTCGCGCTCAAGCGAGGATTGGGCAAGGATCTCGTCATTGCGCCATACGCGACGGCGCTCGCGCTCCTGGTCGAACCACACGAGGCGATCCGGAACCTCGGCGTGCTGGAGCGGGAGGGCGTGCTGGGACCCTATGGGTTCCGCGAGGCCGTGGACTACACGCGGCCCGAGCTGGGCGAGACGAAGGCCGTCGTCGGTGCGTACATGGCGCACCACATCGGCATGACTTTCGTCGCGCTCGCGAATGCCCTCGGGGATCACCTGTGGCAGCGCCGGTTCCATTCGGAGCCGCTGGCCCGGGCGGTGGAGCTGGTTCTGCACGAGCGGATTCCCCGCCGCCTCGTTATGCAGGACGCGCAGGAGACCGATGGTGAGGGAGGCCGCATGCCGATCGAGACCGAGAAGCCAGCCGTTAGGCAGATCGAGACACCGGATACGCCCCAGCCTCGCGTCGGGCTGCTGGCGAGCCTGCCGTTCACCGTCATGCTGAGCAACGCCGGTGCCGGGTACAGCCGATACGATCAGCTGGCGATCACGCGTTGGCGCGCCGACGGCACGCGCGACGATCACGGGCAGTGGTGCTACGTCCGGGACCTCACGACCGATCAGGTGTGGTCGGTCACGCACCAACCCACGGCGAAACGTGCCGATGCGTACACCGCCGCATTCGCCACCGACCGCATCTCGTTCGGTCGGCGGGACGGCGACGTCGAGACTCGGCTCGATGTGACCGTTGTGTCGGACGACATGGCGGAAGTCAGGCGCGTGTCCCTCGTGAATCACTCGGGTGTCGAGCGCGAGATCGAGCTCACGAGCTACGGCGAAATCGTGCTCGCCCCGCCCGATGCAGACCGCGCGCATCCGGCGTTCGCGAACCTGTTCGTCGAGACGGAGTGGCGGCCGACCGAGGCGGCGATCCTGGCGACACGACGACCGCGGGCGAGCAACGAGGCGCGTCGGTGGCTCGCCCACGTCGCGGCCGTCGGTCACGAGCTGGTCGGTGACATCACGTGCGAGACCGATCGGGCCCGATTCGTCGGGCGAGGCCGCAGCGTGCGCAACCCGGTAGCGATGGAGGCGTCGGCGAAGCTGAGCGGCACGGCGGGCGCGGTGCTGGACCCCATCTTCGCGCTGCGCGTGCGCGTGCGGCTGGCGCCCGGGCAGTCGGCCCGCGTCGCGTTCACGACACTCGTCGCCGAGACGCGCGAGCGAGCGATCGAGCTCGCGGATCTCTATCGGCAGCCGTACAGTGCTCAGCGCGCGCTCGACCTGTCGTGGACGCGCACCCAGGTGGAGCTTCGCGACCTCGGCCTAACGCCGTCCGATGCGGCGCTGTTCCAACAGATCGCCGGGCATCTCTTCTACTCGAACCCGCCGATACGCGCTCCGCAACACGAGCTCAAGTTGAACATGCTCGGGCAGCGCGAGCTCTGGAGCATCGGCCTGTCCGGTGACTGGCCGATTCTGCTCGCCACGATCGATTCGATGGAAGGGTTGCCGACGGCCAGGCAGCTGTTGCACGCGCACCACTACTGGCGCCTCAAGGGAATGACCGTCGACATGGTTTTCCTCATCACCAGGCCGCCGTCGTACCAGCAGGAGCTGGCCGACCAGCTGCTGGCCACGGTGATGGGATCGAGTGAGACGTATCTCGCCGATAAACCGGGCGGGATCTTCATCCGGCGCGCCGACGTTCTGGGAGCCGACGTGCTGCAGCTCCTGCGCACGACGGCACGCGTGCACATTGCCTGCGACGGGCTGGGCCTGGGCCGCGTGCTCGACATGCCCGAGGTCGAGGAGCAGCCGCCCGATGAGCCGGAGCGGCCGCGACGGTTATCGATATTCTCGAACCGCGACTCCGGCTTCGCTTCGTGGGAAACGGGCGGACGCGACGCCAACGGTGGCGAAGGCGTGATGAGCGCGGTGCTCGCACGCGCGGCGGCATACGCGCGCGATGCCGCCCTCGATCTGGCCGAGAGCTTCGAGCTGCCGGAATTCAGAATCGGCAAGGCGGGGAACGGAGAGCCGGACCGGAAGGGAACTGGGAACAGGGAACGGGGAACCATGCGCCGAAGCGGAGGACCGGTTCCCGGTTCCCAGGTCCCGGTTCCCGCCCACGGCCTAACGCCGCAATTGGACTACGAGATCAAGCTGACGGCCGACGCGCTTCCGCCGGCGCCATGGTCCAACGTGATCGCGAACCCGGAGGCGGGCTTCGTCATCACCGAGCGCGGTGGTGGATTCTCCTGGGTGGAGAACAGCTATTTCTTCCGCCTGACGCCATGGTATAACGACCCGGTGAGCGACCCGGCGACCGAGATTCTCTACCTGCGGGACGGGTCGGGTGCGCTCTGGTCACCGACGCCGGCCATTGCGCGCGATAGCTCCTCATACACGGTGCGCCACGGGGCAGGGTTCACGACGTTCACCCACGAACGCGGCGGGATCGGCAGCGAGCTGACCGTCAGCATGCCGCCGAACGATCCGGTCAAGATCACCCGGCTCCGTCTCGTGAACCGGACCGGCCGTCCGGCATCGCTGGTGCTCACGAGCTTCGTCGAGTTGGCACTCGGCGTTATGCGGGAGCACACGCAGCATCAGATCGTCACCGGCTTCGATCGCGAGACCCAGGCCATCCTGGCATCCAACTACTTCGACGCGAGCTTCGCCGACCGGGTCGCGTTCAGCTGGATCAGCGAGCCGCTAGCCGGGTACACGGCCGATCGCCGGGAATTCATCGGGCGAAACGGCGATCTCACCAACCCGGCGGCGGTCGGAAAGGGGGTGCCGTTAGGCGAGACGACCGGGGCCGCGTTCGATCCGTGTGCCGCCCTGCAGGTGAACGTCGAACTGGCACCGAACGAAACGCGCGACGTCATCGTGCTGCTCGGCGCCGCGCGCGGACAGGATGCCGCGCGACAGCTGATTGCCAGATACGGCTCGAGCAGCGCCGCCAACGCGGCGATCGACGCGATGACCCAGGACTGGGCTCGCCGACTCTCGACCATCACGGTGAAGACGCCCGAGCCGACGTTCGACGCCATGATGAACCGCTGGTCGCTGTACCAGGCGCTATCGTGCCGGATGTGGGCGCGGTCGGCGTTCTACCAATCGAGCGGCGCCTATGGCTTTCGCGATCAGCTCCAGGATGTCATGGCGTTCGTCTACCACGATCAGGCGATCGCGCGCGAGCACATCCTGCGCGCCGCCTCACGACAGTTCGTGGAGGGCGACGTACAGCACTGGTGGCATCCGCACACGGGACGGGGAACGCGCACGCGCTTCTCGGATGATCTCGTGTGGCTCCCATACGTTGTGGACCACTATGTGAGGATCACCGGCGACAACGCCGTGCTCGACGAGGTCGTCCCGTTCCTTCAGATGCGTCCGCTCGAACCGCATGAGCACGAGGTGTACGACCTGCCAACCGTCTCCGACGAGACGGGATCGCTCTACGAGCATTGTCTGCGGGCGCTGCGTCACGCCTGCACCGTCGGAGCGCACGGGCTCCCGCTCATCGGCGTGGGTGACTGGAACGACGGAATGAATCGGGTCGGCATCGAGGGGAAGGGCGAGAGCGTGTGGCTCGCCTGGTTCCTCAACGACACGCTCCGCGCGTTTGCCGACCACTGCGACAGCCGAGGCGACGGGGCCGCCGCCGGCGAGCTGCGGGTGCATGCCGACACCTATGCGCGGGCCGCCAACGAGTCAGCGTGGGACGGCGCATGGTACCGCCGCGCCTACTTCGACGACGGTGCGCCGTTAGGCTCGGCCGAGAACGACGAATGCAAGATCGACTCGATCGCGCAGAGCTGGAGCGTCATCTCGGCCGCAGGAGAGGTCGACAAGCGCGACCGCGCCATGGCCTCGCTCTACCACTGGCTCGTACGAGAGGACGCACGCCTCATCATGCTGCTCACGCCACCGTTCGACAAAACGGCGCACGATCCAGGATACATCAAAGGCTACCTGCCCGGTGTTCGCGAAAACGGCGCGCAGTACACGCATGCGGCCCTGTGGGCAGTTCTGGCGACAGCCTTGAACGGAGAGCAGGATCGGGCGTTCGAGCTGTATCAGATGATCAATCCACTCACGCATGCCGCGACGCCGGACGACGTGCATACGTATAAGGTAGAACCGTACGTGGTGGCGGCCGACGTCTATACCGCCGCCGGCCACCTTGGGCGTGGTGGCTGGACGTGGTACACGGGCTCGGCATCGTGGATGTACCGGATCGGGCTCGAGACCATCCTCGGTTTTACGAGGCAAGGTGATACCCTCACGATCGAGCCGTGCGTTCCGCAAGCGTGGCCGGAATTCTCGCTCGAGTACCGACACGGCTCCGCCGTTTACGCGATTCGCGTCGTGAGACGCGGACGAGGCGCCGAGGCTTTGCGGGTTACCGTCGACGGCGTCGAGCGCGGCGATCGGACGATTTCACTCGTCGACGATGGTCGGCGTCACGAGGTGACGGTCGAGCTCGGGTAATGCGCTGTTCCTGTCGCGCCCGGTGCCGATTTCTCGTTCTCGAATTAGGTGCCCACTCCGTCCAGCATTCCGCTTGCCGGACGTAGTAAGACTTTGGCCGTGACCAGCTTGACATTACGTGGACAAGGGACGAATTAGAAGTTTCTTCACGCGGTGAACCGGCCGGGGGACGGCCGGCGCGAATTCTCGCACCCACGAGGGCCCTAGTGGAGTTGTGTGTCTTCGGACGCCTGCCCCGAGCTCTGGGCGCCACGCTCCTTCTCCTTACAGCAATTACCCCGGCGCGGAACCCTCTCGGTGCCCAGCGGCGCCAGGAGTTCACGCAACAGGGGTTGCTCGTTTCGCCGTTCAAGAGCGCTGATAAGAAGCTCGGCAACCACGTTGCCGATGAGGTCCGCGGGCGAGTCGAGAAGACGGCGAACAAGCGCGAGCTGGAGGTCATCGACGAGAAGGCGATGACGACGGCGCTCGTCAACGCCGGCTTCCCGTTCGACATGGTTCCCGATCTCTCACAGGTTCGCGCCCTCTCGCGATATTTGCGGGCGGACGAGTATCTCATGGGCACGGTGGACAGAACGCCGGCCGGGTTCCGAGTCAGAGCGCGGTTGATCCTCGCGCGCGACGTCCGGATGCAACAGCCGTTGCCGGAGGTGGTCGATCCCGATCCGGATCGTGCCGCCGCCCTTATCGCTGCCGCCGTGACGGAGGCCCGTCGCCAGCTGGCCCCACAGCGGCGGTGCGAGAACAATCTGCGCGATGGCCGACCGAGGGAGGCGATCACTGCGGCAGCCCAAGGCGTCGGGATCTATCCGCGGTCGACGCTCGCGCGCGGCTGCCTGCTGGCGGCGCAGCTGGTCGTCGGTACCGCCGCGGACTCGGTACTGGCGATTGCCGGCGAAATGCTCCGCGTCGACTCCGCGAGCTTCTACGCGCTGCAAGGGGCGGCGGAGGCGTACGATGCGCTGAAGGACAAGGAGCGTGCGGCCGCGATGTGGACGCGTTTGCACGGCATCGACACCGTGGACGTCGAGCTGAGCGAGCGCATCGTGGCGGCGCTGCTGTACAACGGAAACGCGAAGAAGGCCGAGCCGCTCATCGAACGCATGTCGGATGCAGCGCCGGATCGCGTGGGACTCCTGCGGTTGCGCTGGCAGGTGCTGTTCGCGAACAAATCGTGGAAAGAAGCGACGCGCGTCGGTGGCATCCTGCTCGCGACCGACTCCGCGTCGATGAAGGACTCGACGTTCCTGCTTCGGCTCGCGAACGCGTACAAGTCGAACGGGGAATCGGTGCGCGCCGTCGAGGTGGCAGCTCGCGGGCTGCAGGCGTTCCCGAAGGACCAGCGGATCTTCTCGACCTACGTGCAGCTCGTGCGAGGCGAAGCCGTCGATGGCCTAACGCGGGGACTGGCGGCGTTTCCGCAGAACGCCGAGTTCAAGGTCATGCAGTCGCAGGACCTCAAGGTTCGGGGCAAGGCCGAGGAGTCGGTGGATGCGATGCGCGCGGCGCTCGCGCTGGACTCGACCATCGAGCACGGCCAGATCCAGCTCGCGCGCGCGCAGGCGGACCTCGGGCAGAACGACAGCGCGTACGCGTCGCTCAAGCGTGCGTTGGCCGCCGGCGAGGACAGCTCGCTCGTCGCGCAGTTCGCGCTGGCCCGCGGGAACCAGCTTCTTCGCGCTGCGAGTCAGACCAAGACGCGGGAGGACTACCTGCTGGCGATGCGCTTCGCCTCGCTGGCCGACAGCGTTCGTGATACGCCGAACGCGAAGTTCCTCATGGGGGTCACCGCGACCAACGTGGCGCTGAGTGCAGCAACCGAAGCGCCGAAGACAAAAGACTGTGAGCTCAGTCGGCTCGGCTTCGACATGATCGCGATCGCGCAGCCGAATCTCGCGGCGGGCGCGGACATCGCCGCGGAGGCGGTAAAGCAGTACCAGGACTATCTCACGCAGCTCCAGCCCGTGTCGGCCAAGCAGGTCGAGGTCTTCTGCAAGGCGGCGTCGGATACATCGGTCGTGAAAGTGCCAGGGACGGCTCACAGGTAATTGGTTACTGGGATTGGTTATCAGTGCTTTGAACCCTCGGGATTCTCATCTTGCCGAAGAGAGACGTCCCGAGGGTTTTGTAACCAATAACCAATTCCAGTAACCAATTACCTGTGCGTCTCGCTGTCACTACGATGGTCGGCTTCCTAGACCAACCCCGAGCGGTTAGCCTATGTCCCAATGGCTCACCGACGAAGATTCCCGTACCTGCCGCCGCGGATTGAAGGTCTCGCGTCGCTGGCGATGAACATTTCGTGGAGTTGGAGTCGCAGCGCCCGATCGCTTTTCGCCTCGATCGACGAGCCGCTGTGGCACTTCACCCGGCACAATCCGATCATGGTCCTGCGCCGCGTGCATCCCGAGCGGCTCAGCGCCGTTGCACGCGATCCGCAATTCCTCGCGCTCTACGATCGGCTCATGCGCAAAACGGATCGCGAGCGCACGAGTCAGGGAACCTGGGTCGGGAATCATTATCCCGAGCTCGTCGATCGGCCGATCGCGTACTTCTGCGCGGAATTCGGGTTGCACAACTCCGTGCCGATCTACTCCGGTGGCCTTGGCGTGCTGGCCGGCGATCACTGCAAGGCGGCGTCGGATCTCGGGGTCCCACTCGTGGGCGTTGGTCTGTTCTACACGAAGGGCTACTTCGACCAACACCTGCGGCTCGACGGCTGGCAGGAGGATTCGGACGAGCAGTTCGACCCGACCAGCGCTCCGTTGGAGCAGGTGTTCGGACCCGGACAGAAGCCCTGGCTCGCCGTCGTGAATACGCACGGGCGCGACATTCACGTCGGCGCGTGGCGGATGATGGTCGGCCGCGTACCCGTGTACTTCCTCGACACGAACCTCGAGGAGAACGATCCGCAGGATCGCGACCTCGCGAGCAAGCTCTACGCGGGCGGTCCCGATCTGCGGCTGCGCCAGGAGTGGATCCTCGGCGTCGGAGGCGTGCGAGTGCTGCGCGCCGTGGGGATCGAGCCGCGCGCGTGGCATGCGAACGAGGGCCACGCCGCGTTCATGCTCGTTGAGCGCGTGCGCGAGCTCGTGCTCTCCGGCATGGACTTCGAAGAGGCGACGCGCCGCGTGCGCGCGACGAGCGTGTTCACGACGCACACGCCGGTGCCGGCGGGTCATGACGCGTTCATGGTGGACCAGGTCGCGAAGTGCACGGGGCCGATCTGGGAGGAGATGAAGGTCTCCCAGGAAAAGGTGCTCGACATCGGACGCCACCCGGTGGAGAATCACGGGCAGTTCCACATGACAGTGGCGGCGATCCGGCTGTCGTCGCACGTGAACGGTGTCGCGAAGCGCCATGGCGAAGTTTCGCGCGACATCTGGCGCACGCTGTGGCCGGAGCGTCCGGCCGACGGCGTGCCGATCGGCCACATCACGAACGGGGTGCACCTCGCGACGTGGATGGCGCGTGACGTCATGGAGCTCCTCGACCAGCGCCTCGGAAAGAACTGGGGGAATCGGCTCGACGAGCCAGGCATCTGGGACTGCGTGCTGTCGATCGATGACGGCGAGCTCTGGCGGGTCCACCATCGAATGAAGCGAATCCTCATGGGATTCGTTCGAGAACAGGCCCGCCGGCGATGGGCTCGACAGTGGAAAGAGGCGGCGCACGTCGTCGGTGCAGGGACGCTGCTGGACCCGAACGCGCTCACGATCGGCTTCGCGCGACGGTTTGCGACGTACAAGCGTGCAAACCTGATTTTCGAAGACCTCGAGCGCTTGCGCGAGCTGCTGACCAATCAGCGCCGGCCGGTGCAGCTCATTTTCGCCGGGAAGGCACATCCCTCGGACAATCCCGGCAAGGAAATACTGCAGACGGTCTACAATTTCAGCCGGGACCCCAGTCTCGAGGGGCGGGTGGCGTTCATGGAGGATTACGACCTGCACGTTGCGCACGTTCTGGTGCAGGGTGTCGATCTGTGGATGAATCTGCCGAGAGTCCCGATGGAGGCGAGCGGCACCAGCGGAATGAAAGCGGCACTGAATGGTGTGCCGCATCTTTCGACGCTCGATGGTTGGTGGCCCGAAGCGTTCGACGGCTTGAATGGTTGGGCGATTCCGACTGCGGCTCGGGGAACCGACGCGGATCGCGAAGACGTCGAGCGGCTGTACATTCTGCTCGAGCGCCATGTCGTGCCGCTGTTCTACGATCGCAACGAGGACAACGTGCCGGTTGGTTGGGTGCAGAAGATGAAGCACGCGCTGCGCGTGTCCGGTTCCTTCTTCACGGCCCGCCGAATGCTGCAGGAGTACGTGACCAAGTACTACGTGCCCGCCGTGCTCGGGGACTCGACGGCGGATGATCCGCCGACGGCGTAACTGGCAATTCCTGGAGGAGCCCGATGGGCGAAGAACGCGGCGAGACGCCGGCCGTTGGCGAAGGCGGTGAGGAGAAAACCGCGTACAACGCGGGCGCGAGCGCGCCCGCCCCGCCAGGAGCCGGCACCGGGTTCGGAGACCGCGAGGTCGAGTTAGGCGCGCCGGTGGTTCCGGTGCCGCCCGATGACGTCGATCGCGCTCTCGAGGCGTCGGCACCGGTGAGCAGCGTCCGCGGCGCGTCCGCGCAGAAATCCGCGGCGCCGTCGCCACCGACGCCGCTCAAAACCAACGACGGCCGCGTCGTGTCGGTCGTGCACATCGTCGCGGAACTGGCGCCGTTCGCTCGAACCGGCGGACTGGGCGAAGCAGCCAAGAGCCTCGCCGAGTTCCAGAGTGCATCCGGAATACCGACGGCCATCATCATGCCGCTCTACCGGCAAGTGCACACCGTAGCGCCGAATCTGGAGCAGGTGGGAGAGCCGTTCACGGTGCAGCTCGGCGTGCAGCAGGAGCATGCGAGGCTGTGGCAGATCGCCCCCGATCGGCGAGTGCGCGGACGACCGCGAGTCTATTTCATCGACCATCCCCATTTTTTCGATCGACCGGGGTTGTACGGCGAGAACGGGTACGACTATCCAGACAATCCTCGCCGGTATGCATTCTTCTCGCTCGCCGCGCTCACCGCGGTGCAACGCGTTGCACCGAACGCGCCGGTGATCATGCACGCGCACGATTGGCATGCCGCGCTCGCATCCGTGTACCTGCGCACGTACTTCATGAGCGATCCGTTTTACCGGCAGATTCGCACGGTGCTGTCGGTGCATAACGCGGGATTTCAGGGCCAGTACCCCTCGCGCACGATGGCCGACGTAGGGCTCCCCTGGGAGCTATACACGTACCGGCATCTCGAGTGGTACGAGCGCATGAACTACCTGAAGGGCGGGCTCACGTTCTCCGACATGGTGACGACGGTGAGCCCGACGCATGCGCACGAGCTTCGCACGCCGTTCGGCGGGTTCGGTCTCCACGACACCTTCATCGGGCTGCGCGACCGGTTCGTCGGGATCGTGAACGGTATCGACCAGCGCGTGTGGGACCCGGCGACCGACAAGCAGATCACCGCGCACTACACGGCAGAGACGCTCGAGGTGAAGAAGAAGTGCAAGGCGTCGCTGCAGCGGGTATTCGGGCTCAAACAGCGGGCGAACATTCCGATCTTCGCCATGAGCGCGCGCTTGACGTACCAGAAGGGGTTGGAGCTCATCCTTGGCTACAACGACTACTTCGCGCTCGACGGACAGTTCCTGTTCCTTGGCGCCGGGGACCCGCGGTACATGGAGGAGTTGACCGAGCTCGCGGGCCGCGCGCCGGGCCGCATCGCGTGCGAGTTCAACTTCACCGACCGCCTCGAGCATCGCCTGATGGCGGGCGCCGACATGTGTCTCATGCCGTCGCAGTACGAGCCGTGCGGGCTCACGCAGATGCGCGCGCAGCGGTACGGAACCATCCCTGTCGCGCGTCGGGTGGGGGGGCTGGCAGACACGATCGAGGACGGCGTGACGGGATTCCTGTTCGATGGCTACACGTCCGAGGAGTTCATGAACGCCGCCGTGAGGGCGCTCGACCAGTATCACGACCCGTCAGGCTGGCGCGCCATGATGCGCGAAGCCATGTCTCGAGACTTTGGTTGGGAGCGTTCGGAATCCCGATACCGGGATGTTTACCGGAGAGCGCTGGGAGTAACCGTGACCGTGTGACGTTCAGTCGTTCCTTCTCCTTGTCTGACCCTGTCCGCATTCCGCATGGACTTCGTCTTGACGCTTCACAGCCACTTGCCGTACGTCCTCAACCACGGACGGTGGCCGCACGGGAGTGACTGGATCACCGAAGCGGCGATCGACACCTACCTGCCGCTCATCGATGCACTGCACGGGCTCGACGCCGAAGGCGTCACGGCGCCGGTCACGGTGGGGTTCACGCCGGTGCTGGCCAACCAGCTCGCGAGCGACGCGTTTCGCGGTGAGCTCGAGCGGTACTTCGAGCAGCGCCTAACGCATTGCGACGAAGCGCCGGCGTCGCTCGCGCAAACGGGAGACACGCACCTCATCCCGCTCGTGGATTACTGGCGGGACCGCCTCACGCGGCTCCGGAGCCTGTTCCGGTCGATCGACGGCGACATCGTTGGCGTCTTTCGGGACCTCGAGCACCGCGGGCGCCTCGAGGTCATCGGGTCGGCCGCGACACACGCGTTCCTGCCGCTGCTTTCGCGCGACGAGAGCATCCAGCTTCAGCTCGACGTTGGCCAGCGCGAGCACCGGCGGCTCTTCGGGCGCCTGCCGCGCGGATGTTGGGTGCCGGAGTGTGCCTACCGCCCGCGGGGACCGTGGAAGCCGCTGCCTAACGCTCCGGACAGCGGAGAACGCCCCGGGATCGAAGAATACCTTGCCGCGGCCGGCTTCCAATTCTTCTTCGCCGATGCGCACATGGCCCGGGCGGGAAGCCCGCTCGGCCTCTACGGTCAGGTCGTGGCGAATGAGCTCGAGCACGTCGCCTCGCCCGACGCGCATTGGGAGGCGACCAGGACGCCGTATCGTGCCTATCGGGTGACCTCGGCATACACCACTGAAACGGTGGCCGCCTTCATCCGCGACCCGGAGTCCTCGGCGCAGGTATGGAGTCGTCACCAGGGATATCCGGGTGACGGCCGCTACCTCGAGTTCCACAAGATTCGGTGGCCTGGTGGGCTCAAGCTGTGGCGCGTGACGGGGAACGACATCGATCTGGGACTGAAGGAGCCGTACGATCCCGCCACGGCGAGCGCCATGTCATCAGCGCACGCCGCACATTTCGCGAGCCTGCTCGCCACCATCGCGACGACGAATCCGGCGCATCGGCGCGGCGTCGTCGTGGCCCCGTTCGATACCGAGCTGTTTGGCCATTGGTGGTACGAGGGCCCACAATTTCTCGGCAACATGTATCGGGCGCTTCGGCTTCAGCCCCACGTCCGCCCCGTGACTGCCTCCGATCACCTGGGGACCTACCGCGTCCGCAACGGTCTGCGGCTGAGCGCGGGCTCGTGGGGAGCGAACGGCGATTACAGCATGTGGCTGAACTCGCAGACGGCGTGGATGTGGCCGAGAATCTGGAAGCTGGAGGACAGGTTCTGGACCATGGCGCGTGAGGCGATCGAGTTCCCAACTGCCCACGAGTCACTGGCGCAAGCCGCTCGCGAGCTGCTGCTGCTGCAATCGTCGGACTGGCAGTTCATCGTCTCGACGGGCGCGGTCGTGGATTATGGAATCCGTCGATTCACCGGTCACGGTGACGCATGCGACCGGCTGTTCGGCGCGATCGAAGCCGGCTTGGCGACGGGCGACCTAACGAGTGCGACGAACGTCGCGCGCGAGCTGAGAGTGCAGGACGATCTCTTTCCGAACGTATTGGAATCCGTGAAAGCGGTCTTGAAGGGCGACGGGCGACGGGCGACGGGAGACGAACTACCGGGGACGGGCGACGGGGGACGGGCGACGGCTAGAAAGCGAGAACCCTCGGGAGGCCTCTCTCAGTGAGATGAGCCTCCCGAGGGTGTCCGCATCTTCCCGTCGCCTGTCCCCCGTCGCCCGTCCCCGGTCCCCGGCAGTTACATGCGCTCCATCGTCATCCACGGTCACTTCTACCAGCCCCCACGGGAAAACCCGTGGCTGGAAGAGATCGAGCAAGAAGCCTCCGCAGCGCCACACCACGACTGGAACGCGCGCATCGAGCAGGAATGTTACCGCCCGGTAGTCGCGGCGCGCGTCCTCGCCGGCGACGGGCGTATCAGCCGCATCGTGAACACGCTCGAGCACATCAGCTTCAACTTCGGGCCCACACTGCTCGAGTGGCTGGAGGTCGCGGCGCCCGACACATACGCCCGCGTGCTCGACGCCGACCGCAAGAGCATCGCGCGCCTCGGCCACGGCAACGCCATCGCGCAGCCGTACCACCACGCAATCCTCCCGCTCTCGAGCCGTCGGGACAAGGTCACCGAAGTCCGCTGGGGGATCGCCGACTTCCGGCGTCGGTTCGGACGCGATCCCGAAGGCATGTGGCTGCCCGAGACGGCGCTCGACGACGAGACCCTCGACGTGCTGGCACAGGAGGGGATGCGCTTCACGATCGTCGCCCCCGGACAGGTCCGGTCGGTGCCTAACGACGGACACCCGGGACGCTACACCACGGCCAACGGCCGCACGATCGCGCTTTGCATCTATGACGGCGACATCTCCCACGGGATCGCGTTCGGTGGCCTGCTGGTCGATGCGCACGTCTGGGCGAAGCGCATGCTCGCGCGCTCGGAGCGTCGACCAACGCCGCGCGATCCCGCGCACGCCGCCGTCGAGGCCGGACACTGGGAGCCACCTCCGGAGACCGATGGGGGCACGCGTCCGCTCACCACGGGCGAGTTTTTCGCGGTGACGGCGACCGACGAGCCGGCGCCACGCACATTGCGCCACCGCCTGCTATCGGCCGCCACGGATGGCGAGACCTACGGCCACCATCACCGATTCGGCGAGATGGCACTGGCGCGCGTCGTACTCGACCTCGAGGCAACGCGGGCCGTCCACGTCGAGAACTTCGCATCGTTCCTCGCACACCACCCGGCGACGGAGGACGTCGAGATCGTCGGGCCGAGCGCGTGGAGCTGTGCCCATGGGGTAGAACGGTGGCGGTCGAACTGCAGCTGTCGCATGCGCGGTGGAACCGACCAGGCTTGGCGCACACCGCTTCGGGATGCGATCGCCACGCTCGCCGATGGGCTACACGAGATCTACGAGCGCGAAGCAACGCGGTATTTCGACGATCCGTGGGCGATTCGCGACGCGTACGGCGAGGTGGTTGCGACGCCGGAGCGTATCGAATCCTGGGTGTCCGAACGCGTGAAACCCGCGGCACGGTCATCGGACGCGGCTCCCGCCGCGTCCTTAGTCCCCAGTCCCCAGTCCCTTCTGGAGATGGAACGCGGCGCGCTCCGGATCTTCACGTCGTGCGCCTGGTTCTTCGACGACATCGGCGGGCTCGAACCCATCGAGGTTCTTCGATATGCCGCACGCGCCATCGAGCTGGCGGGTCCTCCGGGTGTGGCGCTCGAGGAGGCGTTCGTGGCTCGCCTGGCCGAGGCGAAGAGCAACGACCCGGGCGTCGGGACCGGTCAGGACGTCTATCTGAGGATGGCGAGGCCTAGGCTCGACCAATTTGCACGCCTCGCCGGGTCGGTTGCGGCCGCGCGGACGATTGCTGGTGACGATCCACGCTCGCGCGACGCCAGCCGTGCCATCCAGGTTCGCGCGATCGACGGCTCGGTCACCGTCCACCAGCACCGTAGCGGCCAGCGAAAGACGTATTCCGTGAGCCTGAGTGGTCTTCCGCACGGAAGCGGTGCGATCACGAATGAGAGTAGCGCGGGTTGGTCGCCCTGGCTGATATCGGCCCAGCTCAGCGACCCTCCGGTGGACATAACGCTCGCCCAGATGACGGAACGCCAGCGTGGCATCGTCGAGGACCGCGTTCGGCAGCGACTCGTCGCCGCCGCGTTCGGTGACGAGGCGCCGTTCCTCGACTCGCGGTACGCCGCGGACCGACTCTCGAACGCGGTCGTCCATGCGGTCGACCAGCTCGGCCACGAGCGCTCGCGAAGCCTAACGAGATTACACGCTCTGCTCGACCTGCTCGAGATCGAGCGGCTGCGCGTGCCATTCGATGCGCAGACGCGGTTCTACGACGCGTTTCTCGCCGACGGGCTGTGGCCGGAGGGTGAGCTCGGGGGTCTGGCGACGCGACTGGGTTTTGTGAAGGCGGAACGGGTCTAGCTCACGGCAACGCGGCCATCGCCAACTTGGGCCCCCGGTCGATCAGCCGCTTGCTGCGGGGATCTACCATGAGGCCAAGGCCCTCGAGCGCTCGAGACCCGAGCAGCAGATGATCGCCAGGTTCCGCGAACACCACCTCGTCGATCGTCTCGCGATTACCGACGCGCACGATCGCGTAGCCGATCGTGCGAATGGCCTGGAGGCCGTTCGCGTATTCGATGATGTCGCGTTTGACTCGACGAATGCCGAGCTCCTCGAGAATACCCGCTGAAATCCAGGTTGCGTCGCTGCCAGTGTCGACCATGACTTCGCGGATGGTACGCGTCCGCTCTGAACGAATATGGTCGGCGATGGTGACGTCGACGGTGAAGGTGCCCACGGGACTGCCGCTCTCGGTCATAGGGATTCCCCGAACATGTGGGTGTCGACCAACTTATCCATCATCGCCTCAACGCAATCG